>JGI24022J15233_10007805_pt1 | contig 11851 bp, 7 predicted proteins | sample Ectturendosymbi2_FD_15233 | JGI IMG/M metagenome (IMG submission 15233)
AATGGTGTATAAAAAACAGATTGACAAGACAGAAAAAGGAAAATAGGTGAGTGAAGTCAGTGTAGTGTGTCATTTGAACTATTACACAATAGCAATAAAATGTATTACACATCAATGCAATGCCTGTGGTTGAGGCTTCTCTGACACTATCGTTCCTATACCAATATGTTGGTGGTAGCAACTCGGAGACTATTGACAGTACTTCGCCTGACATTCGATTGATGTTTTGGATTTGCTTCATAGTAGAAAATGTAGCCCACTCTCACACATTTATGTGCTGCTAAACGCAGAGTGCATTTTTATTGCAAAATGTTTCAGTTTAGGAAACCTATTTATGTTGATTATTTTCTAGAAGCTCTCTACGGTCTAGCCCAGGAGTCTCCAAACTTTTTTGTCAAAGAGCCACTACACAACAGTTCGAGGACCGGACATCTTACGTAATAGGATTATTTCGGGATATGTTACATTCTACGAAATCAATACATTTTTTGAAAATACATTATTTTTTCATTATGGACAAAATGTCTTCGTGAGCAGGATGAAATGTCTTGGCGGGCCGGATTTGGCCGGTGGGCCGTAGTTTGGAGACCCTGGTCTAGACTAACGCCGGTAATATTGTAATTATTATTATTGAAAGATGTTATTCATGCTCTAATTAAAATTACCTACTCTTATATCCACACAAAGATCAATAGTGAGAAAGCTCGCGGGCCATAAAAATTCTGTCCGCGCGCCACATGTGACCCGCGGGCCTCTAGTTGGACCACGCTGGTGTAGAGGACGAAGATAAGTAACTGTGTTACCTGCAACTAATTGCATCAAAACGTGCAACGCTTTAGAAGCAGGAACATAACCGAGGGTCAAAAATCAGATTGATCATTCGCGTACTGACAGTTGCCATGGTTCGCTCATGCTTCGAGACCATTTAATTTAATCGAAATAGGTGGCCGCAGCGAAATCCGAGGGTCTGTTCTACCTGGAATTAAAGTCATAATACGTTTTTATTTCTTGTTGGGACTTGTTCTAGTCATATCAGACTGTGGAATTACTGCCGAGTGTAGTGTGAACAAGTCAGTCAACACCTGCGCAGCGCATATATGTGCATTTTGTGAGACTAAGTCCTTGTGCAAAAACGCGAAGTGTGACGCTTACGGACTTTTTCGTGGCACAAACAGTCTCAATCGGCGAGCAGAAGATCAGCCCGAAGTCGGATATTTTTTAAAAGAATTTTTATCGACTCCTACTACTCTAGACCAAACTCCTTCCGACTACCCAAGCCTGGTAGTGGTAGCAATATTAGTTCAAAATATGTTGGAATAACACGCTCACTTGCTACAAGGAGACTAGGAATACCGAATTTGTTAAAGTGTATTAACAAAGCACAGCCGGAGCCGGAGCCATGTCATAAAAAAACACAGCTCCGGAGCCGGACCCATGCTTACGAAAACAGAGAGCTCCGGAGCCGGAGCCACTTCATTTTTACAAGAGCTCCACAGCCTTGATTGTACGTTTTTGTTGCGGATATATTGCAAGTGAATGGATATATTGCAAAAACATTTGACTCAGGGTATTTGTTACTGGCAAAAAAATACTGTTTTCAAGTTGCTGCATGCTTAATGCAGGCTGAGTAAAGCTGCTATTCTCTGGTGCTTACTTGCAGACTTCAATAAAAGCTCGTGTATTTCTTTTTTAGTTGCCGCTGAAACAACGTCTCCAGCCTCTCCACAAGATCAAGGAACCACGATTGCATCGCCACATCAAAATTTGACGCAAACATCCAAGCCACCTGANAAAGAAANTCAGCCAAAAGACCTCGTCTGCACGAACTCATATGGCACCTGTCTAGATCTTAAAACACAAGAGTGCCCCGAAACGCATTCCCTGATTTCAGGAATATGTGGAACTGAAAACAAGTGCTGTTGTGTACCCAGTGAGTTTGGATCTTGACCAGACAGGCCACTACAATCCTGACTAATCGAAAGTTGCTCTGAGCAAGAGAATATGATTGGCAGCTACCAGATAGAGTTGTAGTAGTGGACAATACTGTTCAACGTCTACAATTTTTTCATTTTAATCATTTATTTTGATGATTTGTGAATGCAAAGGAAAGTTTGTTAGATAATAGACATAGTTTAACACTGTTTTTCGCAAATGAAATTTCTACTCGAATCCAGTCGGCCAAGAGTGATTGAAAATATGTCGATGTTTGGTCAAAAAGATTATGGATATAATTGCTTTTTATGAAAGCGATGGCTGAGTTTTTTCAATTTCATTCCAGGTCAGAGAATCGTGTCTACATGGCAAAAAGATGATGGTCCCTGTGATCAGACCTATGGAATTTGCCAGGTGGAAACAAATCCCTGTGATGGCGTTTACAACGAAAGCTTATGTGGAGGACCGAGTCAAAGAAAATGCTGCTCGCCAAGTGAGTGTTCGTTTTTTAAAAAAATCATGGTCTTACAGTTCAATAACTTTTTGACTTCAAAAACTAGTGTATTTTGTTTAATCTTCAAAATCGTCATCTTCATATATCGAAGCAACATTTCCACTTAACGGTAAAAAGAAACAAGCAATGACGTGAATTAAGCCACAGCGGACGTTTTGAAAAACAACTTTTTTCGTCGTCAACAAAAATTCGTTGATGAGTCAGTGAATTTTTGCTGACGCTGAAAANTGCTGTTTTCAAAAAGATTCAATTTGATTTCATTCAACATATCGCTTATTGCGTAGATGTTTCCGATTTACCTACTTTTCGTCCTTAAAAATAATGTTAGTGAGACAAGATTTTTATTAAGTTTGGTCTGCCGTAGGGAAAAGTTGTCAGGAATTCTTGTTGAAAGATGTAAAAGTTTAATTAACAGTTTCTTGCAGGACGTTTAACCGTTTTTCAGCAGCTTCATGAAACTATGAAAAGATCAAGTTGTTGGTTTTCTTTTGTGCTTGTTCGAAAGGTTGTGCTGCAACCTCTCCGGTGGTGTTGCGTTGGTTGTGTGATTCACCACGAACGGGATGTGCGTGAAGAACAACACCATACATATATGTGGCGCGAACAAGCAATAACAGAGTGATCATAGAATGTGAACTCTATTGTTGCTTGCTGCCACGGTGTGAAGCTTTGCGCACATGCCGCTCGGGATTTCCGATCGCAACAGTTGCTTAATTTGCCAGTCCTGTTCCTCTGTTTCTGTCCTTCAACTCGAAAGATCAGTGTAGAGTCAATATTGTAGATTAAATGTTGTCGCACGATTTGTAAGTGGTTTTCCTGATGTTGCTCAGGCAACAAAACTTTAACGTCGTGGAGAAAAAATGACACCAGCTGCTTGCAAGGAATGGGATCGTGCCAGTTGAGCACTGAAAAGTGCGAAGGAAGCTATCAGGATTCAACTTGCGGTGGTCCTGCAAAGAGAAAATGCTGTTTACCGAGTGAGTGTGCCTTGATGCGAAATTTGCTGACAGGTTTCAAACATAAAAATGCAAGTTTTAGAGAAGCCCGCAACACTGTCGGAAGTTCAAACTGCTATGTGTTTCATTTTCATGCTGTGCAGCGATATGAACTGTTAATAACGTGCTTGTTTCATATGCTGTTGTCCTCACCAACTTTGTTTAGATTATTTTTTGCAATAAATCGCGATCCCAACTAGCAAAGTGCGCATTTCACATTTGACAAAAATACTAAGTAGGGTAAGTTTTTGTTGCAGTAAAAAAGTGAGAAAGTTGCATTTATTTTGAACGAAAGTTGCATTTGTGCGCAGTAAGTTGCATTTATGCGCACATTTGACTGCGAAAGACTTGACACAACCTATTTTCGTTTGCGCAGATTTGGCCAGAAGCCAAGATTTTCCTCACTTCCACCTCTAATTGAGTTCGGGCACTGTCGTACTTTGCTGGGGATTTAAAACTTCTAGCTTGCAAACCAACTGTTTCATCATAGATAACATTGAGACACAGCTAATCCGTCATATAGCCCTTTTTCATGCACTCAAAGAGAATAGCACTAAACTGAAATAGTTTTGTAGTATTTTTTTTAATTACATTTTTACACTTTGCGCAATACTTGACAAAAATAGCAGTAAGAAGTTTCACGTAAAAATCGAAAAGTTGCAAAAAGTTGCAATATAAAATAATTGGAAACAGCTCAAAACATTGAACTACATATATTTTGAGTATTTAGGAAGCTGTTGGAAGCTGTAAAAAAAGTTGCAAAAGTTGCAAAAACTTGCCCTAGTAATAAGACGACCTTTGTCTGCAGAACGATAGCTTGTTAAGAATTTGTCAAAAATTACGTTTGGAACAACGATGTTTCAGACGTGAATTTTTTGTTTCGATTTCTTTCCCATTTTCAGTATTTTGGTCTTACCTTGCAAAATAAGTTACGTAGCTTGTTTTCTCAAAATTATGCTCGGCCGCGAATCTTAGGCAATCACTCTTATTTGAAAAGAAACACCAAATAGAAACATGTTCTTGAGTCGGTCTTTGTTTTTACGATATGCAGCTAATTTATTTTACTGCGGTAGCCTGAATGTTCATAAAATTTCTGCCTAACCTGATGTGGCCTCTGTATACATAGCCAACGTTCGCTGATGATTAACATTCAAGCACTTGCAACAATTATTTATATCGTTGTTCGTTTTTTTCCCTACTTTAATTATACTACAAAGAACGCCGTGGTGTCACAAACTATGTGCAAACTGAAAGACAATTGACATGAAAAGCTGTGTATATTGTTCATACACAAAAACCTACAACATAAATGCACCACAGTTTCGTAAAGTTTTGACAAACCAAAGGTTCGTGCAGATAAGCACTATCAACCGTATGCTGGCAAAACGCTGTATGTTTTTATCGTTATACAAAGAAACCGAGGAGTTCACCGAATGCTATTACAATTGATAAAATCAAACATCTAGTGATGCATGCAGCACGGCGATGGAGACTCATATCGAGGTTTGATTTAATAAGTCTCGATCTCATAGAATGTAGGTCTCATCCTTGTTTCGATGGGCGAAAGTCTTGGTTACGACCCCGTTGTCTCGAGACTTGCTCTGTTCTATCTAACCCTGACATTTTTGCTCGAAATGCCACATTCAAACTTGGCTTGGAAAACGAATGTTAAAAACGCAAAGCCAGTACAGCTAAGCATGTTCCTTGTGATGTTGGTCACGTGATACAGAAAGAAAGAGTGAATTTCGTCATGGTAAGTCCTGTCCACAAGCAAACAAAACCCACGAAGTTTATCTGAAGCGCTAGAAATGGAGTCGAGTATCATTTATCAGAACAAAATTTTCAGATTTCGAAGGTTAAAGTCTCACATCTCATTTCGTTTTTGTGACTAAGTCTCAGTCTTGGAGGTTCAGGCATCACTGATGTTGCATTTTCCAATGCTTCAGACCCAGCTGTTGTTTGACTTTGTTGATGTTTACATATGTTATTGTCATGATCTGTATAGGAAATTTGTTGCAGGTGCGGAGACTCAGCTCAAATGGGAAAACGAAGATGCCAAATGTAGAAAACGTTGGGGGACTTGTCAGGCCAACAACGCTCTCTGCCAAGGAGGCAATTACGTTTCTGGTCTTTGTGGCGGACCTGCTGCACGACAATGCTGTGCTCCTTGTAAGACTAGTGTGGAACTTCTTGTGTGCATTACTGTGCCTAACGGTCGTTTGTCTTGGAGTGCAAACAATGTCTCAAACACAGCAGTTTGAATTCAGCAATTTACGCGCGAGTTATTATCTGAATATAGTGCGGAAGTACGGTAACAGCCATTTTCATACCGCTCTTTAAATTGGCTTCTAGACCGGATGCCCAATGATTTGATTCATACTTTGGTGGAGTAGACCATGGAGAAAATAGCACTTTCTTCATTACACGAACGATATTAACCAGTGCAAGGGCTCAAACTTCGAGAAAAGCAGGTTGAGATCTGCTGCAGGTCTAACTTTTCTTTTGTTTAGTTTTTTTTATTCTTCACTTTGTTTTATTTTGTGCTCAAGCACGTTTTACTTGCAAAGCCTGGTGCTGGCAAAACGGTATAATATTTTCACTCTTGAACGTCAAAGTGCATTGCAGCATATCTGTACAGGTTAGTGACAACTTGCGGTACTCGTTGATGGCAATGATATAATGCTGTTACGTGGGCGCACCACTATATTGAGAAGTTGTGCTCAATTTTCAAAACCGTTTTTATTTCCTTTTAATATGATAGAAATCAGTTTTGAGCAATTCCAAGAAATATCCAGCTTTTGAGGAAATTGAATTGATTTACGATGTGTGGCTTTAACTCGGAAATGTATTCCATTACCAAATTGTTTATGTTTTAAAGTTATTCTTTCATTTGTGTCCTGCATTTGCTGAAGTATGCATTTAATTAAATTATGTCTTTTGTTTTGGAAATAAAAGAGTAGTGTAGCGAGTTAAAAATTCAAGAAAATGCGAAAACCTGTTGACAAACAAGTTTTAATTTTGCAGAGAAACGCTGTTTGTTAGTTTACCTGAAATATTGTCACACATCTGTTTTCGTCACTTTAATGTGTGAAAAATGTTTTCAAATCATTTGAGATAGCCATGCTTTTCGTAATCACTACAAATTGTCTTCATTTCCGGAATTTTCAATCGGATCTATATCAGATCACTTTGTTCTCAAGTTATGCTTTGTGCTGACTTAATTTTCAGGTTTCACACAAAAAGCACATTTTCAATGTGTTACTTCGAGTACATTAAACGCGTTTTTCATTCAACGCAGCAAACAAAACGATCGATAGTTGGAAAAAGCAGGATATTGGATGCGTTACTAAGTTCGGTAGTTGCCAGATCGAAGGAAACTGCAACGGAAGCAGACCGATAAGCGACGCTTGCGTGGGACCCAAGTACAGAGTTTGCTGCCCACCGTGTAAGTTCATTGAGTGTCGCGTGTTACACCAAAACATACCAGAAGCAAGCTAAAAGGCCAACTTGCAAAACAGTCAAGGTATTCTTAGATCATGTACTTGTGAAGAATGATAAAATCAATCTTTGTAAATCACAAATTTTAAACACACTGTGTCATTTCAAACTCAGCGCGTTTTTGCTCAAAAAAGTTGTGATCATTCGGGAATATGGGTGAGCAGGTGATAGCAATGTTATAAATAATTTAGAGCCGTGGTTTTCAACCTCGGATTCTCGACCCCAGACGTGTCTTGAAACATTTTTGGAGGAGTCGCGAGTAAATATTTTATGTATAAAACTGTATTACATTTGCTTTATTCGAGTTTTAGATGGGGGTCGTTAGGTTATAGCGGGTTGCTAATGGGTCACGGTTCAAAAAAGTTTGAAAACCACTGGTTTCGAGAAAGAATAAATATGCATCGTCGTAATGAACTCGCTGAATATTTACTCTGTACATAATTTGAAATACCGCATTACTGTTGTGTAGCGGAAGCATTCACGAATGGCTGGAAGACGAAGGATGAAGCGTGCCTTAAAGCAGGTGGCAAGTGTCAGCACACCATGGATTCATGTAACGGCGCCTACAATGCTCAAACACAGTGTGGCGGTCCTCCAGAGCGTAAATGTTGTAAAGGTATACACACGCAGTTGTGGTGAAGATTATAGCCGTGACATTGCCACTCCGCGACACTACATTTGGTTGTTTGATGTGGCAGTGAAGCATTTGCGAAATATACTGTGCATGTTTTTTCTGGAAATTGTTAATTCACAAACTGCTGCTGACTTTCCACAGCTTTTGCTTAGTAATCAGCAGGGGTCTTCTCTCACTATGTCGGGTTTGTTTCAACGCTCACTGAAAACAGCAATTTGAACTACTATTGCTAAAACAGTCTTGAATAAAGCTTTACTTCTATTTTATAAATCCCAAGAAACATGAACTTGATCGAAAGTTGCTGCAACCAGTTTGGTTGTATTTGCAATATTAGCAAAAACTTTTCCAGTAAATTGGAGGGGTAAAGGATAGCCAGTAGCCACCGATTTTTGCTCCGCGTTCAAAACTAGCAATATGGTAAATTGTTTCAGGAACTAATCCAAAAAATTAAGTTATTTTTTCTGCTTGCAAGGTAGTTGACCCTCATGCTAAAGATCAATTTTTAGCATATTTAAGTTGATTATTTTGTCCTAAAGTTTTTATTCACTTAAATAGTTACACGTAAATGCTGGCAAAAGGATAGCATGTTTGTTTTGAACCATTTATCCATGCCAGTGGCTATTTCATGATGGGCATTGAGACAAACATCGTTGCTCATATTAGTATTATTTGTGACGGACCTGATGTAAATGCAGCTTCAACGACACTTTCCACCCGGATATGCGTTTCATCGAATTCCAGTTCTTAGTCAATGCAATGACAAAGGTTCCCTCGTGTTTCTTCAGTTACTGCACGTAGTTCAAATAAAAACTTTGTTTCAATGTCGTACCAGTTTTGGAACAAATGCGTTTTCATTTTTTCAAAAAATGTGGAAAGCATTTATTTCCAACTTTTGCTATTAAATGCTGCTACAGCCGCCTCACTGCACCGTTTGGCCTGGAAACACCTGCGCAGTGATTTTCTCTTACCTGCTCTTAAAAAGCACTGCACACCATCGGGCTAAAAGTGGCATCGAAAGAACGAATTATTTGTCAGCATCATAATCATAAAAAATGAAACTGATAAGAAAAGAATACAGAACGCTCAAAAATGCCTTTTTGTTGCGGTCACTTTTTTTCAGAAAAAGGCGATCACAGGGCGGTAAATGCTGGGAAACAATAGTTGCACAAATGTGAAAAAACTTTCTCAAAAAATTCATTTTGTTTGTTGAGTGTTTGTATAAGAACAGGTTCAAACGACAGGCATCATACTTAGTCGAAGTTAAATGTTCCACAGACTCTGAAAATGGTCAATGACCTAGCCTTCTTTTCCCCATACCGACACTCTAAAAGCACGCCAACTTGACATACACCAACAGTTCAATATTTCTCAGCCTTTTTTTATCTCCTGCACCACTTTTACTGACAATTGTTGAAAGCCCACTATTTTGGTTTGTTGCGCGACCTAAGAAACACAAAGAATTTTTCCGTCCAAATCATAAAAACAGCTTGCTTCTTGATCGTACACAGAAAGTAATAGCCTAGTGTTCAAGCTTAAAATGTAACTTAATAGTGCTAGGCACGCGTTCATAAAAGTGTTCGCTTTTGTAATTTGACATTTTGGTCCGCTTCACATCTCACCAGAAATAACTTCGTGTCCAACAGGGTTAAAACCGCTGCTATGGTTTGTAGCTACCCACGTTTAAAATTTATTTGAATCACAAATCAGCAAGCTTGTTTCGAATATTGCTTTCAAAGTGAAATGCACCTATTTTCACAACGTTAGGAACTAGTGAAAATGTTGGATGTATGATGTCATGATGAGTGGTGGCTTGCTGCACCTAGTGAATAAATGCGAAGTGTTCATTAGTTTAACGAAATCTGATTGTTTGAACTATGGAAAGCGACGATGGCCTAAAATCTACATGCACACGTGAGTATTTTAGCAAAATTGGTCGAAAATAAGCCAGATTTTAACCGCAGAGTTCGCAAAGCACTATGTTTAACTCCCACAGCGATGTTTTATACAAATTCAAGCCAGAATGCATCGATATTTCGTAAGGATTACTAGGCTTTTGTTAAAACCTATCTTGCTGATCACTGACACCGAGTATGTTTTAATTATTTCCGAATGGCGAAATATGAAATACTTGTAACTGTACGATCTTCTGGTCTAAATTTTTAGCTGTTCTATAACAAGCCTTAAACTAAACCTTCAACTTTACATTTCGTCAACGTGACTTTAATGAGACTTCTCGAAAATTGTGCTTGCTAAATTTTCAAAAGAATGATCAAACTTTCAAGCAGCTTTTCACAAGATTATCAAAATGATCTCACTCTTCTTTACCATAAACGCTTTTTTTCAGATTAAAAAGAAAAACAAAAGTTCAACTTCAAATTATTTTTCACGTTTCATTGGTTGGTGTGGCAGCTAAAAAGGCATCTGTAGTGTGTAATTGACCGGCTTGTTCCAAGCACCGTCCCACTGCTGCAGGTTTCTTCATCGATTACAATTTGCAGAACTACAGTAAAGATGAGAATAGCTACTATCAAGCATTAAGCTGCTGACGAAACCTTTCTGAAAATTTTGCAATTGTTTGAGACATCTTTTTCGTACATTTGCAGGAACTTCTAGCTCAGGTACGAATAATGACAGTGGAGCTGGTGCCAAAAAACCGTTTTTTCTTTCCAAGCGTGATATGCTTCTGATAGCTTGCGGAGTGCTTGCGCTGGTGTTGCTCGTTCTACTGGCAGTCATGATTTACCGGAGGGTAAGGAAAAAATTGCAAACGATACATGCTCCAGTGACTGATGCTCTTGATCAATCCGGTCAAGTGTTTTTGACATCGAAGCAACTTTCATCTGCTGTACAATGTGTTGTGATTAACCGGTAATTTTTGCCCGATTGTGAGTTAGGTACAGCAAGGAAGTCATCTTTTTTACAGGNATGGTCTTCGCGAAAGTACAGAAGAGTGAAAGACGACCAATGGGATTTCAGAAACTGTAATTATGATTCATGCTGAAGTTTTTCCATAAATCTGCAGAGATCTTTGTGGCGTATAAAGATTGCACTGCATTTTCCACTTAGACGTGCGCTCTTTTGAATGAGAAATGATTTTGACCATTTCTAAGTGGTATGCTTCTTGATACTGCAATTTTTCAATACAATTTATAAATAATTTCCAACAGCCGGAGAGCCAGAAGAATCCTTGAATCTTACGTCATGCGAAGAAAAAATCAACTACGCCTAACTGTGATAAAGTCATTGGAAAGAACGATCAGCCGGAAGTATCATCAGCACCAATGTGCATATTTACCTCCTTCATCTCCGCTTTATTGCCCGTTACTCAGTTTTCTTTTATATTTTCTGCTGCGAATTTTCAAAGCTTTCGCGATTTTTCTTGCGGTTATGCGTAGCAAGTTTGCAGTGCCCTTCAGCAAAGTTCTTTGAGACCCACTTAACCATAAATCATCCACGATGTTTTTGAAAAAGAGCTGTAAAGTGGCAACAATCCAGTGACAATAGATTCAATTGCTGCATTAAAGACAACACCTTGTTTTATAAAGTTTCCTTGTTTGCTGTTTTTTGCAAGCTTACTAAATTGTGCAGTTACTCTTGAACAATCAAAGTGATCGTTTAATTTTCGCAAGCAATTTGCGAACAATGCCCAAGTTTTTCTTTTGCCATGATGCCTACCTTTCAAAAATTTATAATCCAAAAGATGGTGCCAACGTACCCTATCAGATACGATTACAGCGAAGGCTAGTTTTTGCCAAAAATTAACCTGCATTCGAAAAGCTTTAAGTTTCCGTTAACGCCAAGCTTTCGAACTTCTACTAGTTTCCTCTGTATTCTGTTGTAACGACAAACAACAAAACTATTCTTAATTTTTTCGAAGTTTTCTGTGTCTATAACCTTGTTTTCATCATCCATCTTTTGAAAGTACGTTAGTCCATTTTGTAATCACTTCTAACAAAACCGTGAGTTGCAGATTGTAATTTACCTTGTAAAATGCTGGATTAGGAGCAGGTATTACAGCAAGCCGATGGATGGTATATACTGGCCTGAAAAAACAATTTGCTAAATAATGTTACAATATCTCTCACTGCTTTCATACTATACTGCTTAGTTTGATTTAATTGCTGCTCACTTGTATCATAAATTTTTAAAACAGGTTTCACGTCGTACTTTGTTTGCTGAAATTTTTGCGAATGTACAGGGTGCTTCACAATTGTTGAAACAAAGCGATTGGACACAAATCCAGGATTTTAAATGATACCACAATGATGATTACATTTA
>JGI24022J15233_10007811_pt1 | contig 11847 bp, 8 predicted proteins | sample Ectturendosymbi2_FD_15233 | JGI IMG/M metagenome (IMG submission 15233)
GAGCTGCGGACGCGTTGTTTGTGTTGCTGCCGCTACGTCACGATCGGGTGGAAAACCGTAAAAAGAGCGGTCACGTGTACATTTGCCGGCGGCCCGTGCCCCCCCCGCGGGTGCCTAGAGGGGACTTGTTGTTGCGAACCGCGACTGACAACAAGCTTCGCGTGGAGCCGTGGGGCTGATTGGCCACGTCTCTTGGTATCCGGACATTTCCACCATCTGCAGCCAGGGTCTCAAACTGCCCGCCAGACAGACGCGAGTTCGAAGCTATAAGATTACACTGAGGGAATAGTTCGGCGCAAGGACTGCGCGCGATCAAGCGGAACATTTTCCTCACCTGTCGTTGCGTCCGCTTCGCAAACGTCGAAGCACTCGTGTGTTAGACTAACGAAAACTGTCAACGGTGGCTTTTGCGGTCGCTTGTGGCCGACGTGTTGCTTGCTATACGCGATGTTGGGGGTGTCCGAGAGAAATACAGTCTTCTTCAGCTGCAATCTTTTCGTGCCCCTCTTAGGTTATTTTGACACAAAATTGAGCGACGTTTTCTATCTCTGTCCATACCACTGCGTTTTGTTTGGGTTTAAGTCTTCGAAATATTTCTGGGCATGGCGAAGCGTCGACGTTTAGTTCGGATTTCTGGATAGCTCTTTCTGAACCACGTGCGGATCCCTTTGCTCTTCTTTTTGCTCAGTAAAAAAATGATAAAAAAATATAATTTTTGGTCTTGAACGAAAAAAATGATAAAAGAATATCATTTTTTGTCTTGAACGCTTCAACATGATAAAGAAGGGGACTTTGTAGTTTTAGAATTTCTCGATGTATTCACCATAAGTGGAGATGAAAATTCTAAATCACGATTCACGTGAAAAATTCCGTGGCGTGCAAGGAACGTGTCTCAAACTTTGTTTTGCGCAGAAATGTTTTATTGCCACTGGCGCACCATCGATTATGAGGGTTTGTCTGCCGTTGCTAGACAAGCAGTGTCCTGGCAACCGACTCCCAGCGTAGCTTGGCGCCAAAAACACTTTTCTCGTGATTCTCAATCACTGTCCCCCCATTTCAACCAGGTACGTCACAGATGTTTCGACAGCACTGGTCCGGTTCAACCGACAGCATCGATCGACCAATCGAAAAAACAGTATTCTGTTTTTTTTTCAAGTTTAAGGCGGAGGTTTCTGCCTCCAAGCCTTGGACAATAAGGGCCGTCTTCTGTGTGACTGGTGAGATGGTTTGGTGTTTTCCCATCAATGCATTATGAAACTAACATCTGAACAAAATAGCATCTGAAATGACTTTCAAAAGTAGTGCGAGGATGAATTTCATCCACATACGTTTGAGCATTTCAAAAAAAGGTTGTTTGTACAAGTTAAAAGCGAGGTTGTCCTGAACACCCTCACTGGTCACGTGATCTGTTCAGGCCTGCTTAAAAGACGGATATACGTCGTACGTAAGCTGATGACCGCGTGCTAATGGTAGAACGCATTTCATCGTCGCGCAGCGAGCTTCAGCATGAATTCATTCATGTCGAGATTTTCCTCGAGCTTTCTTTCCTGCCCCATGGTTTTACAACAAAGCACAAAAACAAGCATTTTCGCTCGTGCGCGAGTTTAATTTCAGCCTTTCGTGTTCACTGCTGTGAGACTTGAACCAAACCTCGACCAAACTCTTGCATTGCGCGGCATACTTATCGTATCTTTCAACTCGATCTCCGACTCCCCCGGATGCTTCCAACCCCCCATGACTTCGCTACCGGGCGAGACAAGTACTGCGCGCTGCTGCAAAACGTGCCAAGTTAATGCGCTTAACGAAAAAGCAGAGAGCAACCTTTGACCAAGTGCTGCTCCCTCCATTGTTTCCTCAACCGCGATTTATTTATGACGTATGGCTTCATGATTATGACGCGAGCGAAACGATGGTTTTTTCTCCGCGATCGCTTTTGTTTCGTCTGTTTTCGCAGCGCTCTGTCTAAACTGTTGTACAAACTCCCATTTAACTCTATCGTCGCGGTGCGTTTGTGAAACTGAGTCATATTTTTCTTCAGTGTTGCAGCAGCAGCGCCACCCGAGCTGCGCTGACGCGTCAACTGAGCCTGTAACTTTCGCCAAAAAGCACTGTGGCTTTTCCTTGTGTGACATCACTCAGTGCGGCCGCCAACCTTTTTTGCCCCCGTGCGCGCGCGGTTACTCGCACCAGGAGATCATACCATGACACACGCCCCCACCATGACCGCACACACGCCCCCCACCCCTATCAACGACTTGCCAGCTGGTGCCAGGCGTCCGTGACTTCGCGCCACGTTTGATGCAGTGCAGCATGACTCGCTATGTTTTATTTGAATTGCCGCGACCTCTGTCTGTTGAATACGACGCTGCCCGCGTCGTTCGTCGGTCGTCGTTCCCGTATGTGCTCCAGGATAAGTTTGTGGTTTTACCAGGTCGTGCTTTGCTTAGCAACGCCAGACATGTCGGGCATCATTTGAACAGATTTCCGGCCAATCACGTCCAAGGATTCACGCCTCGAACCCCCGTCATTCGACGAACGGGGGATGTGGCCCCACGTTCGATGACCCGCAATTGGGTTGGACGCCAGTTGTGCGAACGCCGTTTGTGATGCAACTTTCCTAGAAAATCAATTACTCGAATAGGTCAGAAGGGTCAACCAACGTCTTCAACTTTTTTATCTGTCCATGACTTTCTTGCGGCGATGCGGTCCCGGTGCGCTGTCAAGAACCTATACTGTGCGATCGAACAACCGCGGTGCTGTGGTTGTGCAGCCGAGCGATGGTTCGTCGGCTTTGTATTCGGCGCCATCTCGTGAAAGCAATTTGCCGTTTTCACTTCCACGTTATGACGCTGCTCATCACTGTTAGTCGCTCGCGCAGCAAGACCTAGTCGCTGCTCCGTCCTTGTTCAATGTTGTGCGGATGAATATTTCGATCAGTGTTTCCCGTCTCGAAACGTGCTTTTTGTCCGGAGATGTTGATTGATTCGCTTGCGAGCAATTAGGCCGATTTGTTGCTGCGCAGACTCTTGTTTGTTTAACATGACGACGTGCTGGTTTGTGACATCATATTTGTGGTTGTTGTTTACATTTAGAATCAAAACAGCATTGAGGGTTTTCAGACGGGCAAGAAACGCTATAAAATTTCTTAACGGTTACCCTAGAATCGAAAATTCCGTTAGGCGTGCAACAAAAATTGGTTTATTATAACAGCGAACGAGTCTTTTAATTGCAATGGAGTTCCTCTCTTTGCGGCCCGCAAATGTTTTTTCAAACCTTGATGTGGCCCTTCACGTTCGCAATCTCAGACCACCCTGTACTACACCAATAATTCCTCTGAGGTGCGCATGCGCAGTGCCACCCGACGATTTGTGCAGTGAAATCTCATTCTCGCGCACTTGCAACATTTCAAGGATGATATCGTATATACGAGAAAATCGCATAGCCCTTGTAACGCTTCACTGGTTGTGTGTCCGCATGGTTGCACAATTTATTGCACGCGCACTAAAACAAACATTTGATCAATGTAAAATTTTCTTAGAGGGAACACTGCCGTACGCATAAGAGGGGCACAGTTTCACGCTTTTCAGACAACGGCCAAGTAGGTCCGACCTGTTTGGGTTCCCAAAAACTAAGATTGACCAGGGCCCCGCGCTCCCTAACCCTGTCCGTGGTTAGTGTGAGGACTGAGTGTAACCAATGTGCCTAAGTGAATAGCTTTATCAAACTACGCTTATGTAGGCTTCTTTTCACACACTGGCTTGTTATCTACGCAGGCTTGTGGAAAGACGTTCGTTTTCATCGTTAAGGTTTAGTTCTTATTTCTGAGTGAGCACGTGGAAAGTTGTTTTTGCTGTGGCGAGTTTTCACAATTCATCTGCTCAATTTTTAAGCCTGCGTAGTGTTCTAACTTTAGTAAGTTCATAAGCTGTCGGATAGGCGTTGTGAACTTGTAGGTCTACTTTTCATCAGAACCGTCGCCAAAGTCTTCAATAGGGAGGGCTTGGCATTCCAAAATTTGACAAAAAACTCCACTGACTATGTTGCTTCACATTTCAATTTGGGGGGCTAGAAGTTTGTTTGGGAGAGCTAAGCACACCAAAGCCCCCGTGGCGACGGAAAGCTTCTCATTGCTTGAAATAGTTTTGCGAGATTGTCTAACTTTCCTGTTTTTTTCACCGTTGCTGTTGTTCTATGACCGTTGATTATTCTGGAATTATGGTTGATTTGTCAAAAAGTGCTCGAAAAATAGGTAGGTGGATTATGAAAAGAAAAAACATTTCTGATAGCCATAGTGTAGAAAACGGTGTGCAGAGAATTTAGACCACTTCATTTGAAACCACTTTTATTTGAAACCTGTTTATTTGAGACCACATTCACATGAGGCTTTTATTTGAGACCACATTCGTTTGAGACCATATTCATTTGAGACCACATTCATTTGAGACCACATTCATTTGAGACCACATTCATTTGAGATCACATTCATTTGAGACCACATTCATTTGAGACTACATTCATTTCAGGTCACATTCATTTCACGCCACCTTAAAGTGAAGCTGTTTTGATTTACTGTGAATCACATTTTTACGATCTACCTTTCACTTCTTTACGGGAGACGTGAAGTTTTGCAAGGTGACTCTTCATTTGAAGTTTTGCAAGGTCACGCCCTTGCGAAATAAAGTTAATTCCGTAGAATAGCAGAATTCGCAAAAAATTTTCAAATGACGATCATCTTGAAACATGTTTAGTAAAATTGAAGAAGTCCCCGCATCTTTTTTTCAAAAATTAAAAAAAAAAATTTTTTCAACATCGCCCACTAGCAGTGTGCTATTTCAGACGTGAGATTTTCTTCGAATTTAACGTTAAAAAACAGTCGCATTCGCAGAGACCACGCATCAGACGTTTTGCACATGTGCAACAGACGTTTTGCACATGCGCAGTTGCATTGCTCCTCTCAAAAGCCACGAAATTTGATTTTCTCCTGTGACTGTTTCGACGAACGCAAAAAGACACTTTTCCTTTTCTCGTCTTTCATTTTTCAGTTAAAAACTTAAACTATTGTGTGGCGTCTCGATAAAGAAAACAGGCAAAAACGCAAAACATATTTCTTTGACTTGGTCTAAATAACATTTCAGGGGTGCAACGTTCCCTCCTAAACCCGAGGTATGAAGCGTTTTCTGGCCTCAGCGGTGTTTTAAAGTGCAAGTGTTTTTACAACCCAGCGTGAGTCACCCCTGGACACGGAAGGGCGTAACCTTGCAAAACTTCAAATAAATGGTCACCTTACAAAACTTCAGGTCTCCCGCAAAGAAGTGGAAGGTAGATCGTAAAAATCTTGATTCACAGTAAATCAAAACAACTGCACTTTAACGTGGCATAAAAATGATGTGATCTCAAATCAATGTGATCTCAAATGAATGTGGTCTCAAATGAAAAAGTCTCAAATTAATGTGATCTCAAATGAACGTGGTCTCAAATGAATATGGTCGTAAATGAAAAAGTCTCAAATGAATGTGGTCTCAAATGAACAGGTCTCAAAAGAAAGTGGTCTCAAATGATCGCGGTCTCAAATGTCGTGGTCTCAAATGAATAGGTCTAAAATGAATGTGGTCTCAAATGTCATGGTCTCAAATCAATTGGTTTTAGTCATGGAACCGTTGAAAACATTTCAGACTAAAGATTGAGAAGTGAGGTTCAACCCGCGCAGACTAATGAGAGCACCGCAAAAGTAGTTGTGGATTGTTCAAGTCCGATTCAGACTCAGTTGTCTGCAGTTCAACAATAATAACAATATTGGATTATACCCCAATTCAGCAAAAGCTGCAAAGTATGACAGGAAAGTAAAATCTTTTCGCAAATTGAATATAACTCCACCTGAACACGATTTCAAAAAGGATGTGAATAGAGCGGGGGCTTTCAAGGGGAATTTTCTTGGCGGTGTAGAAAGGGTAAAGCATTTTGTGATCGCCCATTTGCACTGCATCGTCAGTAACCTGCAAAAAGATAAGCAAAATGTCGACGTTGCTCCCCCATGGAAAAATTTCTGCGGACGGCCACGTTCCTGGATGTTGTTGGCACCTCTCAAGGATCGTGACTGTAACACTGCTGAGCTGGATGATGGTTGGAAATTGGCTAGTCTGCATTTGCATTGGTGATGGTTCAAAAGCTGGTGTTTAGTATATTTCTTAGCTTTTTTAGTAATTTAGGACAGGTGAAAATCCTGAAGATGTGTGTCAACTTGCTGTACCTCAATCCACCTGGTAATAAATTTTATTTCTACAATGATTGGCTGCTTTTTGTTGCTTTGTTGTTTTCTTAGCGATTGGTTGCTAAGGAAGCAACAAAGATTTTCCCAAACAAACATGGGCATTTTCTGCAAGCTGGCTCAGGACAAAAATGTACACGGCTATCTTTGCTTCATGTTTATATTTTCATGATGCACTTTCCCATCTATGACTTTCTGCTCATTGATCCTATTTAACATAAAACAATGTAATTTACGTGATTTTTACTACTTTCGTGCGTAGATTTGAACAGTCCTGTAACCAGGGAGGGCGCTGGGGTGCTAAGCCCCCCTAGAAAAAAATTCGCCCCCCCTAGAAAAATCTGTTGGACATAGTTTGAAGCTATTGGACTTAGTTTAAAAATTTGGGCGCCTCGCAGAAAACTTTTTGCCCCAGCGGTGTCCCAAGCTGGTTATGGGCCTGGATTTGAAAAGACACAGCAGTTTACATGAAACATCTGTTTTTTTCAACAATGTAAATTAGGGATCGATCGATGAGCCCTTTTTGAGCCGATTCCGACACCTACGTTTTTCATTTTTCATTGCCAGTAACCGATGCTGATATTTTTGCATCACTCAAACCACAGTTGAAAGGCATTTTACAGTGCTTTTTTTCTTTCTTCGGTGTGTAGACCACATAAAGAAATAGAATAATTACACAAGTTACAAATTTTGAGCAGATAGTGATAAGTTAGGAACATACTACAAATAAGCATTGAAACATACAAATACCACAAGCATGACAGCAAAGAATAATTATGAAGATGACATTATGCAAATATCATTATATGACATTAAATGAAGAAGACTTATTATACAAACAACAGTTACGGAATCCATCCAAAAATGTAGTCTAACAGGTTGAAGATAAAACTGAGTTGCAGTATGATGGTTAATAATATATGAGTAACAAATTACCACGGGTACTCGAAACAGAAAAAGAGAGCAGTATTGTTGTTACTAGAGGTATGATTATGAGTAACCAAACAAAATTTTTTTATAACACTCCCTCAGCAGTATCGTGCAGTAGTGACCACCACACATTACAATGCATATGAACCCAACTCGCAAGATGATTTCATGTGCTGTGACGGGATGTTTTCATCCGTCGTAACTACTGCAGTCCCTAGACCAGTGGTTCTCAACCTTTTTTATCCCTTGCACCCCTTTAACTGTTATTAACAGATAAAACCCCCCTTAGAAATTTAGTTTGTAAAGAACACTTTTACATCAGTACACTAAGAAGAGAAACTAAACTCTTCACAATTGATAAGCGCTTTGGCCTCTGATTTAAATACATTTTCAACAAAATCCTAAATACAAAATCCCCCCTTGCAAAAACACAAGTCTTCCTGGTGGGGAATTCCCCCCGGTTGAGAACCCCTGCCTTAGACTAAACTCTAAAAGTCCTTAAAGTCTAGATCAAGCGTGCAAACGAATCTACAAATAGGCAATCGTTTAGCATAGTACTCCATTGTGTATGTGCCTGCGCTCAGATCTCACGAGGGGGTAAACAACAATGCGCGACTCATTACAAACAGTGATGAAACCACCACTTCACTGTGATGAAGAACCGTACAATATCGAATTCTGCGTAAACTGGGTCCTTGAAACAGTAAACTCACCACAGCACATACCGTATTTAATCGATTGTAAGCGGCACGAAATGGTGTTAAAAAATTAATGTAAACCTGATTGTAAGCCGCACGAAACGGTGTTAAAAAATTAATGTAAGCTGCCCTTGATTGTACGTCGCACTTGAACAGAAGTTACCCCAAGGCTCTAAGATACTTACAAGCTTTCTACGGCAATTTCAAAAATAGCAGACAATATAAAACTGTCCATCATATATTTATTTCAACACCCAGTGTCATCGATAATGTCGTCAATAGTACCGGTTCTTCTACAGCTTCAGCTCATTCATTTCGTAGACAGGACATTTTGGCTGCATTGTCATTTGCAAACCCACAAGCGTCTAAAGAATCAATCATAACTTCTTTTCAAACTTTGTCCCACGCCTGTACCACCAACTGAAATTGCTGTAAATGACTGGATGACTTTATTTTACCACCTGTAATCTACCGGTAGTCAAACTCGTCAGTTGCTAAACCAGTCGTCGTAAACCCCACAAAAGTGTTGCTTAAACCGTTTTGATGATGGAAACGTCAAGTGGTTGCAAATACTTTGTGCATTCACCAGCAGTGGCGTAACTGACGGGGGCAGGGATGCGAACCGTTCCCCCTGGCAATCTAAATGTAAAAACTGGGCCCCACTTAGCTTATATTTCGGTATTTAGTATTCTTATGGTATTCAGCAGGTTGTTGTTTTCTGCGTTTTTCGGAGTGTTTTCCAGTGATTTCGTGTTTTATTATATACATCCACATCCGGATTCACTATCATTTCTCAACTTTTTTCTGAGTGTTGGCTAGTGGGCCCCCTTCAGCTAAGTTTTCACCCCCTGGCTCAAACCTCTAGTTATGCCACTGCCCACCAGGAATCACTGACATAACAGTGTTGTACTGCTTCAATCGTCTCTTCATATAATCAGGTATATGGAATTTGCAGGAATCACATATAAGCAAGAGTTTTGAAATGGAAAAGTTTGTCCATACTTTTTCCACCCAATCTAAAGTAAGGTTGCCTTTCCTCCAATCGCGGGTGTTGTCGCCAATGACAACACCTGAGATAGACGTGAGCTCTTTCTTTACTCTTTCAGCTGGGATCACAACGTAAGGTGCCACCTTTGTCCCGTCCGCTTTCATGGCCAGACACACAGTGGAGGAAGTTTTCATCGTGGCCGGTAGTTCGAATTGGAACTGCTCGTCTGCGCTTCTTGTCGACTGTGACACTGGGCACGTCTATGGTGGCACTGGGCACGTCTGTGGTGGCACTGGGCACGTCTGCCCAAAGCAGTATTTCATCCATGTTCGCAATCATTGATAGTAAAAACTTGTGCAGATCTCTTTGCTTCTTATTAAATTCAATTAAGCTACTTATTTTCTCTTCCAAGTCATGTGGCACCGACTGCTCGGTAGTCGTTCGCCTCCTGAGTGTCAAATTGAACCGCCTCAGAAAATTGCACAACCAGCCACGAGATGCTGCAAATTCAGTCAAGCCGTTTTCGTCAGCCATGGTTTTGGCCCAAACTGTAATTAATTTGCTGGAGACGTGATGCTGCTGCTCTCGCTCATGGGCAATTTTCTCCATCAACTTATCTTCGATAGTAGACAGACATGGCTTTCTGCCACAACCAAGCTTTAACTTCTTTTTAGATGGTCCTGGTTGGTCGTACGCTGCATTCAAATTGGCCTTGTTTTGCACCCATCGACGTACCATCGACTCGTCCACTTGAAACTTTCGGGCTGTCTCTCGATTTGAATGTGTTTCTGCAAACTTAACAGCCTCAATTTTGAATTCCACAGTATACGCACGCCTTTTACTCATTCTTAATCACAAGCGATTTTCCAAACAGCCTGCAGTTTGTACCTAACTTCAAATAAGACTGGAGAACTTGGCAGGCCGGCCTTTAGATCTCCTGACTGACGAATAACCGGTAATTGCTAAGCATAGCAGGTTTCGAGCTTGGCAGCCCTGGTATAATGATGCGCACAGCACTACAACTGCCTTCTGCTCGTCATAATCCCTCTTGTGGCGGCGTGTACACGTGATGCCAAAGAGAACAAAGAGAATGCGAAAAAGAGTCTGGCCGACAAAACGGGCGGCGGAAAGACCGAGCGTCATCTTACGATAAGGTGAAGGAAAATGTGTAAGCCGCCCTTGATTGTAAACCGCCCGAGATGATGAAAACAACATAAGGCCTTGGCTTACAATCGACATGCGGTACCCTGATTTATTCGCAGAAAGTCATCTGCTTTTCGCGCAATAACTGCGAGCGAATGTTACATCATAGAGCGGTTTATTGCGACTATTGCGGAACCTTTACGGCGGTACGCACTACTTGATGTAGTCGCAGGGCTGGGCGCCGTAAGGAACAGCACAGATATAATTTACGGTAATCAATAAGAGACGAAGTAGCAACTTCAGTTTCCGAACACTCCGTGCAGAACAATAGCGTAGGGGTTTTTATGAAAAAATATTGCCGATGTGTATCGGCGGAATTTCGCCGATATGATATACCGGCAACATGCCGATGCATCCGGCGAGCTCTAAATGTAATGCAGTGCTCAGTGCTGGAATAACAATAATAGCAAGTGTAGCAATGCCCCGCGCTTTTGGGGGTACCGCGGTCCTTTGCGCTAAATTTGTTGTTTACTACATGCAAGAGTGCGTGTTAGAATTTAGGTACCCGAAGCAAACTCTCAGAAAAGAGACCCTATAATTTACACATGCTATACAGACACTTTAATCGCTAAAAGCAAGTTAAATTTTTAATGTTGTCCTGGAATTTGCTTCTGCGTGAAAGTCAATTTCACTTTGTAAATTGTTTGAAGTCATTTGATTTTAAATTGTCCTTCGTTCACGCATTAAAGTTGATGAGGGGCTACGTTTGGCACATTTGCATGAAATTTTTGTTTTATTTTGACAAACATATGACTTTTTTCAGAGCATATGAAATGTGGCTCCAGAAGTGATTTATAAGCTTTTAAACAAAACAATGCCTAAACCAAGTGCGAAACGCTCAAGGGGGGCTCTCACGGGATCTTTGAAAGAGGGAGACCCGAGGCGACCGTCTAATTTGCCTCCCAAATATTCTCTCCTGACTATATGTATCGATTTTTTTCAGTTCAGGAAGTCACAATTTTGCTAAATTTGCCATAAGCAATGAAGCGGAGGTTTTCAATTGAATGCTTTTACAACTACTGCAAACTGAAAACTAAAGCATTATACAGTTAGACCTATTTGTAACATTATGGAACCACTCAAGCAATGAGGCCAACAGCAATTTCCAGATATTACTTCATTGTATTGTTATGTTGAGTATTGAAAAGCATTATTGGCCTGTTCTATAAGTTGCGTTACATTTTGATAATTTCAAAGTGATTTGGCCAGTGGCACTTTATAAAAGCAAAAATCGCATGCGATACAGTGCTCTGAATCTTTGCGCATGGAATTAGCTTGCCGTCACTACATTACAGTATATACGTCGTTGTTCGTCAGACACCTGAAGTAAATGCTTCAAATGTGTAGATCTTTTCCACTAATCCCGGCGCTGCAATTACAACAAACTTTCAGTGATTTTTCACTTCCTTGCCCAATAATGGTAATTTTCCTCTGACTGCGTTGAGCTGCTGCGTGTAGCAGATATGAGCACTGGACTTGGCATGGACTGGATCCGGACTATGGCAAATTTTGTTAAATTTGGATAGGAACCATACTACAAATCTCTTTAAAACTTAGGATCCGGACCGGATTTGGACTGAGTTGATGGAAAAGAAACGGGGAATTTTTGTTGTTAAAAGGCTGCATTTTTCAATTATTTTGGACTTCATTTGGACTTGGACTTTACGTTTGAAAAATCTTTTGGACTGTGTTTGGACTTGGACTGAGTTTTAAAAAATCAGGACTGGATCTGGATCGCAAAATATGACAGTCCGCTCATCTCT
>JGI24022J15233_10007812_pt1 | contig 11847 bp, 10 predicted proteins | sample Ectturendosymbi2_FD_15233 | JGI IMG/M metagenome (IMG submission 15233)
CGTATGTTTGAAACAAATTTTTTTGAGCACAAAAAGTTTGGGGGGAACAAAAAAACTGTGGGGGGGCATTTCCCCCGAATGCACCGCAATGGCTACGGGCCTATCCTACCAGTGTGCATGTGCACAACACTGCACACATTGCCTGACGCGGTCGAAAAACGCGCTCGAGGTTTCATGATACCATCTCAAATGGCTTCATTGGCAGTGACACAACTTTTTTGCGCTGGAACGCTTGCAAGCTTCAGCTTTGCTAAATGTACATGTGTCGCTATCTTTTTCCTTAGATGGCCAACTGAACATGTTGCAAGTAAGCTTTTATACAGGTCAAAATCCATGAACTATCAAGAAAGAAAGTAAAACAAATAAGTTAGATTTTTAGCTTAACCACTTTGGAGAATTCACTTAACTTTTCGTTATCTATGACACTTCATACCACCCTGCTTTCAGTTAAATACAACAAACGTGCCAGGTTTTAAGAACAAGACAACATTGATTTTTAATACAAAAAAGTTGGGATAGAATGACAGAACTCAACAGAAATTACTGTTACGAAAAACACTGCAGTTCAACTTCAAAGCGATTGCTATTGGGATTGTACAGTACGACAAAAGAACCGAAACTCATTTGTACGTTTTTTAAGGCATAATATAACATCTGCAATGTCTTCCTTCATTGACGCTCTGAGGTCAGATTTTATTATTTTCAGAGCAGAGAAAAGTCCTTCTCACTGACCTGGGTAGGAGGAAGAGCTCTGACTGTACGAGATGCATCTCGAATGATTTCGGGATAAAGTGGGATAGGTTCTTCCAATGACAGTTTAGTTTAATTTTAATTTAATTTATTTGTTTATGACCAGACACGAAGTCCATAGTATGAACACACACACTGCAAAACGTAGGTCGGTGAGTTTGCATGAACGGTTGTACTTTTCTTTTATCTCTTCAAAAGCCTGATGGAAGTGCTGTTTAAACGTTTCCAACTTTACGTTCAAAGGCTCACTTACATCAAGGCGCCTTTTCTTCATTTGGTCTTTTCCCATCTTATCCAGACATGGGCGTCCGAAGGGGGGGAACGGTGGCCTTTGTCCCCCTGGATTTTGAAATTTTCAGCAAAAAAAGGTTGTTTTCTTAGTTTCGAGTGGGTCAATTCAATTTTCACCACTTTTGGCCCCCTCTGGAAAAATATAGGAAAAATCCCTTAGTGGTCCCCTTGGAAAAAATTCTTCCGACGCCCATGTATCCAGATACTTGGTAAAGTCGTGGTCCGCGCAGGATGAAGAAGAGTGATGATCAGCTTCAATATTCTGTTGGTCAATAAATTCCCTCTGCGAAGCCTTTGATTCCAGTCCCTTTATTTTCATTGCAAGACGGCAGAGAACTTGCTTTTATTTTCTGATCTTCGTTTAGCAGGACTCGGTTTGGAAAATTGCCAAGTGTGACGCTTACGCACGTTCATGGCACAAACAGTCACAATCGGTGAGCAAAAGGTCTGCCCGGAGTCGGAGTCGTTAAAATTTTGGCGACTCCTCAGGTTGAAAATCCTTCCGACTCCTCGACTCCGATCCACAGCCCTGCTACTGTTGCAACGTCTCGGCTGGCGTTGCGTTGAATGTGCGATTAACCACGAACGGGATGTGCGTGAAGAACAACACCCATATATACGTGGCGAGAACAAGCAAAAAAGAGAGTGATTGCGGCGCATGATCTCTATTGTTGCTTGCTGCCACAGTGCGAAGCTTTCCGCACATGCCGCTCGGGCTTTCCGATCGCAACAAAATGGTGCTGTGACCAGGATGTGAGGTCGTGCCAGGTGCAGCCTGCACGAAAAGAACGTGCGATCGGTGCGGTTCGTTGTAAAAAGGAGGGGATGTTGTTGCAACCTCTCCGGTGGTGTTGCGTTGATTGTGTGGTTCACCACGAACGGTATGTGCGCGAAGAACAAAAATATGTATGCGTGGAGCCAGCAAGCAATAATAAGAGAGATTGCGAGCATGACCTCTATTGCTGCTTGCTGCCACGGTGCGGAAGCTTCGCACACATGCCGCTCGGGATTTCCGATCGCAACAGGTCTGTAATTCCTATTATAACAAGACTGTTTAGGAGTGTATTGACCGTGCGCTTGTAGTTGCCAACCTAATTCAACTTGCCAGTTATTTCTTCTGTACTTGGAACTGAACAGATATACATAGCTGTACTGTTGTCAAGCGCGCTTGAAAAAAAGCAGTTTTACGCAAATGTTTGACCGGTCCCAAAGCAGCAACCTGAAAAAGAGCGATTCGAACTACGGAACACTTTTCGGCAAAGAAAAATGAAAGTGCGCATCAGCTAATCAAATTATATTACGCATCAGCCAATCAAAATCGCTGGCGCGGACTCAGAGGAAAGGTACGAGCTTAATCGGCAGCGCAGCCTCAACACAAGAAATTGTTGACGACAAATATTGACATGTAACGCTTCTGTGCAGTTGGGTTGACCTAAAAATACTCTTTTATACAGAGATGTTTGAAAATTAGAATCAGTTTTTATACTGAAATCAGTGTTGTACAAGGCCACCGAACAAAAATCTGTAAACCGGCAGCACTACCTCCTGGAAAACACCTTCTAGGGCTGTTTTTTTGAAGGTTTTTCAAAAGGATCAAATTGTTTAGGGGTGTCAAACTACTTTTTTTCTCTTAGAAATGTGATTTTAAGGCACAACGAAATCCAACCATAGGTGGTGCTAAAAATCAAGGCAAAGAACTGAAGGCGTGGTTATGCACTAAGGACTATCTACATTTTTGTGTGCATTTCAAGATGTGTATGTACCTATAATTCAGGCTTAAAAAATCCAAGTCTTTCTTCAACGTATATTTGCTTTTGTGAACATAATCTCTCAAGCAGCTTTAGCAAACCTGCTGCGTCTCACAGAATTGGTAGGAAACAGAACCTAGTGTTGAACTTTATTGCAAAATTTTCTTTCGTATATCTTGTCTCCATCGCAGATACGTCACGAGGAAAATCTTACTCGCGTGAAAGATTTGCTGGAAGATACTGGCTATGTTATGGAATCATTTTCAAACAACAGTGACGCGATGTCATTTTCAAACATTCTTGCAATCCGGAAAGATTCGGAGGTAAACAACTACGAACTGTCAAGCAATTTCCTAACCGATATTATCTTAGCCTTTGTTTCCCTCATTGGCCAAGTTGGTTTGATTCAATTACAGTGGGAAAAACTGGAATCCCGTAAAAAATGGGTGGCACTGCATGAAAACTCTGAAGCGTACATGAAAGACAGTTTTGACAAAATAAAAGGCGACCCTCACGGACGATGTGCGGGCATTGTCTATCTGCGGCACAAAACAACTCATTGTCAGGTAAGCGATTCAGTTGCACACATAATATCTGTAGCGAAGTAGTTAAGCCCGGCAAGCGCGCATATGGATGGCTGGAGCGAAGAAGTAAATTGGTTAAATATTTTTAACCGCAAAACATGCTGACGTAGGTTGCATGGAACCAAGACGAGAAGCCGCAGGTCGATAGTAAAAGCGCTGTCGGGCTACGAACAACTTGCGTTTCCGCACACTGCAAAGTGAATCGCGTGGTTGTGAGATGTTGGATTCAGTTTATCTTTTCATAAAATTTTGCTCCATAACAAGACTCGTTTTTTTTATACTCAGGCAGTGTTTGGAGTATACTTTTGCAACCTTTTGTATATGATGCCTGAAGTACGATTGTGCCGCGCAGACTTTTGTTAATGCGTCATTAAGAATCTCGTGCAAAAGACAAGTTGCAAATGTGCAGGCGAGTTTGTTTTTCGGCTGACAATAAACAAAGGCGAAGAGTGGTGAGGTATGCGGTTGTTTTACCCACGATGCGTCACCCTGTTAACCCAGATGATTTTACTGACAATATATCAAAAGACAATCCCCTTTCAAAACAAATGAAATGAAATTTACCCTGGGTTGTTTTTATATGAATGATTTCAAAACCTGCAGATATTGGCATTTTCATGGCATTAACGTATTCCACGCTTACACTAATGGTCTGTCTTTGCTTAAAACACAGGTATGCGTACTAGTTTCCCACGTTGTTCCCTTCGGTGACGTAAAAATTCATCAGCAAAACGCTCTGCTGTCACTCAGCGGCGAAAACTTGAAACGGAAGCCTCCTGTGCCGACAATCATCGTGGGCGACCTAAACAGGTTTTGGGATGACAGGGAAGTGTTCGATAAGCAGTTGCAAAAGTATAAAGTTTGTGAAGCGAAACCCAAGAAGCTCATCATAAGACACCGCCACAATGAGAAGAATATCCAGGAGGAGTTTGAAGGCAGAGATGTTGGGACTTTCTCGCCATGGCCCACAGACTCGGCAGTTTACGAGAGGCTGCTAAAGGAGCCTATTAGCAAATCACCTTTGGACGTCCAACTTTTAACTGACGACACCAGTTTAATTGAAGAAGAAACCACAGAAACGTACGCTGCGATGATGCGGGAGCCAAATAAACACACACCGCCCAGGGGCAGGGACCCAGTGAGACATAAACTTGACAAACGGATGGCATCTGATCATTTGGCCATACTAGGTAAGTACCAGGTTAAAAGGCACCCCGAGAATCAACCCGAACTGCCGCTATATAAACAGGCGATTACCTGGTTTCAACCATGCGTTTTGCTGTGATTTGTTCATGAAAGGCGTAAGCACTTCGTGAGCACTGTTTGGATCGCCGATGTTCCCAAGGTTGAGGTGCTGGTCGGTAAGCGCGCAGTTGGCAAATTCTGCACGAGAAGCACTTACTCAGCAGGGTTCAGTCTCGGAAGTCTGACAAAGCACTTACGCGACAAGCACTAACTGCACTGTGAGATTGTGAGGCTAAGCAGATTTTAGATCGTAAAAAAAACAACAAGCGGAAATACACGCAGCCCCAAAGCAACAGCACCCATCTGATTGTAAAATTGAATCCATAATTTTTTGCGCACAGTTGCATTAGTTTGTGTCGTTATCCCTTCAATTCAGCTGTAAAAAAAATAAAGTAAGATGTATGATAGCATTAACCACGGCGTCTGAATAAACTCAGCACTACGTAAATGGAATCCATTGCTTTATTGATGATGACGCAGCCCCGATCTCAGAGAAAAAATCCTATGAGTCTTCAAGCGCTGTATCGTAAGCACTGTGGGTTGTCCAAAACCCACTTGACGCACTTGTAGCTGAAGCTTCCAGCAGATGATAGGATCGGGTGCAAGTGGTATGTGGGAATGGTGAATTTCTGGTACGTTACGGGTTGCAGGTGTAGAGGTGAGGTTACATCCATCATACAGGCATAGTCCTTGCCGTGTGGTATATGCGTCGGTATCCTTGTTTGTCCGGTGCAGGCTTGTTTTTAAGGTTTGACTTTGGTGACCGTTAAGACATTTTGAGAGACCGCAACTGTTTCATCTGAATACAGAGATAGTCATAACGCGCTCTACTGTAATTTGAGCAACTTTGGAAAAATTGATGGATTCCCAATTTCTCGTTTCTGCTTGCATTCAGAATTTCGTTCATTTTGCTCAAATAAGGATGACAACACCGGTTAAGGATAACAACACCGTTGTCTTTATCAGGTTTACCTATAATATATTCGAATCGCTTCGTAGTTTTGCATCTTCTTTCCACGCCACCATCAGTCACGTCGTGTTATTTACGATTGATGTTCCGTATTTGATTGTATTATTTTTGGCGTAATTTGAAAATGTAATGTGGATCGTAATGTTAAGTGTAAAAAAATTTTAGTTCAAGGTGAAAAAGTTGCATTTTCGGTGTACTTTGAAGATTCAATGGTGGAGTTTTCTGAATTTTTGCCTAGTTTTCTGCTGATTCGGCGCTTATGAAAATGGCTGGTTCCACATCACTGCTCTGTTTATTTGTTTGTACCATGTGGTTGCTGCCGTCTAACGTTGTGCACTCCATTTGATTAACTCATTCTACAGATTAAAAAAAAGTATTTTTGAAATGTGAACGAAAGAATATACTTCCCTTGTATTATGCTTTGTGCTGCAAGTTATCTGCGAACGTCCGTCTCCGCCTCCCTTGCGTCATAGGCCACACCGCCATGGGCGGCGGAAGGATTTTTCCAAGGTTGGGGCGAATAGTGGTTTTTCGAGAGATAGCCAAAAATATTTTTCCAGGGGAGTACCAAAAAAGGTGAAATTTCATTTTCCCCTCGCGCAACTAAGAAAACAATTTGTTTGCTAAAAATGTTATAGGAAGATGTCAAATTTCAAAATCCAAGGGGGTCCAAGGCCCCTCTTCCCCCATTCCGACGCCCATACATACCGCTACTGTCGCAGCGAATGATCCATTGGTTGGTGGCAAATTACTGACCAAACGCATGAAGCTTACCTTTGTCCCACTGTACTGTACATCGAGAACTATTCTGAAAAGACTGCAAGCACCATTTTTCAAGTTTTTCTTGTAACCCGACCGGAAACGTACGCAGTCGAGGTACGTGCTGCACTACTCAGCCGGTACACGTTTAGTATGATTTGATTTATTTGTTTTCACTTTATTGTTTCTTGCACGACTTTGCCAGGTTCCCATGTTTCACTCTGCTCCAATGCGTAACTTGTGCCGTTCTAACGCAAAAACAAAAAACACGCCCTCGCTCTGCGCGGAAATTTTTTACGACTTGACTAGAGTAAACGCATTGTTTAGAAGCCAAGAGTAGCACTGGCAAGTGTTTAAATCCCTAGACCTGCAGTTTGATCATGTAACCTGATCTTCAATATCTAGACGGGAAAATAGCTTCCCGTGCCTGGTCAGACGCAATCATTTTGCAAGAACTGCTTTTGCTTATTCGTTGTATGCCGTGTAAAGATTAGGTTTTAGAAAAGACCGGCCATGATCATTTCTTGACAAACCAAAGCAAGACGCGGTTTTGCCTGTTTTTATGATTTCGTCAGCAATATGTAGCGTTCGATGACACATACTATTTATGTCTTGTCCAAGCACGCGCTATTTGAACGTTTACGGACATATTTGTAGTTTAATGCACCTTTGTGGTCTCATCACCGCGAGTATTTTACTTCGGCCTTTTAAATGTTGACCTGGCAACTTCATCATTTCGAGGATATACCAGACAACCTGGTGGATTCTTATTTACAACTTTCTTTCTAAATCAAGGACCGCATAAAATGCCTGAATTGGTTTGCTCGGAAAGAGTTGTGGACTTTTTTACATCGTTACGCACTTAATCGCTTACAGCTGCTTGTGTAAGACGTGCTGCGCATTTATCTCCATTCCGTGTGATAAATACCGAAATTTAACAATTTTTTCAACGCCTCTTACGATTCCTCTGATTGTTGAAATGCAGTACTGATATCGCCCTCTTCTCTATTAAATGAAAATCATAGTGTTGTGATTTCGACATTTTTGCCATGTGATATTATCCTACGACAGTTTAGTGCAAGACTTTCATTTATCTAATGTGTACTGCTTCAAGATCATTCACTGTTGGTCGCATGGAATAAACCTGTCTCCCTGGACATTCCAACCCTTTCTGCAGCTGGCGCCACAGCTGTGTTGGTGTTTCAGTCCCAACGTACTTTTTTCTACATCATTTAATGGGGTCCAAATCGCGAGAAAGAGTTTCTAACAAATTTTATGAACGAGAGGCAATTAATACATTCGTTCAAATCTACTCTTGGCCGGGTTATGTCGTCCGTGTTTAATGATCACTGCTTCAAGTAACTTTCTCAAAACTTGCTGCTGTTTTACTATCGATTCACATATTTTGTAGAACGAGCTGAAAAGCTGGAGGGTTCGCTTTTGCCATCAATGATTTTTTCATACAAGTCTACAGGTGAAATCAAAGCGGAGATTTGCTTTCTTCTCAAAAGCAACAAATCAGTGTTCCCAGTAGGTGTCAGTAACGTGCTTTGGGGCTCATGTAGATAATTTTGAAAAATATCGTTTGATTGAATGAATGGTGTAATATGATATGTGAATGATTGATACTTGTAGGGATTCAAATTGAAATATCAAATTCTCGTTAGACACGATGGCCAGCTATTCGGTTAAGAGATAAACCCTTCTCTCGACGCGTGTTTGTGGAAGGTCCCGAAGCTTTTGTCTATGCGTAAGTATAGCAGGCAATTTTTTGGGGTTCAAAGGAGATTTTGCCGGATTTCTCCATAGTTGCCCGATAAACTTATGCGACGAACTTTCTCCCTACAAATTTTTTGTAACTGTTGGTACATATTTTTCCTCTACGATGTAACCATAGACTTGAAATTTGGTTCTTAAATAACACCACTGAAAAAGTGTGCTAGGCTGTGCAAGAGCGTTGTCAGAAGCCAGCTGGCACAGTATTCCTGAGCATCAGCCTCACAGTTGTGAGGTTTTCCATTCACATTCTTGCTGTCAGCAAGAAATCTCAAATCAAGTTGAGGTAGGCCTAAAGCTGTTTCATTTTCTGAGGACGTGCATCATATTGTATAGATTTTATGACTATGCCGTGAGTCTCATAACATTGTCTGTTCAGTTGCACATGTTCATCCAAACACTAAATTAAAAAAAAAACTTTTCTGCACTTGCCTGACATGAGCTCTATTAATGTGAAATATGCACCCTGCAGTATAATCGATTCCTTCAATGTAGGCCTACAATCAATAAATCACTTAAATGAAATGTCTTGCTTTGTCAGAACTTTCGAGTCACTTACTACACAACTCTCTTAAACTAAAACACGAAATTGCTAGAAACAGTTTGTTGATTTTGTATATATTTAAATGCTTCTGAAAAGCATCCACTGGATGAAACCAGACTCCTGCGCCGAACCTGTTTGATCATTGAATTCGAAGTTTGTGTTGATGTGGGACAAGATATGCCAGGTCGCAGGCGATGCATCCGCAGCTTATACTTCATATAGTTTGGCATACGTATGGTTTCTTTCTTATGGTTGTCTGCTGAAGTCTCCATACCTTCCTGCTTGCGAAACATAAGCCAGTCCCTTCTGAACAAAATATCAATTTCTTTGTAACAAGATACACTCAAATGCACCCAGAAAAGGCACAGAAGCGTGGTAGGCTACAACTTGAAGTATTTCATGGGAGGACTAACAACTGTGAAATCAGCAAATGCTAAAAACCCTACAGCAGTGGTTATTAACCGGGGGACACGATTCTCCAGGGGCGTCAATAAATTCCCTTACGCGCTCTATAACATGGAAAGTTTTTGAACGAGAAAGCGTTCGGCCAATTTATTTGTAAGTCAGAGGGGCTTGAAACCAAGGACAACTACTTTCGGGAGGCGTGATAGAGAAAAGGTTAAGAATGACTGCCCTACAGCATCTATTGAGTACATTGGAGTATATAGAACTGAAGCACGACTTGATAATGAAAATGAGTCTGCATATTTACGTGATAACAAGCAACTCTACCATTTTTTGGTGATTGTTTCTCACCATAGTTTGCTGTCAAAGCTGACAAACTATTAAAAAATATCTCTTAACGCTGTAAGTTGATGTTACAGTGCTCCTGTTAGATAACATTTTCATTGTAATGTTGCATTATGGCAAGGTATTTATCCATTCATACATCTTTAAATTTTCTTGCTCCTTTCGTAAAAGTCTCTGAGTTAGCAGCCCTAAGGGATTCAAATCACTCACGGTTCTCAACAACGTCTGGTTGGTTTGGTAGTAATTCCCCAGAAAAGGACGACCAAGCCAGGTCGGAAATGCAATCATGCCACCTTGTTCGTCGGTATGTGAGTCTTTGTCCTGTGGATGCAACCTTCAAAACGTGTCCCACGAACCTTTTCACAGGCATGCTAGAACTTTAGCGCCTGAGATACCATTGGAAGTGGCTCGACATTCAGGGATTTACAAGATCCGCAGCTACTCACTTTGCTCCTCAAGTGTTACACCATGAATTCTTCGCAAAGTCCCTTTTCAGCTGCTTGTTTGTGACAACTTTCTTTAGTCTCTGCCAAGATAAAAATACACCAAGTCAATTGGTAGTCAAAAAGCTATCATAGGAACCTAACGACTCACAAAAGCTTTTGCTCAGGGCCGGTCCTAGGTGGTATATATTATATTGCATTTAACGCACAATATTTACATAAACAGAAACGTTGATTTATTTAGAAATTTGTATAAAAGCATGTTTCTTGTTTGTAGTTACGATGTATGTCGATTACGTAAGAATGGCTGCCTAGTATCTACAGTAATAAATCGGTAGATCTGACAAACATATTGCGGGTTTACCACCAGGCATTCTTCAATCTAATTGTTTGATCTTCTGGTGTGATTTTATTAGGAAAACATCCTACCGCTTCGACCTACATACGACAGGTCATTTTCAAAGGAAAAACAAAAACAAGTACGAATTAGCGATAACCAGCATTAATAACAAAAGCTACGCATAATTGAAAAAGGCGATTTTGAAAAAACAGCCACAAGACCAAAGAGTTCAAAATTTATAGCAGTAGTGTCAATCAAATTTTAGAGGTAGTCATTTAAAATCAAACAGCCAAAACAGATAGAAATTACCAGAGCGTAAAATTAATTGAAATGATTAATCAAATAAAATTTAATTGTACAAGCGCGGAAAATGATCGTTAATATTATTCTTGAAAAAGACCGCTTAACTTCATCATTTAAGGACAGGTTTATCATGTAACATTAGGCTGTTTTCCTAACTTAGCATCAGAAGAGCAAAAAAATTGATTCATCTAACGAACAGTTATTCTACAATTTTCCTAACTAGACTAATAGCAGTGAAACTTCCATTACAAGACCAAACAGACAACCACGACGACAGGTGCGGACACAGGGGGGGGATGCAGGGGAGGCATCCCCCCACCAGACCTAAAGAGGTGTTGACATGACACTTGATTTCATTGAAAATCATCTCCAAAAATATTTGTATAGTCCACATTATTTAATCGCTAAAGTTTGCTAAAAAGAATTAAAAAGATGCTAAAAATTAACATATGCTAACAATTAGTCAAAAATGTTTCTTCGTTGCATTAGATGAGCTGGCCTTGTTTGTGGAACCTAATATAAAATAATCAACGATCGCATGGACGTCCGTAGGCAAAACGGGTATTTGCCCTCTGGAAATTGGGATTAAGAACCAAATATTTCTGGAAAAACCTGAAGTCGGCATCTTAATTCCGATTAATTGATTTAATTCTTGCAATGACAGTTTTCTTGCCGGTATGAAACTCACACTGCACAAGAGTCAGGTTCACAGTTATGGTGTTATGCAGTGATGAGCTTGCAGTTCACTCGTGTCCCGTCCTTTGCCTGCAGAGGTATAGCAATGCTTCCACAAGTTTAAAAAATCCATTATTAGTGCGAGTGTGACCAATGTGCCTGGGTGTCAAACTACACTTACGGAGGCTTCTTTTCATGCAGTATAAATTACGTGGCTTGTTAGAATACATCTATGCAGGCTTGTGGGAATATGTCTTAATCGCTAAGGTTTTGTTCTGACATCTGAGTGAATACTGAGTGCAAAGCTATATCTGCTGTGGCGAGTTTTCATAATTCATCTCGTAAATTTTGCAAAACCTGTGTGGTGTTCTAATTCTAGTAAGTTTTCCGTAGTCGTGTCCACATACAGGTCTACTTAATTGTCCGGTTTGTGTATGATGAGCGTTCACTGTGAAAAAATTCCCAAAGACAAGCAAGGTTTTATTCTTTGCTTTGGACGAGATCCCAGATGTTTGCATCTCTTGTTTCTAAGTGATGCTGACAAGTCTTGCTAGCTGATACCGCAATAAGGGGGAATTTTCAAAACACTGTTCAGTTGTTAGTTCAGTTGAATATATCAGCTGGGTGCGCCCCTGCTTGCTAAGTAAAATAAAGTCATAATTTGTGGTT
>JGI24022J15233_10007815_pt1 | contig 11846 bp, 11 predicted proteins | sample Ectturendosymbi2_FD_15233 | JGI IMG/M metagenome (IMG submission 15233)
CTATTGGCCTTTGTTGCGTAACGACAACATGGCAAAAAATCTTTGAAGATGCACTTCAAGTCACCACAGTATGGGTTTGCCGTATGTAACTATTGAACGCAGACATCTTGGCAGGTAATGCAGCGAGACAGTGACTTCTGATAGCGGTAAGCCACGTAGGTTCAAACCAATGGTGGGCGAATTGTAGATCGCCGACATATTTTGTGTGGCTCTTCTAAATGAATAGCAATTTCTCAAATGGATAGAGAGTTGTTGCCTCATATTTAACGTTTGTTTCATTTATCAATGTGTTGGCACAAGTTCATGAAGTTAGTCACAAGCAGCGGCTGGCCCTGTAAGAAACATTTACATTGAGCAAATGTTTGTTTTAGTGCGCATACAATTTCACAGCCGTGTAGACACACAACCAGTGAAACGTTTCGACAGGGTTATGCGATGTATATACGATATCAAATCTGGAATGTTGCAAGTGCGCGAGAATGAGATGTCACAGTGCGAATGCTCCGGTAGTTCTGCGCATTTGCGCACCTTAAAGGGAACACTGGTCACCAGGGAGTCTGCGTGATTTGATAACAACGACAGTGGACCTAAATCGCAAGTTACGTTCCTTAATTAGAACGAATGTTTTTCGCGAAGAGGCAGTTGTAGACCACAATAAATTGTAAGACTACTGGAGGAGTTCCAAGCCAGATTTGACCATTTCCAAGAGTCAAAACCATCCTTTGCATTCCTTGTAAATCCATTCAATGTTAATGTATCGGTGATGGCTGTCCAGTTCGCTGACCATTTGCTGCAAACTTGTCTGCTGTAGAATAAAACTGACCGAAATGCAAAAAAATCTGGATAAAAAAACTTTAGTCAATGCCACTCTACACTTAATTTTTGGCGACAGGTTCCAGAAAGTAAATACCCAGAATTTAAAATACCAGTGTATAACTCATTTCTGTGTACAGCACAACATATTGCTGTGAATTTTTTTCTCTGTAATGAAGTTCGTAAAATCAAACCATCGTGCAACCCTGAAATATGAACACTTCGAAGAATTAATTTGCACAGCTTCAAAACNTACTGTGCAGATTGTCGAGGACTAGAAAATCAAACGAACTTAATACTGACAATCACTGTACATCAATTAATGTAAAACTTGCGTATTTNTATTGACACTGCAAAATGGTTTTGCTGCTCGCTGGTGCTTCTGGTTTTCTGCAAATGACTCTTCTATTGAACAAGTTTGCCCATACCTGGTTNATACTATGTGTAAAAAACGTGAGTGAAAGAGAAGCATTGCTGCCAACAAAATGCATTCTTTGCAACCAACGATCACTCTAAAGGTGCGCAAATGCACAGTACCATCAAACCATTTGCGTTGTGAAACTCGCGCACTCGCAACATTCCAAATCATTGGAAAAGCACGAAAACAAGGAAAAGCTATTTGAATTAAATGTGTAGTTTGTTCGTATTTTCACAAGATTTTACACTCATTCCAGTTTTTTTTTAAGGAAAATGTTAGGCACCCGGTATGGACCTGTTGGTACCCGATTTCTCTGATTATAGGGACCCGAGTTTCTCTGATTCTAGGGACCCGATGATAATTTTCGCTGATTCTAGGAATCAGAATCGGGTCCCTAGAAAGTTTATGATTTTTTATGATTCATTTGGAACTCTGCTAACACAGTCTTAAAATATCCATGCTCACTACAAAAAACAAGAGCTTTTTTCTTTTTTGTATACGTCCATTTGTGTTGCATCGCCAATAACCTGAAAAAGATAAGCAAAATCTCGACTTTGCGAGATTTTGCCCTGGAAAAATTTCTGCGGACGCCCATGTTAGCAACATTGCATTTCTGTCATTGTTCACCAGGGTATTTTAGAACTGACAGCCATCAGCCCGTTTCGGCTTATTTAGCATAGTTTGAAGGTATTTGGCATATTTTGATAAGTTGTTTCGTATTTTTGGTCTATCTGGACCTGGCAACCCTGGTTTCTAGAGTTGCGCTCGATTTGTCTTTTGCAAGATTGACCACCACTGGGCGTAGTTTGGCATTTCGCTATTTTGCTTTGATCTTACACATATGAAGGTCATGGACCCCCAAAAATCCTTCTGTGGACCCCCAATTGGGAACCAATGACCTAAACCGTGTAGATTACAGATCCACTCAGATAAAACAAAAAAGTATATCGATGAATAAGTTCATGTAGGCTAACAGTTTCCTCTCTTGAAACAGATATCGAAGAAATAAATGAATTCATTCCTGCAGGGTATACCAAAATAAATCTAAAACGTTTGCATATTTTATCAGTATCAATACCTTTACACATAAAGACCAGCATCTTTAAAAGTCATGATAGTTATACTGTACTTGCTACGAAGCCCAATGTAAAATCTTTAACAGATCAATTGGTTTTGAAAGTTTCTACCTTATAGAATAGAAAATCAAGAGTTTGTCACATTGCAAACAAATGTGACATTTGTGTCCACACAGTTACAAACCACTGTTACAAACGCTAAATTCAAATGTAGCCATTTGTGTTAAGAAATAATGTAACTAAGTGTTTTCTAAATCACAATACTTGTTTTGCGTTTTGCAGAGTTTTCACCTCACTCGATCGTTTTTCTTCTTTTTCTCTCTTTTCTTTTTCAGCCTTGGCAACCTTGCGATAATATGTTGTAAGAAAAGGATCCATTTTTCCGTCATTCCACTTCTCGTCCACTTTTTTGTTGACTTCTAACTTTTTCGGCGTGCACTTTTCAGGTTTGTCGAACCGATACGCTGAAGCTTTTTCAGCAAGAGTTCTTTCAGTTGAAGCATTGGGAATGATTTTCTCGTTAATTATCACGGGTTGTTTACATTCTGATAGGACCATGCTACGCGCCATCTTTAGAGCATGCGGAGTAAGAATCAATCTTTTGTCAGAATCTTCTGTCAATGAAGATTTTCGATTTTTTGTATCAACGGATATTGACCGAGACTCTCACAGCGTTTTTCATTGATGTGACACTAACATTTCTAAAAAAGTTAAATGACGTCTCTGCATTTAGATTTCCATTGTGATGCTCTTTAGATGCGTAATGTACAAGCCGCAGGTGTAATGTTACCTGGTAGTAATTTTGAGAGAACAAATATTGCGTAAGTAATAAATAGCGTTATAGATCGCTTACACAAAATAAACATGTCATCAAACTCTGAAAATGGTATTTAAACAAATTTTATCCAATCTATGTCTAGTGTCCAGCATGTAATGCTGCTTTTGGATTTATTACAGAAAGAAAGCATCTTGGGTCAAAAACTCTTACAATCATGCACGCAAGAAACCAAGCACATAGAATGATACTTCTAGTAGAAGAAAACAAAACATAAATTGCTTTGCCTAATTCATCGTCACCACAGCAATCCAACTCAAAGTGAAAGGCTTCCATTTGACTTCATTCTTACCAAAAACTAAAAAGTAATGGACACCATCTCACAACAAAACAGCTCATAATCAAGCAAAGTTGCCCCGATCTTCTATTCAACGAAACAAACACAATTCCTTCAAATTTATCACTAGCACCTGATGAATGCACGTACCGTGTGAACATAAAATCGTTTCATAGAGAATATCAAACAGCCACTAACCCAACAAAGCGTATCTTGGAGATGCTCTTAGAAAACGTCAGCTTTGCTTTATAATGTGCTACGCCTCACATCCGGGAAATGCACGACCAGGCCTCATTCATTCAATCATTCATTCACTGATGCCCGCATTTCATTGCTTACAAGCCGAACGCAATATCTTGGCCATGCCCCATGCTTGGTGGCCGCGATTTGCAAAAGTTAGAAGTTTACGTCGCGCAAGCTAAGAGCCTTCACACGCACACTGTCGTCGTTTTCTTTCCCGTCAAACGTCATTTGCGATAACACCAAAGGCCTGAATAAGACGGGCAATTGTAACTTGTGCAAATCTTGCCTATACGTTTGAGAAAAGGAAAAGAAATTGTATATGAAATTGTCATCGGAAAAAAGTAGAAAAATTAAGGAATCGCCTTTGTATAAAGCAGTGGTTCCCAACCGGAGAGGAATTCTTCCCCAAGGAGGAATTTCCACTTTATAGTTAAGGTACTTATTCATTGCAAGTGTTGTACTTTATTGTTAAGTTGACGTTGTCTGTTTCATCACTTTATATTTGTAGGTTATTTAGTGGACTATCACACGTTTTTGTTGACAAACTTTAGTGCCATAATTTGACAACGAATACTTTTTGTCCCACTTTTATCATTCAATGTATTGTGGCCAATGAAGACCATTGTTTCAATTGCAGTTAATGTTAGTCAGCGCAGTGGCGGATTAAAAGGGGCTGACTGGGCTACAACCAGGGACCTCCACCTTTTAGGAGGGCCCAATCCCTAAGTCGGTCAAAAAGGTGTAATATGTGAACAATACACATCCTTTCTAAATTTCAGCCAAGGGCCTCATACAACCTTAATCGTCCACTGAAGTCCCGAACCCGAACAGGGGAGGAATGAATGTTCCATAGGGGAGGAATAAAAAGTTCCAAAATGAGCAAAGGGAGAAACGCATCAAAGAAGGTTGGGAACCACTGGTGTAAAGCATACAAGGACGTAGAAGATGGAGATCAGAGGTGCGGTTGCACCGAACACCTTCCAGGTTTGCGCAAATCGGGCAAAACGTTTTGAAAAATTTTTTTCATTCTCTTACAAATCTGACAGATTAGTATATTCATCACATTTTTGAAGAAAATGAAACAACAAAAATTGTCATTACTGATAACTGTTCTTGTAAAGTGCATGCAGCAGTAATTCCCAACTTACAATGTCCCGGGGACTGACTTTCAGGGGGGACATGTCGCCCCCAACTTTTGGACAAGGGGGACACAATATCTTTTGTCCCCCCAAATATTTTATGATAAAAATAATGTAGCTGTACAAATTTTGTAGTTACATTACTGTTGAAAACTCCCTGCATAGGATACAATTTTATGCAGCGATTGACATTACTTTAGCGTGTTGTATCCTTTGTAGCATGCATTTGTCTTATTTTTTTCAATCAAAACATATCAGGCGAACTTCAAGCGTTGAATAAAATGGCGAACTTCAAGCGTTCTAAGTTTGCGTCTTCAGCAGTCAGCAACTTATCACTTCAGAAAAACCATAAGCTACTATGGTGCAATCAATTGCGTCTATTACGTAATCGGGATAGATTTTTCCGAGAGATGCCATGTTTTATTCAATCGAATGGTGGAATATCTGTTGTGCTCCCTGCATGAGCGTCCTGTCCCCCTGTGCAAACATTATCTGCTAGAATCCCAATACTTTCGAAAGTGTCAGACACCTGAAAACTTATCAGAGTAGCCTTATCAGGCGCAGTGCAGGCCTAATTAATCGACTTACAGGACAAGCCTAATTGTTAAATTTGTTACTAGTTTGGTATTGGTTCAATTATCTAATATGCCTTTATATCTCAGGTACTGTAAGGCCTGCAGAATGTCTACAAAATACGATACGTACAAAAACCACTTTGTTTTGATGAAAGTAAATGTAAATCTATAGATAAAAATCTATCAGCATAGGCCAGCTTCATTAGCTTCGCAGTTTTAAGAAAAAACAGGTTTGAAAAAGAACGTCAGCGTCGAGAATAAGTTCCCTTCAAAAATTAAAAGGCGGTAGTGGGATGATGATTATATTAAGAGCAAGTTTTTTCATCCCAGAAGTGAAGACTCGAGCCATGACCCATCTGTTCATGGCATGTTTACTATTTTTAAACAATGCAACCAATTTTTGGCTCATTCAAAACTGCGGAGTCATTTACAAAACAAACACGGCGTTTATCAGAACAAGTCCTCACGATTTTTCCAGCAACAACACAATTCATGTATATTTGTGCAATCACTAAAATTCCCTCCATTCATCAGTCGCAAATAACTCCGCTAGTAAAAAGCCTCTTCTTTTTCCCTCTTTTCAAATAGCACATGTGCTGATGAAACAAAAAAATATTTTGCGAAGCTGATTCTACAGTCAAACCATATTTGAAGATCGTAGCCAATTTGCTGCATGGTTGAAACCATGCTGTAGATAAAGTAGAGTAAATACCGTGGTCTACCAATGGGAACTCGATGTAATATGATTCTTGTCACAGCGGCCATACATTTACCAGGGTTTTTTTTTAAAGAAAATGTTAAATACCCGGTAGGGGCCCGATTTCTCTGATTCTACAGTAGGGATGCGATGATAATTTTCTCTGATTCTAGGGACCCGATTTTCAATCGTAGGGACCCGAATCGGGTCCCTAAAACACCTTAAAAAAACATGCATTCACAATAGGGTGAATGGAAATGCAGCGATCGATGGCAGGGGTGAACGAAACCAAAAAAGTTAAGAAGCACTTGGCTACATGACAAATAACGACGTGATTTAGGCATACGTTTGGATCATTGTAGCGTACAGCCATGTTTTCAACTTGCGTAGGGCACTGAAGGATCTCTCTGCTTCACAAGAACTTGCAGGTGATATCAAAAGTAGCCTCTGCAGTTTCTCAACTGCAGGAAACATGCATCTTACATTTGTTCAATTTCACGGAACACCCAGTCAATGGAATCTCAGAGATACATGTTTATTAATTGGAATTGCATTGTGTAACTGCCAATTAGTTGAATCTCAGAGATACATGTTTATAAATTCCATTTTAATGTATTGTTTGTTTTATAGAATAATTGAAGTGTTGTATTTGTTTTATCTACTTTGTCAAAGAAATCTTCAAGTGCTAACACTAAAGTTTTGTGTGCTTAGAAAAGAAGCAAATATCTGGTAATCATTGTCAAGTACTAGCACAGTAGTATGCAACTACCATAACACCATTGTCGTAGCCAAGGGAGAACTTGGGCCATGGTCCCTAAAACATCTCATTTCCATAATTTACCTCCCAATTTGCCAATTTTACAAAACGGTTGTATTGCGGTTGAGTGAGCATGGTGACGTCATCGAAACGAAAACAATAATGTTATATTTGTGTGATATGCACAATAACATGCATATCACACAAAGTTTGTCGTCCCCCCAAAGTTTTCTAGCACACTCGGTCCCTGCAATTCCCAGTTTGAAAAAAATGAGAGCAGTTTGTTTAAAAAATGTCTTTGGTGTACCAAGCATTACCTATAACGTGGTTGTATCAAACAGTTGCTATGATTTTACAAGAAGAAAAAGAAAGCTATTCACTGTTCAGACAGCAAATCAAAGATTTCATGCAAAGTTTATCACAAAAATTGGGCGTTAAAATTTTGAGACAATGAAACATATATCTGAGGAGCAGAGCCAGAGGAAGGGCCCCGTATCCCCCGGCCGGGAGGGGCCTCGTGCAAAAAGGTCCCCCAGATCTGTCTGGGTACCTTTGTTACGGCATGTAGAGACACCAGAACTGAAGTCACCAAGAACTGATTTCAAACATTCATATTGATATTTGTCTAATACGTCAAAGAAATTGATCTTCACACGACTCGTAACTTCCTAAATCAACCGTTGCGAAATGCATTGTGAATAGTTTCGCTGTCAGCAATTTTAGTTTAACCTAGTAAACAATTATTCAGGAATATTAAGTTGTAGACCAGTTGCGTAGCTAGAGGTTTTAGCCAGGGTGGGAAACGTAGCTGGAAGATGCCCACTGGCCACCGAAGCGGGCCCTCGCCAACATTCAGAAAAAAGTTTAGAAATAAAAGTGTATCCGAATGTGGATATCTACATACTAAAGCCCGAAATTTCCGGAAAACAGCAGTCCAAAAACTTCCGAAAAACGCAAAAAACAACAACTTACTGAAAATCAAAAGAGTATACTTAATACTGAAATATAAGCAAAATGGGGCCTCAGTCTTGCATTTATCTTGTCAGGTTCGCACCCTAGCTTGTACCCCGTCAGTCACGCCACTGTTGTTAGAACAACCGGTATGCAATCACATAAAATCGAATTCGTAGCCTGCGCCTGTAATATCCAGTGTATCTTGCATCAGAGTTGTCCAATGAAAGCTCGAAATTTTGCACCAACGAGAATTCAACGAATAACACTGTGCCCAGTGGAGGGCCTCAGCCCAGTTGTGGGCCGTTCAGCACTTTTTATTGGGCCGCGCAACAGTTGTTGCTGTGGGCCGTGTTTGCTGCGTCGGTTGCATGTACCAAACATATAGGCCAGGGGTGGCCAAACCTGCTCTATGTATGAGCTGCATAGCGTAAAACCCAAGTTACAAAGAGCCGCAACATAAAAATCTTAATACACGAATTTATTTGCAAACTAAGCTTCTGTGACATCATATTTTTTTGGAACATCTTGCAAAAGTATAGTACTGTACAGCACGCTAGGTAGTAGCTATCACCAGTGGTGTGTTTAAGGGGAGGCGAGCGAGGCACTTGCCTCGGGCCCCCCTTTTTTGGGGGCCCCCGTTGAGGTGTCACGCGCATAAATTTTCTTATTTTATGAAAAACTTCTTATTCACTCATATAGTGTGCTACAAAGCAGATCATAAGTAAGTACTCTGCTTTCAAAGGGCCCCCTTACAGAAACTGTAATGTGCAGGTACTTTGCTTCCAAAGCGGCCCCAACAGCAACTGCAATTTGAAGGTAATTTGCTTTCAAAGTGGCCCCCAACAGCCACTGGAATGTGTAAGTACTCTGCTTTTAAACTTCATTGAAGGGGCCCCTAAAAGAAAGTGTCATGTGTAAGTACTCTACTTGTGAAGGGGCCCCCAACAGCAACTGTAATGTGTAAGCACCTTGCTTTCAAAGCGGCCCCCAACCGCAATTATAATGTAAAATTCCATGCTTTCAAAGGGGCCCCAAGAGCAATTGTAATGTTTAAGTACCTTGCTTTTAAAGGAGCCCCAGCACCTTTAATATATAAGTACCTTGCTTTCAGAATGGCCACCAACAGCAACTGTAATGTGCAAGTAATTTACTTTCAAAGGAAACCCAAAACAGCAATTGTAATGTGCAAGTACTATGCTGTCAAAGGTGCCCCCAACAGCAACTGTGATGTGCAAGTACCGTCCTTTCAAAGCAGCCCCACCACCACCTCCAATGAGCAAATAAAGAAAAGCTTCACATCAACTTCTATACCCAAAAAAATTGTGGGTTAAAATTTCTTCCAAAAAGTTCTGAAAAGACCCTATGAAATAATAGCAAATAGGCCTAGTTATACCAAAAGATTATTTTTTATACCAAATAATGATATTTAGAGATTGAAGTATTTGCTATATTGATAATTTTATGAAAATGCCACAGATGAACAAAAAGTAGTCTTTTTATGTCTCTGAGTTGAAAAGGTGAGACAAATTTCGCATTTCTTGTGATGTTGTATCTCAATGAACATTGCCATCAGAAAATAAGACAACATGCAATTGTTACAGCAGGGACCACACCACATCTTTTAATTTATAGGACATTTTCTTCTTAGTTTAGAAAGTAATTTTGTATTACTGCTGTTGCGCTGCAAAGACTGTTAATAAGCAAGGCTACAATCATGCTTCTTATCACGTAGCAGAAATGGCAATTTTTGAGTATTATGAATACTCACTATTTCTACAGATATTTCAGGTATTTTAGGTGGTTTGATTTAGCCTATGCATGAAGTCACAGGTTATTTGAAGCTTGACGAGTAAGTGGTTGGTTTAAGGTAGACTTGCTAGGTGATGTTTAATAAGCTCTTTTGCCAGCTCTTAGCCAGTATAACTTGAACCGTTTTTTCTTAGCACAGATTTAATTAATTGTGTAGGCTCCTTGCTGCAGAAGAAATGTTTTCGATAANGCACATGATGAATTATTTCCTACTTTTGCACAGTTTTTAAACAACTAATGTCAATGCAAGATGAGGGCAGCCTTGACTCGTTCAGCCTCAAAGCTTTCCAAAACAAGTCTCTAAGTGGATGCTTTTGCATGCTATGTTCTTGCAGCTAAAAGGATGAAATTTAAAACAAATATAGTTTTTTGAATCTTCTTGGTTGTTTTTTATAGTTTCATGGATTCTCACAAAGACATGAATGTGAACAAATTCAGGATACCAACTACCAAGCATTTTTCAAAGGGGGAAGGTGTGAAACTTTCAAAGGGGTAAACTTTGTAGTTTATTGATGGCAAATGCAGAGAAATGGNGCGCGAAAATAAAGTGGGGCGATGCCAACATGCTATTGCCTAACCTTTATGTGTTGCCAGCCTTGTCTTCCCAACTTTCAGTGTTTTCAAAGTTGTGTATCATGAACACCCTTTTGCATTTTCTCCTATTTCAGTTATGCCGCAGTCCCAGGAACATATTCTTGGGTGGCCATATCTTAGGCAAATCAAAAGTGATTATCACGGTTGGCTGAGTATGATGACGTCATCAGAGGGCCCCTTTGTAGTCTTGCCTCGGGCCCCCCCAACCATAAACCCACCACTGATCACATCCTGTCGTTACACAGAACTGTTGGTATTGTTTTGTAACAAATAAAACAATTATAATTTTTCTGAGTCAAAACAAATTTATTGAAGCATGGCAACGGCAAACACCTTGAATATTCAATTGGTTCACCGACATTGTTCGAATGAAAAATGCGTAGATACTCTAAACGCTGCCAACATTTCAATGTCCATGCATTTCTTCATGGAATTTGTAAATAAGGCAACAGCTTTGAGGTTGTAAATTCCTAAGAGGAAAGTGAAAATGAACGTTTGAGGTATTTGACCGTTTGCACAAATTTCGTATGATTTTTATTATCTTGATATTTGGCAATGTGTCAGTTATTTTGTTGCAGCATTATTCAAGGAGTTAGCTTTAACTACCATCGGAAAATGTGAGGTCTCGGTCTCTAACTTCCACGTCTCGGCTTTTATGACAAAGTCTCGGTCTCGTCTCGAAATTTGAGCCAAGTCTCGGTCTCGGTCTCGGAGGTTACGGTCTCGACTACATGAATGGTCTGCTACACAGGCTTGACCTAATATAGCTAACGTTTTGTGTCAATCTAAATAAAATTTTTGAAGTTATTTGATTTTTGGTGATGACCGTTTTTTTGTGTCACACTGTATAATGGATTTGATGAATTTGCTAAAACAAGACAAAAAGACAAGTTTATTAGTAGCCTATACATCTGCCGCACTAAAGCCCTGACTGCACTAGTTGAATACGGAACCAGGTGTTTGTTTGAGGCCACTAACTTTTATTCTGTCCACAATGTTTGGTCTGCATCTTGATTAAAACTAAAATGTTCCCATTGTCAGAAATGCCGCGAAGAGAACTTTATCTGTGACTGATTGCGAAAAAGCTGTGCCACGGTTGAATAAGAACGATGACGTCTTCGAATGAAATTTGCCACTTGCTAGAGATCAGAGATGATCACTATCTGGCTTGCTAGTTGGATATCCGTAAGGATAGTGAGTTTGCAACCGGATACGGATATCCAAAAACTGCTTTCAAACGGAAACCGGATACGGATCCAGATATCCGAAAAACTTTTATCGATATTTTGAGGATTCAGACAGACTTTTGGAAAAAGTTGCACATTGCACAATCATTCATTTATTATCTACAGAAGCATCTTTTCAGCCTTCTATGCCATGATTCCGCGTCTGTCTAGCAGAGATGAGCACGGATCAGGACTGGATCGGACTGGGTCAGGACTGAAGCCAATTTGGCCGGACAGGTTTGGATCGGACTGAGAAAATTTTTGTTGTTTTATGTGATTTATTTTTTTTTAGTCAGGATTGCTGAAGAGGGGAACAAAACAATACTGCACAGGGGGTTTACAGAAAGTATAAAAAAACATGCTGAAGACAATAAAGCTCACAGAAAACACAGACATTCGGAAGGCGATGGCTATTCATTGAAGAGAGGCAAGT
>JGI24022J15233_10007816_pt1 | contig 11846 bp, 5 predicted proteins | sample Ectturendosymbi2_FD_15233 | JGI IMG/M metagenome (IMG submission 15233)
ATTTGGCAAAGTTACTAGCATCCCTGAAATATTGGGGTTGTTCACTAATGTAGTTTGGCAGTAATAAGGCTTTAAACATGGCCAAATATGAACAATTTGCGCCCCCTGGTTAAATACCCCCAACTGAAAGCTTTATAATAATGCCATTTCTTGACAGATTTCATTCAAATTTTGCAGATGTCCATCATACGGGGTAATGACAATTTGAGTAAAATTTCAGGAAAATTGAAGAGGGTGCCCTGACCACTTCCTGAAAATTGACACGGAATGGCCCAAAAGATAAAAAGTAAAGAAAACAAAAATTTTGAAGTCAATGTGGATTCCCTAAACATATCATTTTTTTCCTGGGTTTTTGCTTGGCCTAACCTATCTTACAGTTTATGACAGTAATCACTATTTATTGCATAAATCGTTTGCACATATTGAGCAAACTCTTCAAGTTGAGATAGCTTGGACTGCATTTTTATTACACATAATGAAGAAGGTCATTACTGTAAAAAACATATGTCGTAATTTACATACCATTTGCATTTCAATATATCTCGATTGATGGACAAACAAGCATGCAGGTAAACAGATGTAGGTAACTGCTTTATAATATTTACCTTGGTGACAAAGCCCAAGTAGTACAGTCCGTCAGACCATCTGGCAAGAACTTCATTTCCATTTTGGAACACACCAAACATTTTCCGATAAACACTTGGTTCAGCTTTCATACGTGATATTAGATGCGAACAATTGTCAACACCACCTTTATGACTTGTTGAGTAGTTAACGTCATCATGGTTAAGGAAATGTGAACTCAGTGCAAGATCTCCTCCATTTTGAAACTTGGATAATTTTTTATGTGGACTGAAACCATTGGCTTCTATCAGATTATTGTTAAACAATTTTTTCCTAGGAGATGTTTTCCATTTTGATGACAAATCTAAACTTTTTGTGTTAATAGATGCTCCTAATTTTGTATAATTTCCAGTGCGGAAAACTGACAAAGGTGTAGAAAACTTTGTTTTTTGTGGACTGCTACTGTCTTTGCCAAGAAGTGTTTCAGAACATTGTTCACTACTATTCACAGCAGGTGAAACACCAGCAGAAAGCTTATTCCTAACCATTATTGAAAATGCATTAGATCTGGAAGACAAATGTAAATCTTTGATTTGTAGCCAAAACATTTGTATAAAGATTTTTCTGTGATTTAACCTGCTTACCTTTAGTTAAACATCATACCAACTGATATCATCAGTGACTATAAGATGGAGCACATGACAAATTCAGTCGATTTGTAGGAAATCGTTACAGTTAACACTTGTTTCCAATGCCATAGAACAAGGCACACACTGGATATTGGACAATAAATTATGTAAGTACCTTTTCCATGAGCACAAACACAAACATGTTATAGCACTAGGTTTTACTTCTGCAACAACAATGTTCATCTTCTACAAAACCGCCACCATAATGTTTTATGTAAAATATCTAAACATAAGGCTACATGCAACATACGGGACTGCAAATAACTCTACAAAAAACATATTTTAGAGACTCCATTCTCCATGAGTAAACTCAGTTCATTCAAAACACAATTTTTCATGTAGTGTCATGAGAGGGATGCAAAAAGACATAAGATGATTTATTGGCTGCAGCTCATGCTTCAATAACAGTCATTGCGTAGTAAATGACTACATTTTTTTTTGAAATGGAGGTTTGTTGTTGGCGCTTTATGACTACAATGGTCTTGTAGTGCCACGACTAAGTTTGCAGAATTTCAGGTTTCATTTCACTCTGTTATTGTGTTCTGAGTATGTTCCCGGCACTTTTCCGCACATCGTGCGCTTGGTACAAAGGCCACAGTACCAATTTACAAGGTCTTGGTAAGACCCGGCCAAGAGTCAAACTCTCGACCTACCACCAAAGTGGACGCACTTACCACTAGACCACGGGCTGGTCTAATGACTACGTAGTGAAATCTCTAGAAATGTAGTTTGATCAAAAGAAATGCATTGATTAATCTCAGTCAAATTATAATATAATATTTACAATTATTATCTTTATTTTATATAGTTTGATTGTTCCCAGTTTGATTATTCACAATTCTCATCGATTTTAATTTAACAATCTTCTTGCATCTTGTCATATCAAGCCAAAAGGATCTACTGGCCATGATTGATTCAAACTACAACTTAACATATATATATCCACATCTATATAAGTTTTCGCATTATAAAAGCGTAAATGGGCATGACAAGCAAGAACTCAAATTTTGGAAAAACATATAAAACAAACATATTCAATTGTTTTGATGTACAAATCCTTGGTTTTCAGCCAACTTTACTTAGCCCAGGTGGCCCTAAAAGTCCTCCACTTATGACGTCACTCACAAAATCTGCAACCCTCAAGCAAAAATTTTTTCGGAGTGCAGGCTGGAAGATTTGCCACGTCTTTTGAGCCTTTGAACAGCTCTCTAACGCGGTGCCTGAGCTACGCACACATAAAGCCACGTGTGATCTGGTTGTTCTGGCATGAAAATTCCTGAAACCACCGTACGCCAAAGCGTCAACACTTTGAGAGCCGGTACGATATATTCGTACTTTGAAGTCGGCCTAAAACTAGCAGTTGTCGGTTGCCCTAACAACGCCATAGCTCCTCCGCCGATTGCGCTAGAGAGCTGTTCAAAAACTGAAACAGATTGGCCAGTGTTCTAGTCTGTACTCGAAAAAAAATTTTTCAGTGGGGGTTGCGGATTTTTTGTGAGTAACGTCATAAATGAAGTAGTTTTGGGGCCATTTAGGCTCATGTTACCTGGCCTAGGGCCCAACCACTAGGCCAAAGTATTTCACTGAAGTTTTCATTGGAAACAAAGCTCGAGTCTGAGTCTTTTGAGACTTTGATCAACTTTCTAGCGCTTTGGTTCTAGAGTTATCATCTAAAATAAACAAATTAATTAATTATCTGATTAGCCAATTAGTCACATATTTGCATTACTTTAAATCATAACTTTTGAACCCGAAACCCCAGCAGATCATCCAAAGTATCAAAAGACTTGGATTGTAGCCTAGTTTTCAATAAAAACTTCAACAAAATACTACCATCTAACGGTTGGCGCCCAGGGTCAGATGAAGTTGGCCAAAAATTCCTTCACTTATGACGTCACTCACAAAAAATCCGCAACCCCCAACCAAAATTTTTTTCAGGTGCAAGACTACAAGACTTGCCGAATCTTTTGAGCATTTGAACAGCTCTCTACCACTTTCGGTGCCTTAGTTTCATACACGCAAAGCCACATGCGATCCGGTTGTTTTAGGTTGAACTGCTTGATATAGACCAGCTTCGAAAATGTAATTACTTATATAACTTATGTTGTCATAAGAATCTCTGCCTTTTTTTATAACAAGTGAAACTGATTAGAATACCAATTAAATGCGTCATGCAAATTACAGCAAGCTTCAAAACTGCATGTGATTTTTGCTTGATTTTTTTTATTTTATCACTGATGAAATGATGTAAATCAATCAACTCTGACTAGAAATAGCTGAACTTTCATTCAAACTTTTTTGCGCTTATACAATGTCCCTTTTTATGCAAATAAGTTAATAATGCCAATACCAGTGTACGAAATGAAATATTTATTGAAATGCCAATACTGAAACTGCCAGTTTAGTAATTTCATTTGGCACTCATGGCATACATGCATAAAATGTTAAAAAACTTTAATAATATCTGTTTCATGAATCAAAAATATGTTCTATACCTACGTTTACCGTCAATGCAACTTTTACTTTAGGTCAGTCTGCACTTTCAAGGGTTAGTGATTCCAGTCCACATGTCATTTTTGCAGTTAAATGACATAGAATCTGTGACCTCACAGTTGCTGTGATTGATAAAACTTCAAGTGGTTTTAACTTCTGTCGTCATAAGAACTCTTTGCCTTCTACACTAAAACTGTATATATAGCCTATGCATATGTGAAAACCTATTAGAATGCTAATTAAATGCGTCAGACATCACACAAAGCTCTAAAATGACATAATTTTTTTAAATTTTTATTCCTTGATTTATCAGTGATTTAAATCAATCAGACTTGGCTGCTAATCCAATTATAAAGTATTTTACTAAGCAATCAATTTTGCGTTAATTATACATTTTCAATACTGTAAATTGAAAGCAGAAGCTTATGCATGAAATGATGAAAAGCTAAAGCAAGACTTAAGAAATTATGTGGAATGCTGTTTTAAACAGATGCTATTACCAAGTAAGTAATCTCCACAATGGGGGTAAGGAATCGATCAGCAAATTTTTGATGGGGATAAGCAAGGAGTAGATAACCTTTTAAAATTTTGCTTATCGATTCTTTGCTTACTCCCATTGTGAACAGTACTCACTTGAATATAGATATGTGCACGTTTGAATCATTGCAAAAAGATAAAAACAGAGCCCAGTCAACTGATTCCTCCAAAGCTTATAGAAAACCTAGAGCTTTTAACTGTATATGCTTTTGCCACTAGACTTAAGAGAAACACACCCTGCAATCATAATGTGCTATTATCACAAAAGCTAAATAGCTTAACTAGCGCCAAAAACAAACAACAAGTTGCAATTAGTCCAATATGAATGAACAATAACACAAGAAAAATAACAACAATTACAGAAAGCAATCACAGGCAATAAGGGTAGGCAATAAGGGTACACAAACGCTGAATTGTTTGCTTGATGAAAGTGCAGACAAATGACACATAGCACAGATGATTGTGAGCAAGCAATAGGTGGAAAGTTGAGGTATGTACAGAATGGACAGGTTAGGCATGCACATATGTGAGAAAAGTAAGAGAAATTAGAGGCTATGACGCAGAAAGCATTGCAGCAACCACGACATTTAAGAACACAGTCACACAGCAAAGGCAAAAACAATTTTTATCCACACAAATCGTGAAGAAGCAATACAATTAGGCTACCCGTAGACCATAATGGAGTACCACAGTTGCAATAGCATCCCTGAACAAGGTTGAAGAATCAAGGGTGGAAACGGATTACAAAAAGTTCAACAATAAAAAGTAATCCAACAAGTGTTGGGTACATGAAAAATAGAGTTAGTTGTCAAATGGAGTAATACAGTTCTAGAAACGATATCATTTCATTCACACTGCCATGACATACATCCACCTGTCACACTAACATCAGTGCCATGGCACTGACATAATTCTTCATAATTTACTCCAGGGACAAATTGGTCAATGAATAAAATATAGGCCTAATGTGGCATTGCACAAAACAAATGGTGAAAACATAGATAATTAATAGGCTTATTTGTAAGTAGGAATGCATCTGATGAAATAACGAATTTTATGGATTCAAATCCCAAAAATCAATTTTGTTCAAATATTTACATTTGAAATAAATTTGGATTGAATTAACGTGTAAAATTGTGAAGCCAGCAAAACAAATGGTTTAAATAAGTTTTACAGTCACAATAGATTTTGCAGTGGCACTGTTTGCATTCCTGAGTAAAGGAAAGAAACACTCAAGCTCACCGCACAGTGTAGCGACATAACAAGTTAACAAGTCGTGTAATCACTGACCAATGTTCTAAATCTCTGCGCAATCAGCTTATTTTGCTCTTGTTGTGTTTCTTCTTATTTCTCAGATTCACCAGTGTTGCTCATTTTTAAACGAAATATTCATATATGAAAAGTCGATATACTGATATTCATATGTAACAAGTTATTCCAGAATAGGATTTGATATTCTGGATATGAAAGAAATATTCTGGAATATTCCAGAACCTGTATGTTCTATAATGCACATCCCTATTTGTAAGTGAGCTTATTATTCATATAACAAAATTTAATGTTTTGATTCTGATCTTGAACATGTTCTTTGATGTGTATTTGTCATATCAGGCTTATGAAATTCATTATATTGCAAAGCCATGTCTTTGAATCCTTGTGATATATTAGGTACAATGTAAAGAATGGATATCCATCAGTGTGGTTGACAGATGTGTGATGATGTAACTAGAGTGGAGATAAAACTTTGTTACACAAAAAATAAATGTATAAATACAAAAGAAAAAATACTTTGTATTGCAATTTGATATCACCTTCCCTCAAAAACATTACGCAGTAGCTATAGGTCTGCTGGCAGACCTTCATTTTTTTAATTTATCATCTGCCGCCCATCACGTGATACAAATGTAACATCTGCATCTAAGACGAGTTTTGTGCTAAACTGCACTATACTTGCTAGTAATGTACCAAGCCTAAACCCTAACCCCAAATCTAAACCCTTAACCTAAACCCTAATCTTAAACAAAACCCTAAACCCAAAACTTTTTAAAAAAGTAAATAAAGATTGGTCCCATCAAAAGTGTAACCAACTACTTCTACCACAGCACAAGCCGCAATGGTGAGAGCCGAAACGATAACCACTTGCATAGTAGATGTAAACACTTCTCTTGACTATGGTCACGGTGTCGCTAGTGTGACATATACTCAGCATTTTATTCAAACTGTGTCACGTAATGAGCGGCGGATGAATAATTTTTTAAAAATGAAGGTTCACTGATAGACATATAGCCACTTCTAAAACGTGATGCCAAAAACTGGTGATGTTTCAAAGTTTTATATTTTTGCAATTGCAGAAACCTATTTTTGGGTCCAATGGAAGTTTTATTACCAAGAGTGGTAATTTGAATAGCTGGCATGAGAGCGATGATAGCTGAATAAAGGAGGACTAGTCAGCGCCATCAGTACCACCAGCATAAGGATGTGCCAGCAATGTAGAGATTGATTTAGAAAGCAACTTATTGAACCACCATCATAGGAGTTGGTTTAGAAAACGACTGTTTGTACCACCAGCATAGGAATAGATTGCTATTTTTCCATAATTTGTATATATAGACTTTGTTATTCTGCCTTTGTTACTTGTTTATATAATGAAATGTGGTGTTTATGATCGCATTGCTCTTTGCCTCACGACTAAGGTTGTCCAGACGTCCTTGAGTGCCAACAATTGTCCTTGAATTTGCTGTCAAAATGCATTATGTCAATGATTCTTGAAAAACATCTTGTTGTCCTTTAATATTTTCCAGCGCCCTTGAAAATTCTTGAATATTTTTAAAATTGTTTATTTAAGAATTATTGATTACATTGAACATTCAAGAATCAAGAATAAACAATAAAAATGGACAGAACAATGGATAGATTTGTTCCATCAAACAGCTGTGTAATAAAAAGTAAATTATTGAAGAAATTTTGTGTCGTCATAATACGTTTTGTACCAAAACCGAATATAACTGGTGGTACGATTGATTTCTAACATTGTTCTTTATAAAAATCTTTGGATTTTTTAATCCGGATCTTCGCTAATTTCGGACAAAATCTGCTCTTTTTTTCATCTCGTAATCCGGATTTTTCTGTACTTGCACGCTTTTGTGTTCTTAAGTGCATTGACTGGTCTCTAGGAAAGATTCATCAGCTCTCAGATGCAAAACAAGAGTGCTGACAATCAACAACGAACGTTTAGCATTATGATAACAGCCGCAGCTGCACGTAACATTAGACTTATCATAGAAACCATTATTACATCACACACAAGCATAGCATATCTCGCTGCCACACCACAGTTTCAGTCTATTGATCAATGCTGAGTGTACATATGTAGAGCATTATCATTGAGTAGATTGTGCACTGTGTAATGTCAGGAGGACACTGGCATTACCTTCCAAACAGAACTGTCTATGGACCAGTCGTAGAAATCACTGCATTTGTCAAAAATCCCAGATTTCTTAGCAGCCAAGTAATCTTAAATTATGAACCTAAGATTGTTCACAACTGCCAGAATATAGCTGTTACAAGTTTGATTTACCATTGTAAATATATCAATAAATTCATTTTGCTTCAGCAAACATTTGCTGTTGGGTCGAACATGTGTTCAATTTCAGTGATTTTTCACCGATATCGCAGTATTTAGATGACGTCAGGCTAGAAACAACTATCTACGGTTAATCCGGATCTTCGCCTAAACCGGATAAAATTGTCAGTCAAATCAAATCCGCATTAATCGAGGTTTACTGTATATCCAATTACATTGACCACCATATGCCACTCCACTGCTAAATACTGGAATTTCTTAGGGGGGGCATATAATCAAGCAGTTGTCCCGGGCATCACCAGACCTTTTCACGCCACTTGACTGACCAAACCTCATTGAAAAAAATGTCCTTGAAAAAATTTCAAGTGATCTGGCAACCCTACTTGCGACCCTTGTTCAGTTGATGTTCGCTTCCTTCACACGTGCTTACTCCAACTGCTTTTCTGTGCATGTCCCAAATCTTCACGCATTGCTTGCCCACCATCATGTTTTACCTCGATGAATGTTGTGTGTGTACTATAAAACAATTGTTTTCAGGAAGTGACTAAGGATACGCCTGTCCTGACGCAATTAAAATAAAAGGGTCAGTTTGTCAGTCAAACTGCGTGGATCGTATAATGTAATGGTTATGTGCTACGCCTTCTATGCCTATGGTTTTTGGTTCAAATCTCACCTTGCCGACTTTCATTTTGTTTATTTTCTTTACTTTTTTTCAGGCTTACGTTTACGAGTTAGTATTAGGTTAGGGATAGGATAACGTTAGTTCAGGGTTAGTGTTATCTTAGGTTAGGATAGCTTAGGATTAGGTTAGGGTTAGCTTAGCTTAGGGTTAGGCTAGCATTAGGTCAGGATTAAGGCTATGGTCAAGGTTTATCTTTTACATTTACTTCATTTCTACCTGGAAGCCTACTGCACTCTCGTCATGCTTAACTATTATGTCACAGGTGGTGTATTAATAAGTTTTCTTATTTCAAGATTCACAGGCATATCTACAGCACTGCCTTGTTTTTATATACTTCTTTTATGTGTGTGGTTCTCTGCCCTTTTGTATGTTGTTTCTGCGAATGTTTTTGTCTTCATAGTCCATGTTTCTCCTTTTCCCACCAACTAGTATATATATGCATGCCTCACCTGCTCATCTGTACAGTGTGCATACCCCCACTCTTCTCTTCACCCACTGCCTGCCTACCTATTATGCATTGTTTGTGACTTTGTCATATCTGAAAATTTGTTGTATATAACAGGTCATTCTAAACCAACCCTCTATGCCAGCAGTTCTCAATTCATTTTGAAGCCCGCATCCCGTCTGGAAGGAAAAATCATTTTTGCACCCCTTGCACCATTTGATGTATTGTTTTTTGTATTATCAAAGAAGTTCACATCCAAGAAGCCCCTTCTCACACTCCCTGGGGATGCGTGCACCCCAATTGAGAACCACTGCTCTACGCTAAAGGTATAAACATTTTCTTTCTATATCAACTGTTCTGCTGGTGAACAAACAGTCTCTTTTTGTATCAACTCCCTATGCTGGTACATGGCACAAACAGTTGCTTTCTAGTAAACCAACCCTTATGCTCGAGGTACAAACAGTTGCTTTCTAAACCAACCGCTAGGTTGGAGGTACAAGAATGAAACACAAACAGTTGCTTCCTAAATCAACCTCTATGCTAGTGGTACAAACTACAAAGAGTCTCTTTCTAAATAACTTCCTATCTTAGAGGTACAAACAGTTGCTTTCTAAATCAACTCTCTATGCTAGAGGAGCAAACAACAGTTGCTTTGAATTAAATCATAATAAATCACCCCTACTAATCTACGCTAGTTACATCCCTATACTGAAGGTAGATCCTACTATGCTGGTACTCGTGGTAGTGGTGGTACTGATGCCACTGACCCTTATATGAAATTAGGGCTAGGCATAAATTTGAAATATTACTTCCCTACCATTGATGTAACTAGTGTATTGACTAATAATGTCATTGATTGCTGCTGCTCCCACAGGTAGTGTCTATTTTACCAGCGATAATCTGGCGGCAACAGATCAGCTGGAGCTATTGTGCTGGCAGTTGAAGATTCGGTCTTGTGGCATGACGCAATACAATGAAAAAAGTCACTTTGTCTGCAAAACCCTGTCCTGCTCGAGGTGTAACAGTTAGGTATTAGGGCTGCTGTGCCAATGGTTTTCGGTTCGACTCTCAACTTGCCGACTTTTATTTTGTTTTTCTTTGCTTTTTTTCAAACTCCACTAAGGTTTTATGTTTAGGGGTTGTGTTGTTAGGCTAGGGTGAGGTTAGGGTTAGAATTGCCAATTAGGGTTAGGGTTAACGTTAGCTTAGGTTAGTGTTAGCTTAGCGTTAAGTTAGGGATAGGTTAAGGTTAGGTTTAAGGTTAGGATTAGGTTAGGGCCAGTGTTTTTTTAAGGTGTTTTGAGGGACTAAAACGATCTCTCAAATTCCTCCAACGGTCTCTTAAAATATAGTGACCTGAGATCACCTCAATGGAGAACGGTCTCTCACATTCCTCCAAGCGGTCTCTTAAAATTTCCTTGCGGTCACCAAAGCGAAACCTTAAAAAAAACCCTCCCTGGTTAGGGCTACGGTTAGGGTTAAGATTAAGGTTAGGTTGTAGGTTTATCTTTTAGTAACATTTACTTCCTTTCTACCAAGCCTTTTGCTGCTGCCATCTTGGCGGCAAAATAGACACTGCCAATAAGATATATTGGTTTGCACAACTCCAATGACAACGTTTTATATCTGCAACGAAGATCAATTACTGACAGACATCTGTCTTGGCCTTTTACATCTGTCTTGGCTTTTTACTTTACAGGGCGCCTATTATTGGTTTGAAAAATAATGACAGGGCTAGCTCGGCTGTCAAAAGACGTCCTCTGCAGTGAAGAAAAACGGTAGCCAATCTAAATTCAATCTGCAATTTCGAAAATGAAGAGCAAGAATACCATCTGTCATAGGAATCCTTTCAAAGCCAAGAAACATACAGTAACATGTGACATTATTTCGTCTGTTACGTAAGGTAAAGTAGCCTACATTACAGTACGAGCACTAACGCTAAGTTATTCAAATAGGATCTTTAGTTTAAGCAAAAATACTACAGTATCTTATTTCAAATATGAACAAATGTTTCAATATTTGTTTTGAAGATCGAACATTTCAACAAATGATAAAGAATCTACAACTGCAGTTTGTCTACAAAATTATAAGCCAACACTGGTTTTTAGCCCACAAGCCGTTTCTGACAAAAATGTCCAACACTTCCCTTCCACAGGTTTTTTGGGTGTATTACGCGCCATTTGCTACACAAAAATTAGCCTCTGCCCTATATTTCCCCAGTCGCACGGTTCCACCAGAGGTGGCCGGAGTCACATTTTCAGACTCCGACTATGCTCCTGTCCAAAATTTTTAATCCGGTTCCAGAATTTTAGAATTTGAGAATCAGACTCCTGTACCGACTCCGACTACCATCGATCCCTCCGGGAATTTGCCCATTTTTTTCACAACAAATGACCAAGCAAACTCCTGCTACTCCCGAAATTGATAAGTGAGACCGGTGTCAAGTGAAATTTCTGAACTCTGCGAAATGTCTGACCTGTTATTGTTTGTCAGTTATTTTGCTTCTCAGAGTGAAGAAATAAAGTCTAGCAACTATTTTTTATGTGTGTTGCGGAAATTAGGACATTTTGATTAGATGTCAGGAACCCACAACAAGCTATAGTACGGGAATAAATTTAACCAGTGAAAATGTTTGGACTTAGTCTGAGACGTCAGTTATTTTCTTTTTCTCACCCTAAACCGACACACTTAACAAAACACAAATCCCTTAGCTGTAATCATCAGTTTTCACAGGGTATTTGGTGTGAATATCGAATGCAGTGCACTAAAATAGGGGAATATAAATCTTCATACAAAAGGATATCTTGCGGGGTCCCTCAGGGTAGTGTTATTTCGCCTTTGCTTTTCCTTATT
>JGI24022J15233_10007820_pt1 | contig 11843 bp, 6 predicted proteins | sample Ectturendosymbi2_FD_15233 | JGI IMG/M metagenome (IMG submission 15233)
ATTATGTCAACAAACTTCGCCAAAACGTTGGTTTGGAAACAAGGACATGACGTCAAATTGTGACGTCACAAACAGCGCACACCAAATACAAATGACCACCATATGACCCTGAACCAACCCCCCATGAAAAATTTCTGCGTAAGCCACTGTTTGTAGTCAATACAAATACGGTAAAGGATACAGGTTTTACATTAAATGATGTACAGAATTGTCAATATTAAGTTTTTGTTTGATTTTCCTGACCCCAAAAATCTGGACAGTACGTTGTTAAAGCTGTGCCAATTAATTTCACTCAAGTGTTCATTTTTGAAGGTTGCACGATGGTTTGAGAGAAAAAAATTCACAGCAATATGCTGTGCTATACACAGAAATGTGTTGTACACTGGTCTTTTAAATTTTGGATATTTACCTGTTGCTATAAATTAAGCGTGGAGTGGCATTGAATAAAATTTTTTAGAGCCCGATTTTCTTGCGTTTCGATCAATTTACTATCTACAGCAGTCACGCTTTATGTCACACGGTTGGTGGTCTGGACAGCCATCACCGACTACATTAACATTGAATGCATTTACAGGGGGCGGATCCAGGACGGTGACGGTTGGGGCGATCGCCCCCCCAAAACCTACGAAAGTAACTTTGTTCACCATGATTTTGTACAATTCGGAAAACAGCATTCGCGATAAAAGGCCATTTGACGTCCATTGTTTTGTCACAGTAGTGTTGTGAAAAATACTTTCTCTCTTACAGTAGCCTAGTTAACCCGTAATGAGACTTGACTACCAAATATTTTTGAAATTCCTTCCCTAACCTTACTGGGTGGATCCGCCTTGATTTGCAAGGAATGCAAAGCATGGTTTCAACTCTTGGAAATGTTCAAATCTGGCTTGGAACTCCTCCAGTAGTCTTACACTTAATGTTAGTGTTCTTCCACTTGCGGCAAATGCCTCATTGGCAAGATGACAGAATGTTTTTGACAATATGTCTCTTTGAAAAATCTTAGTTTTATTCTGGGAACTTTAGCAGCCCAACTTGCGATTTAGATTCACTGACGTTGTTATCAAATCGCGTAGACTCTCTGGTGACTGATTTTACGAACTTGTGTAAACATATTGATAAATGAAAACACGTTAAATATGAGGCAATTTGAGATATTGCTATTCATTTACTGTAGAAGAGCAACATAAAATGTCGGCGAGCCGCAGTTTGCCCACCATTGCTATAAACCTACGTGGCCTACCTCTATCAGCAGTCACTGATCACTGTCTCGCTCGCTGTATTACCTGCCAAGAAGTATGCGTCCAATAGTGACATGTGGCAAAACGCCTACGACCGTAACTTCAAGTGCACCTTCGAAGATTGGTTGCCATGTTATTGTTACGCAACAAATGCCAATGACACAACAATTCGCTCCCCAGTTTCGCAACCTGCCCCTGCAGGCAAAGAAGCGGATCAAGTGAACTGCGAGCTCATCGCTGCATGTTACCAAAACAGTGAACCTGACTCTTGTGCAGTGAGTGTCATATCGGCAAACGAATTGTCATTGTAAAATTAACCTAACTAATCAGAAATAAACTGCTGATTTCACGTTTTCTATACATTTTTGCTTCTTAGTCCCAATTTCCAGGGAGGGCAAATGCCCGTTTTCCCCCCTGTGGACGCCCAAGGCCATGTTCTTTGCATGCTTTCTCTACTGTTGCAAACTAAACTCTCTATAGTCTAGTGTAGTGCTCTTCAATAGGGATTCCGCGAGTTTCAAGGGTTCCTCGCTTTTTAGGGGAAACGATTTTTTTCAATTCAATTGCCAAAGACAGAAAATGGGCGACATATATTTCAGATACGGGTTCTTTTTGCCGGATGACCAAATTCTGAATGTAGCAGCTACATTCCAAAAATGCAAGAACCGAGTCATTAAATTTCTTGCTTTTTAACTTCTGTACTACTTATTTGTTGCAATGTCTCATGACGAAATATTTGGTTTTCTTATAAGTAATTCATGTTTTTTAAATTTTTGTTAATGGGGTTCCATGACAAACGAGAAAGTATATCAGGGGTTCCGCGATGACAAAAAGGTTGAAGAGCACTGGTCTAATGCAGGGGTGAGCAAACTTGTTCAACAGAAGAGTCATTGGAAGAAAACACAAAAACAGCAGCGAGCCGCAAAATCAGTTCGTGATGTCAAATACAGTTCGATAAAGTATGCAAGTTTAACATAAAATGACCTACATCAAATCGCGTAGACTCCTTGGCAACTAACCTTACGAATTCGTGTAAATACGTTGATAAATGAAACTCAGGTAGATGAGCCGCACAAAACACGGCGAGTCGCAGTTTGCCCGCCATTGGTCTATTGCAGGGGTGGGGAGCCTATTTACTATCACGGGCCGCAAAAATTGTGCGTTATCACTGGTGGGCCGCAAAATCAATTAATTTTATTCTAAAATTCTAGCTTTCTCTAACTATTAGGAAGAGGGATTTCTCTTGACTTGCTATCTTACTATCTGCTTATCATGGAGCTTCGTTTCGACGCGATGTTGTGCGCTGACTTGGGCAACGAAAAATCTAATATGGGCCATATCAAACATTCACGCGGGCCGCAGGTTCCCACCCCTGGTCTATTGCAACAAGAATGGACAAAACATGAAAACAGCTGCGTGCTTCTGAGCTCATACCGGTATAGCAAAGACCACAATTCAAGAGCATGCTTCAAACATGATTCAATGCAATTTGGACATCCATTTAAGACATCCGAGATTTAATAAGTTCGTCAATACCACCAGACAGTTTCTCCGTACTCAGTCCAGTATACGACGTATCAGCTTTTCGCGGATACGCCGACTTGTAATGGTTGCTGGCGATTCGCTCCAAGCTCTTTAAAGTTCGTTCACACTTTTCTTGATCGCGCAGCATGGTGGTGTCACCATGAGTGAATTTAGTCTTACCCGCTTTTTTCATGTGAGTGATCAGCGTGTTCGTATACTGCGACCGGACTTCCATGGCAGGCCAAGCACGACACACAGCCAGGAAGCGTTTGTACAAAGTACTCATGCTGGCGAGCTGGTCGCCAGGCAAGATATCAATTCCACAGTCTTCTTTTCACGGCAGAGGAGCGACGACTTCCCGCCTCAAAACCTTGCTTCGTAATCTTCAACCTAGTAAGTAATTAAACAGAGTCCTGTTTTTTAGCTGAGACATTCCGGTCATTTGTCCCACAGTACAGTAACAGTAGTACCGAAACACGCCGTAACAGTGTGCATTGGTGTATATTTTCAGACATTGTGACCGAATTGACTTACTTTTTTATTATTCATTCTATGAACGAAAACACACCTGCGAATGGACTGTAACGAAACAACTTCACTCTGGGCACGCGTACCAAACCTTAATAATTGTGAAAAGTAAACAATTAATTTCTCGAAGAAGAAAGTGTTTTGACTCAAAAGCTACAGTTTCTTCGCAATTCACTACTATTTAATCAGTTTTTAAATTTTGCTTGAAACCGTGTGGTATTTCGAGTCCTCTTATGGCTGCTGCCCAAGCGTCCCTCACTGGAAACGCTGACGCTGTTACGATCGGAAAGCCCGAGCGGCATGTGCGCAAAGCTTCGCACTGTGGCAGCAACCAACAATAGAGTTCACCCGACGAGATCACTCTATTACAGCTTGTTCGCACTACATATATATGGTGTTGTTCTTCGCACACATGCCGTTCTTGGTGAACGACGCATTCAGCGCAAAGCCAGCGGAGAGGTTGCAACAACACACACCCGTGTGAAAATAAACGTTTCTCCAACACTAAGTGTGTGTTTTTCAGAAACGATTTAATTTAACGCGACAATTAAGTCAACAATGCCAACAGCTGCTAAAATCAAGTGGTAATTACAATCTGCAGAGCAGGGGGTCCCAACCTGAGGTGTCTGTGTCCTCTATGGGAGAATTGTACTTCAGGGTGCATTGAAGGGTCGGAGCGAATAACAATTATGAAGCATAAAGTTGCGACAACTAATTGTTTTATGTGTTTGTAATTGGTAGTAATCACATACAGATTTTAAACTAAACCATAATGAAGTTATCAATTCTACCGCTTATCCATGATTTTAGTGAGTACATGGCAATCTGAAAAATTTATAAGCGAACGGAGGAAAACGGTGAGGAACCTTTGTTATACGACTGTCTGCATTTTTCTGAACATCCCCCCAATGAATTGCAGAGAATTTCTACATAACGTATCTTTTAACGACAGCGAATATGTGACACGAACAATTTGGAATATCTGTTTTCTTGGCGATATGGCGCAGGTTTGCGGAACGTTTCAATTTGTTTGCGAACCAGGGTTGTGGAGTCGGAGGTTTTTGGGTGGAGTCGGATTCCTAACAACACTGTGAGTCGGAGTCGGATTTTTTTATCGACTCCGAATGTACAACTGGATCGTTTTTTACATCACACTTTTAAATTGGGAATTCCTGTTGCATGGTACAAGTTCTTTTGAAACTTTTGTTGAAACAGATTTCTTGCTGTGTACCACGATCTCCATTGATTTTAACAGCCGAATTTCAATCCCTTTATGTTAAGGAGTCGGAGTCGGAAATTTTGGAAAGGCCGGATGTTTTACTTCCGACTCCGCAATCCTGTTGCGAACATCTCAGTTTCCTAAAATAGAACGCTAAACACTGTGTGGTATGCCACTGCATGAAAGCAAAGCTACGAGGCGTATGAAGTCGGAGAACAAAAGCACGACGTCAATGGAAGGCGACTGCCCTTGAAGGTTTGTAGAAAACTTTGGATTAGGTGAATTTTCGTGAATAATTGCTTACATTTGGTGGGTAACTGTTGACACTAATGCTGCTGGCGTGCACAATTTCTGACTCCAAGCTGACAAATGTTCACCAACAAAAAAGCAATATGTTGATAGATTACACACCTACCAAAAGTGGCGCACAAGTGCAGATGGACTATGGGAGACATGTTCTTTTAAGGTTGAAAGTATTCAAGAATCCCAAGTACTCGCGGCAAACTGAGTTATTCAGACACAGCATTTGAAAAACTGCAAATGGACCGAAGCAAATTTGCCATCTTCCAGTGTCGAAAAAAGCATCCATGTCTACGCGAAACAAACCGCACATACAGCAACGTAGATATTCGATGTGGATGCCAACGATAAACTGTTAAGAACATGAAAAAAAACAAAAAGAACAGTTTGGCATGCAATTAAAACAAAAAGTGATGTGCGCACCTGTTTTACAAGACTGAGTTTTTCGCTTATTCCAAGCACAGGAGCAATGAACAGGTTACCTCGGAGTTGGGAACACCTTGTAAGGGCTGAGCAGCTATACTGCCACGTCAAAAGCTTCTTCCAGTTCGTCCCAACTTCAGCCAATACAAAAAAAAACAGCCATAAGTTGCGTTCACTTTAAGCGTTAACATAGCATCATATTAGCACAGCGTTAAAAAACGGACAACAAAAACAGCCACTCTTCGTGCGATTAGTGTCACAAGCAGAACCTGTTTGCTTAGCAGAACGGAGACAGTATGTTGGTTTCAATATGCTTAAAAGTACGTTGCTCATATATTTCCCAAAAAACAAAATTGTGTTAGGACGAATGAAAGATCAACAGCAGCATGAATGCAAAAGGTTCGTGCCCCATTGGCAGACTCATGAAACTTTATTGTGACGGAAATGAGAAATCTCTCCTAAATGCAAGAATTGATGGAATGCAATCCGCCGATGGTACCAGGAGCACTCAAACATGCGCGATGTACAAGCACACGAAGTCTGTTTCGCGAATTGAAAAAGCCACAGATTACCGCAATGAGCTTCTTGCATTACTGTCACAGACGCAGGAGGCGGGGGTGCAAGGAGGCTTGCAGCCCACCAACTACTTTGCTTTCCGACAAGAAGCATTTCCAATATGGAAAAAAATGTATGTAGAAACTGTTATATTTTTCAAAAATTTTATTTTTGTCAATTTGACACTTTTCAGGTATAATGGGATAAAATTAGATGGATTAGATGTGTCTTCTTATTACTTAGAGAGGTTAAATTTGAATCTTATTGAAAATCTACTTTTGGGGCATGGAAATACTTCTCAGGGCAAACAATGAAGCCTCCCACATTTTGATCCCTACGCCTACGATTGCTAACACTTGCAAACAAGAAGGAAATGGCACATTCTCAAAGAAAAACCGTTTAACATCCACTTATGACATATTTCTTGTTATATTTCCCAATATTGATGCAGTTTAACAAACGCAATTATAGCAATATTGCAGAGTGCGTTGCACAACCTCTGGTGGTGAGCAAACGAAGCTAAAATCAATGCAAGAAATGAGTTGTTCCAAACAAATAAATATCGCTTTTTCTCTACTTAAACCTCGACATACACTTTCAAAATGTAAATAGCAAACTCGTGTTCGATGCAAACTGCTTCTATCATTACATAAAACAGTTCAGATCTTTGCTATTTTCTTCCAGCTGGGAAGGTTGTTGCGACTATCAACCACACGTATTTAGATTACACCTAAAATACAGAACCCCTTAAAAACGGTGTGGCGTGATTTCCAATATTTTTCAAAGAAAAAACGCCATATGTCTTTTCAGGGGGAGAAATTACATTGCATCAAAACACATTTGAGAAAAATATATTAAAACCCCTGCATCACAACAAGCTCATATGTAAAGAGTTCGTGGCATATTTTTCTTTATTTAATGTGCGTCTGGAAAAGCGTGGACTTCGTTAACATAAGCCTTTCAAAGAACTGCAACTTTAAAGTACGGCAGGAAAGAAATCTGACAAGCAGTAAATGGTTCGCATTTTACGGGTTGGCATGGACACAGAAACAGGAAAAATACCTGGAGGAGATGGAGGAACTCAGGAAGGCGAGAAATGTAAGGCGAAGCATTTTTAAATAAATATGGTCCTGCGCTCGTGCCGCATCTCAAAAATGCGACGACTTAGATCTCCAATTTGTTTGCTTTGCAAATAAGCTTTCATCAGCTTACCTCTGACAAAAATGTCCCCGTTTAGTCGTTTCTTACTCACGTACGTTCTAATGATTGCTGAATCAAGCATTTGAGAACAGTCCAGCATGTATCGCAAATCTGCACAAGGCTTGGCGACACACTTTACCTATACCTACTCATTATACAGTTCTTCAACAAACCACGTTTTGCAAACAACAGGTTGAAAACGAAATGTTGGTTTTGATAACAATCAGCATTTCAAAAACAAAAGATGCAATTTGAAAAACTTTCACAACATCTAGTAACTGATCACTTATGAAAATAGAGATCGTTATTGCAGAATCAAAATAAAACCAAACAGCTTACCTTTGCACTCAGCAATAATTAATGAAGAATAACAAACAGGTAAGGTCTTAACAACACAACTCCAAACCTTTCACTGCAATATAACTAATAGATCTGCGAAAAGAAGCCCAAAATCACAAACGTAAAATTAGAAGTCTCAGGCAACTTTGATGAAACTTAGGAATAAAACAATCGCTTTGATTCACACATGGAAAGAATGATAATTCACAAACTACAATATGTGATTGCATTTTGAAACACAACAATACTCTCACCAGCGTCCATGAATCACAAAAAAGAAATATCACTTCAGCATTTCAAAAACAAAAGATCCATTTCAAAAACAAAAGATGCAATTTGAAAAACTTTCACAACATCTAGTAACTGATCACTTATGAAAATAGAGATCGTTATTGCAGAATCAAAATAAAACCAATCAGCTTACCTTTGCACTCAGCAATAATTAATGAAGAATAACAAACAGGTAAGGTCTTAACAACACAACTCCAAACCTTTCACTGCAATATAACTAACAGATCTGCGAAAAGAAGCCCAAAATCACAAACGTAAAATTAGAAGTCTCAGGCAACTTTGATGAAACTTAGGAATAAAATAATCGCTTTGATTCACACATGGAAAGAATGATAATTCACAAACTACAATATGCGATTGCATTTTGAAACACAACAATACTCTCACCAGCGTCCATGAATCACAAAACAGAAATATCACTTGGGCTATATTTTTGCATATAACAGTAAGTCAAAGTGTAAAAAGCCTTTTCCAAATTAAAGTCAAGTGAAACAGTTTCAGCATTAGACAGCAACTATCAAACATATTAAAATAATTTATACATTTTTACACATTATTATTAGAAACACAGTGATGAAGTGATGATAAACTGATGCCAAACGTTCAACCCATTAACGTCTAATTGCCGAACTATTTTGGCTGTTGTCACCATACACAGAAACAGAGCTTGTATTCCTCATGTGTTTCTTGATAAAAGTTCCTATTGGTGCTCACATCATTCATCTGTAAATGTTCAAATTCTATAAAATCTGCGCATAAACTACGGCCTTAAAAATCGTAGTATGTAATAATTATTCAGCATTGAAACAGATGTTAAAATAGCAGTCAATTGTACACAGTCACTTTGAGGTAGAAGATTTTGCACTGCAGTAATCTCGAAACCAGTCCAATCCACTCTCTGTTGAAGATGCAGGATTGTACTCACAGCCAATCCAGTTGTCATAGTGAACATCTTCTAGTAAACTGAAAATGTATTTGTAGTTAATTTCTCCACTAGAAAATGGCTCATTCCTTCCAGGAACCTGACTTATTTGAATATGGCCAATAAATGGGAGAAGGTTTTTGATGTTAGAGGTAAGGTTTCCTTCCATAACCTGAAGATGGTATAAATCAAGCTGGTACTGAATGTTTGGCCTGTCCACAAGCTTAATAGCCTCAATAGCTTCAGAACTGGTGTGCAGAAAATAATCAGGCAAGGTTTTTGAATTTATAGGTTCAATGAGTCCTGAAATCCCATTTGCTTTGAGACAGCTTGCAGCATATTTCAAATTTTCAATGTAAGTTTGCAAACATTTTGATTTTACAATGTGGCCATCCCATCTACCTGCCATGATATGCAACTTTTTGCACTGCAGGGCACTGCAATACTTTATAGCCAGTTCAAGCTCATCACGGAAGTCCTGAAGAGCTTCAGGATTAGCAGCACTTCCAAGTTTTCCATGACCACCTGTATTTATTAATATTTGCTGTACATTTGCTTCCTTTCTAACCATTGCAAGCACATCTGGTGAATGGTCATAGGGCCAGGCAACTTCAACTCCTTCAAATCCAGCATCTGCTGCATGTTGATATCGTTTGAGAAATTCATACTCTTTAAACATCCAAGACAAATTGGCACAGAAGTTTAGCTTCACCATCTCTTGCTGACAGTTTAATTAGTACAAAACTCTTAGCATCTTACTAACAACTTCTAACCATAAACTCCATAAAGCAAAAACATTTTGATAAAAAAAAAGGGAAAAAGAACTATCTTCAGAAGTGCCAACGCACATTAGAAAATATCAAGCAATTGATCAAAGCTTAACACTTTGAGATGTGGGGTACGATATATTCCTACTTTGAAATCAGCCTATAACCAGCAGTTGTCAGTTGCCTACTGACACCATAGATCCTCTGCCGATTGCGCTAGAGAGCTGTTCAAGGGCTCAAACGGATCGGCCAGTCTTTTTGTCTGCACTTGAAAAAAATTTTTGCTTGGGGGTTGTGGATTTTTTGTGAGTGACATCAATAAGTGAAGTAGTTTTTGGGCCATTTTGGCTCATGTTGCCTGACCTAGGGCACAACCTCTAGGCCAAAGTATTTCGCTGAAGTTTTCATTGGAAACTAGGCTTGAGTCGGGGTCTTTATGAGCCTTTGATCGACTTTCTAGCATTTTTAGTTCAAAAGTGATGATCTAAAATAAACAAATTAATTATTTAATCAGTCAAATATTTTTATTACTTTAGATCATAACTTTTCAACCCGAAACCCCAGCAAGTCATCCAAAGTATCAAAAGACTTGGATTTTAGCTTAGTTTCCAATAAAAACTTCAGCAAAATACTACCGTCTAGCGATTTAGGCCCAGGGCCAGCTGAAGTTGGCCAAAGTGGCCTAAAAGTCTACCACTTATGACGTCACTCACCAAAAACCATCATACCCCAACCAAAAAATTTTTTTCGAGTGCAAACTACAAGACTTGCCGAGTCTTTTGGGCTTTTGACTAGTCTGTAGCACTTACTGGACCAGAGAAATTCCCACGCAAAACCATGTGCAATCCAGCTGTTTTATTGCGAACCGCTTGAATTAACCCAGGTGCGAAAGTGTTTAGTAAAAACATGGTCAGTGTGATAACAACTGATAAAACAACCAGTTTTTAACCACAGTAAATTCTTAGCAACACCCTTGCCTTGTATGTTATAACAGCACTAAAAATAACCATCAATTGAAAACATATTATAGTCATGTATTTATCTCCTGTAAAAATGTGTCAACCAGTGCTCCGTGTATTTCTGTATGAAAAAATAGGGTTAACATCTCCAAGCACAACTTTGTACAATAGGAAGAAACAATGGGCATGATGGACTGATAAACATGAAAATTTATGGGAACTGGTATAGCAGCCAGACAGTTAAAGGTTTTATTAACATAACCTAGATCCTCCAAAACTTTTTACAAAATTCAGCAAAGCAAGAAATAGGTTGTCGAGTCTGTTTCTTTTTATCACGCATCTCATATGAAATCATTATGTAAATCTGTTTTAGCACAAAAGTTGTTTTGTCAGTAACTTGCAGTTGTGTGCCCGTTTACATGCCATAATTTGTTGGAATCGTACCATACAACAGAGAATGACAAAAAGCAATGTTTAATAACCCCAATAGTTGGAACTGCTTTTGTTTCCACAAAAAAAAAACAGACAACACAGCCTACCAAAAACATACTTAAACAGCATTAATCTAAACGAAACTAAGAGCTTCAATTGTGACAAGCACTATGCTGCCTTTTACACATTGTCTATCAATGCATCCCTGTAATTTTTAAACAAGATGCAATAAACACAGTGTGATACAAACTTGAAAGATTTTCACTTAACTGATATTATTATCTAAAAAATACTGATTTTATTACGAAAAAATGCTGACATTTAATTGTTAATAAGATTTTATTTAATTTCTAAAGAAACAAGGCCTGTTCTTCTGGTATATTACTATTTAATACATCAAATTTTGAGCACACCACATGAATACAGTATGTGGTCTTCTGATTTTAGACTGCATTGCAGCTTTGATTTGCATTTTAAATCATATTTAAAAATAAAACAAAATGCTTTTAACTACATGAAAGTGATCGTTTTGCTCTAAGCATCAGATATATTCAACTTGTAAAAATCTTGCTTTCCTAGCATAGTTGGCATTTAACATTTATCAGGTAGTAATGAGTGTAATACAAGCTTTATACTAAGAAAGAAAACATTAAATCAAACAATCACATGACCATTTGTAACAAAGCCTACCTAACACTTAAGCAAAAAACTGTGCTCAATTGAAATTATTCTAAAACATGGACTTGCAGTCAGTGTGAACATTTAAAATGGCCCACATCAGAAAATGTGCTACCTAAATGCTTCAAGCGCAAAAAGGAACTGGAGGTGTTCGACACAGCAATAAAAACCAACATGGAAAAAATATGCAATGTGTCTTTTGGAGAAGAAAACTGGTCACAAGCATCTCTACCAATCAGACATGCAGGCCTGAGCCTTCGTTCCATGGCAGACCTATCACTGCCATGTTTCCTGTCATCGTCTCATGCCTGTAAAGGCCTCGTCAACCGTTTACTTTCCTCTCTCAACCTGGAAATACCTTATGGGGATGTAAACGACGCATTTGACGACTGGTCCAAACACCATCATTCATCACCACTAGAAAAGGGAACACAAGCAGCCTGGGATGACCTCGCCTGCAGGGATACACTC
>JGI24022J15233_10007822_pt1 | contig 11841 bp, 10 predicted proteins | sample Ectturendosymbi2_FD_15233 | JGI IMG/M metagenome (IMG submission 15233)
TTTTTGACAAAATGCCTTCGCGGGCCGTAGTTTGCAGACCCTGACCTTAAACATAAGCTCTGCCTCGTATGTACGCATCTGCTCGTTATATTTGCTTTCGCGTTGTACTGCCCACACAGTGACGACGGGATGGGCGATAGTAGCAGTGGAATATATGCTAGCTATGGGACACCAATCGCGTAAAATTCTTTTTTCCTATTTATGTCACTAAAAACCCGGGCTTCCATGTTTCTTTAATCCAGCACGTGGGTTGTTAATTTAAACATAAACGTTTTTTGCCACAAACCCTGCAGAAATTCCAATCACGCTATTCCAGACATTGCACAATGCATCGAAAGCCATGGCATCAGTGGAACTTACTCCGTTACAGTTGCGCTCTTGATGTCACGCTGAACCATCAGCTTGTGTTATGCACGTTCCAATAATCAATTAAAAATTATGTTCACTTTTTCTTTACGAGATTGCGCTGAAAAGAAGCGGAACCATAGTGTAACCACGCAATCTGTTGTGTTATATCTGGATCAATCAATCGTATTATGAAGTTACAAGGTAAAAAGTAATTAACCAGTTGATTGTTTTGATTATAATAGTGGCTTAATGAAGTAAATGATCGTTTAGTCTTTTCGCTCGTTATAGTTTTACCCTGTTTTTTTTTTCGCTGAAACATTTCGGTGACATTTTGGTCACTGAAACGTTTCGGTCATTTGTCTCACAGCTATATTAAAACTGGCCATTACAGTGATTTTTAGCCTAGATTTTTAAACGTTCCGACCGAAATGACTTAATTTTTTTCAGTCATTTCAAAAACGTTTTGGTCTATGACCGAAAAACAGGACCCCTATCACCCTCTTCGTTTTTTTCTCCCCCGTGGGGGGCGATATCGCTCATTTTGAGAAACACTGGTCTAGCTGGTGCCTAAATGCGGAGCAGGCCGACAGAAAAAGTAGAGTCGCAGTCGCTGACAATCGCAACTATGTATCAAATATTTACAACTCAACACTTTTGTGTTGAGCTACAAATAACAGGTCATATCACAGGAGCGGTGTCTCCAACGATGGTGGCGGACTTAACTGCTGCAGAAACGTTGTCGGTGCCTCCAACGATGGTGGCGGACTTAACTGCTGCAGAAACGTTGGCTGCTTCTTAAACGGAAGTCGCTTGCTTCGGTAAAACTGAAAATGCCACTCAAGGGGGTCTAACCAAAAATGTATAGAAAACTGAATCAGCGCAACACAAAACTTGTTACAAACCTCCCGTCATTTCCATTTCGCCCAACGTGATTTGACGGCGCGTTTTGACGACATCTAGCGGCAATGTAACGACGGCAGAGATTGTCCCGGCAGTGAAGCCGCTCACAAATGAACGAACAAAAATGGACGAATGATCGATTTTCATTTTGAAGAGCTCGTACAGATACCAGTAAATCACTAAAACAACACATTGCAAGCATAAGATGAAAGTGAATGTAAAAGACAATGCAGCAACTACTTTCTGCAACTGGATTCGTCACACATGTTCTTGAAATGTCACTGACACAGTGACAGTTACAAAACTATGCTCGGTCCAAAACAAAGTTTTTGTCTCACGTGAGTTCCTTCGTAACAGAAAACAGGCAGCTTACTGGAAAACGGGATGTCTCGCAGCATGGTGGCGCCAAGACCGATCCATAGAGATCTATAACCTGCCCTTTTCACAGAAGATTGGACGGCAGTGTGAATTTCTGAGAAAAAAGGAAAGAAACGATTAGACTTGCTGCCCACTGCAATCAAACAAAATTTTTTCTGGCTACGGCCAGCATCTAGGGATTACCTTAAAGATCTAACAGGCCAATCCTATAATACATATTGTTTCAAGTAAAAAACAAACGTATGATTAGCAGCCAAGCGCGCAATCCAGCAGCGGGCGCAACTATGTTTATTTAGCCAACGCAGTAGGCTCATGGTCTTTTAGATTAGTGTTCATAGTGCATAACAAAATTACAGAGATACAAAGACAGCGTTTTGGTATTTCCACTGATAATTGTTTTAAACTCCTAAGACTCTGTTTCACATTACTTACATATAATTATCACAGTTGCCTGAAAATTTGGCATTAGTTCATCAAAGCTTATCAAAGGTTCAATATTCTCAAACACATTTAGAACCTTTGCCCTTCATAAGTCTGTTCTGGATACGCTGTGACGCCAGAAAACATATTGTGCGGCATGTGGCTTAGTGTAATGCACAGTGCATACAGGGAGTGTATACCTACATTACATTCTCCGAAGGTTAGCAAGGCGCGGAAGTTCTGTTCCGGTCTGAAATCCGTCCGGAAAATTGCTCGTCCATTCCGCATCCGGTTTTAGCCGGATCTCTAGCACTGTTTTTCAGATATTTATAGCAATGGACTCGGGGCCACTTCCAAACACGTGTAACATTCCAAGGTGCGAAGTGGGAGCATACTTTACCAAGGTGCTAAAAATGTCAACATGTTTATGCAACGGAATTTTGAACTTATGCTGTGGCGCAAAATCAAAACAGTGAAACAAAAAAACGAGCGCCGCACGAGTTCAGCGATCGGCACCTTGAAGTGTTTGTTTACAAACGAAATAAACCAGACAATCACCCTTATACGTCAGAGGTTTGGATTGCATTTTTGTTCGAATCAATTCCAACGGGGATACGACGGTAATAGTTCCACCTGCAAGAACGGATAGCAGTTTACAAATGGATGGTACAGATAATGCTGGTATATGTATTGCCGGAGTCAAACGCTGTGTTGAAATGCTTAAGAATCGGGCAAATCTTACGCATATACAACCGCAAGCAAATAAAATGAACCCCCATATTTTTTTACTAATTGTAAACCGATTTTTTTCATGATTCACAATTTTTTCATTTTGCTCCACGATACATTCTATAAAGTATCACTAGACCTTTCATCGATGACTCGAATCAACCACCAAAATTGACAGCTGGGAAACCACTCTCTTCTGCCGCTTTAGCTTGCAACACGCAGCAAATAGTATTTAAACATAGTGAAGTTGTGCATGTGGACACGATGATCACATCTGACAAGAAACAAATAACAAACGCGGTCAACCGGTACAGCGAAAAACACGCAAAAGAGCTCGGGTGCGTACATCGCGCTATTGCTCCAGCCACGATGGGTGTGTATGGTTTCATCGAAGGGTCTACTTTTGACACGAAGTACGCTCGAAGGTTGTCATACGACGTGTAGTAAATAACAGTTGCAGGAATAGCCATGACTCTGCACAAGAACAAATCATTCATAACGCGTTTTATTAGATATTTCAGATATTTCATGCCAAGCAGACGGTGCGGACTACACACTTGAGAAATGCAGTAAAAGCTGTTATCTTTTTCGGCTTAAGCTACAAAATATCAGCAAAAATTCTTTCCTGAGTACAAACAGAGCTCGGTAACATAACGTTAGACAAGGTAGGTTTGAAGTGTCAGGATCGAGGAGAGACACTAATTCACTCACAACTAATATTATCTGATAAGTGGAAAAATACAACTGCTACTAAGGTCCAATCTAATTTGAAGCAGGTTGCCGACTCACTTGCGTGTTCAGTTTGCTGAAAAAAAAACTGCAGATGTGTGCTTGGCTATCCTGCGCTCAGCAAACCGATAGTGAAGTTTGTTTGCTCAATATAGCTGCGCTGGTAGAATTCTTAGTTTTGTTTCTGTTGTGTTTCAGAAACCGTATTCGACGGTCGATCGCGGTTGAAGTTTGCTTGATTTGTGATAAGTATTTGCGTCGACCATTTTTCGTTTCCGCAAGCGATTCCCGTAGGGAAAACTAGACTGCAGATCTGTTGATGCACAGAATTTGTGAAGTGTCAGAATAGGCGAAAGATCGTCGAATACGCTCATGACTGATGGATCCCCGCAGCTCGCAAAACCAGGCTGGCGCCAAAACACTTTCTTTTTCAGGAACAATTTCAACTCAATGCAGTTATTTCTGCACTGGTTCTAGGGCAGGAGCAGAAAAGCAGAACCTTGTCTGTACATGTAAAAACGAAAATAAAACAGAAAAAAACTACCGAACGCAACTGAATTGAGACACAAACGAAGTCATCAAAGGGTAAACAGCAGACGATTATATCAACGGAATTTTGATGGAGAAGTAGAAAAAGAAAAAAGGGGAACACTGCTCCAGGTGCTTCATGCCACTGAAAATAATTTTGGCTTCTCCAAGGAATCATTCCATGCTTCGAAAAATTCAACAGCTTACAGTGTTGGGGACAAGCCGCTCCACAAAGACGTTATTCCCTCTGCTCGCGCTATTTTTATCATTGCATCCTGCAGAAATAAAAACACATACACTGTTTTACATGGAGTTCAGGATTGAAAAATGTATCAAACCCAGAAAGGTGCTGCAATAGCATACTCCGAACTTTAAAACTTTTCAGTCAAGAAGGTGGTAAGCAACTTAAAATGACGATTACTGCAGCTTTTATTCATATAGTCCGATTCGAAAAAATATTTTTGTTATTTCAACGGAGATGCTTGCATGGGAAGGCCAATCTGGGACTTGGACTTGTAAAAGTACATAAAGTGCACCTCGAACCATTATATTATGTTTGTAATGTCATCAACGTTGCATGTTTTGTACGAGAAGAGCAATTTCAGCCAAGAAACGGAAGAGTCCCGCATTAGAAAGTAAAGAGCACTCCAAAGGAACAGGTAAAGTAAGACGAAACAACAGCATGTACAAGGATCCAGATTTAATACTCGCTTCAACGGTATTTCAATGTTTGAGAAAAATCGGCTGAGGTCGGTGAAGAGCACAACAGCGCTCGACACATCGCATCTGTTTTTTTTCGGTCATATACCGAATTTTTTTGAAATGACCGAAAAAATCAAGTCAATTCGGTCATAATGTCCGACAAGGTAGGTCAGAGAATATTGTTTCGGTGAATTTTGATACTATTGTTGCGGTTGGGAAGCCCAAGCAGCAAGTGCACAAATCTTCACACTGTGGCAACAAGCAACAACAGAGTTCACCAACGAGATCACTCGATTATTGCTTGTTCGCGCCACACATATATGGCGTTGTTCTTCGCGCACATTCCACTCGTGGTGAACCGCGCATTCAGCGGAACGCCAGCGGAGAGGTTGCAACATTATCGCGGGACAAATGACCGAAATGCCTCAGTGCAAAAAAACAGCTTCGCATACTGCTCCAGCAGCTCCGATCAAATTTAAGCCTTTACGATCAAATTTAAGCCTTAATTGGCATAGTTTACTTGTGATTCTATAACTCCGGCTGGCTTGAAGTAAACAGCACAGCTTTGAGGTATTATAAAATTGTGGAAAAAATGGGCAAAAGCCTTTGCCGCTTATTAGTACGTGTAAATGTGCTTCTCAAACTTTCGACTCCGCGATGATATGAAACGAGAATGATTACGAGAGACGAACACAAAGTAGAAAGAACTTGGGGAAAGCTTCAAAGCACACTAAATGAACACTTTTTGGAGGTACTCGAACTCATACATACAGTACATACGAGGTGAGCTGAATCGCACAAAACAAAAACGTTAAACGTTTTTTTCTATTTACAAGATATTTCAGCTGACATAAAACCGCTAATAACACTGCACCACTTACAAAGGTCCCAGTAAATTGCCCAGGTCGCTTGTACCACTTTGATGTTTGTGTTGTCGAGTTTCCATTCATACAATAACAGAGGTGGTCCATCAATCCGTTGCAGTACAAAAAGCACTTTTGATCGGCCCGTGGAGACTGCATTCGGATTTTTATCACATCCATAGGTGTAACTGCAAAAGAGCACATGACAATGCACAATGTGTATAACAATACAAATCAGCATCTATGAAATGAAAGCACCTTGCTAAAAGGATATATTGAACAGGAGGAAGCTATTCAAGAATGTGAACACACTACTGTTGCAGACAAATAGATTTGATTGATATGCAGTATAACAGAAGATGAACAGTTAAATCTTTTTAAAAACACATAAAATCTCTTTGCCAACACTTGCAAATTAATACAGATTAACCGAAGCCAATACTATTCTTTTTCAGAAGACTTGCTTAAAATAGGTAAGTTTGCCAATTTTCAGCTAACTAAATTTGCTGTGTTTCCATCAACTCATACTCTGGGCTGCAGTACACAGTGGCTAAGCTGAAGTATTGTGCACGTCTCAGTTTGTAATAAAAAGACAGACTTTCACATGTGTGTTAACGTTAAGTACATTAATTTACCCAACTGGTGGTTTAGTCCACACAAAAGCAGCAGAAAAAGTCAGGCTGCAACCAATACTCTGAAAAAAAAGTAAAGAAACTACAAGCAGGAAACAGCAATCTGCTTCAACACTCACGACCAATTATAACTTATTTAATTCCGTAACTTCTTTGGAATTTAGTTCTCTTATTTGCCCAATGTGCTTTATGACAAACCAACTGCCTCCACTTGAAATTTACACTGGCACAATTGCTTTCCAAATTAGTGGTTAACATCTCACCCTTGATTGAAAATGGTTTCAAAAATGTCAAAGATCTCTCATATACAAAAAGTATAGCCATAATATTGAACTAAATTACACATATCTATCCCATTTGCTACAGAGCAACTGGTATGTAACAAAGATCCAATCATCTAGTTTAGTGCTTATTTGGACAATTCCACATGTGCATCGATATAAGCATTTACTAATGAGAAAGACTTCCAGAAAACAGAACCAACAGTTCAAACCTTGATTAACAAAGCCTATGCTTACACAGATACAGAAGACATACAAACTTTAAATGAAATGCATAAAAAATTTTATACACTTTGGAACTTTCATATTAAAGCAACATTCAAGTCACTTTGCAACAGGGTTCCCACACATTTTGTGTGGAAACCCTGTTGCGAAGCGAAAACAGATCTCACAATTTCATCCTTTTTCAAAATATACTATCGATACCGTGTGGGAACCCTGTTACAAGTTGCAATGTTGAAACAGAGAACACATGAAACAGAATAACACTACTATGGCCAACAACTCAAAATCCACCAATATGATTCTGCCCAAAATTAGAATTTGAAAAACAAACTGATGGGCAAGTCACCTGCAAAAGACAAACCAAATTTAATCACATCTCCACTCACATGGAACCAATCATCTGATCTACAGTAAATGAGCAACATATTCAATCAATATATTGCATCAGTTGGCACAAATCTGGCCAAAAAGATACGATCAATACATCACGATGAGCACATCAATGAAATATATGCTCATGGAACCAATTTGTGTAGAGGAAATTTGCTTCACATAAGACTTGCCAGACCATAAAAATACCAGAAGGTAGATACTGCTTTGGGGTGCACCAGGGGTCAGTGTTATCGGCATTGCTGTATGCAATTGTGGTGGATGTGGTTACAGGGAGTGCCAGAAAAAGTATATTGAATGAAATTCTATATGCAGATGACTTGGTATTGACGGCTGAGACTATGGAGGACCAAAGTGAAAACTTACAAAAATGAAATGCCGTGTTTGAGAGCAAGGGGATGAAGGTTAACATTGGGAAGATGATGGTAATCCAATGAGTGGGACAAAAGGAGAAATACTCACAAGTAAGATAGACCCTTGTGGCATGTATGGAAAGAGTTATGGCAAAGTTTTTGTAGTGCACAGCCTGTCAAATGTGCAAAGATGCCAGAGCGTGATACCCAGCATGGCTAGACATTTCATTTTGTTAAAGTTGTAAGAAAGGAATAGATGTGGAGCTAGCTGAAAAGATATGTGATGGAGTTGAAACTGTAGACAATTTAAGGATTCTGCTATTTGTGAGATAAGGTGAATGCCAGTGGGGGGTGTGAGGCAGCAGTGACCACAAAAGCAAGAGTTGGATGGATGAAATTTAGAGAATGTGAGTTGCTAGGAGGGAGAAGGTTCCCACTCCAGAAAAAAACGAAAACATTTTTGAAGTTGTGTGAGACCAGCAATGTTGTATGGAAGTTAAATGTGGTGCTTGAGAGGAAACAAAATGGTAATTTTTTAGACAACTGAGAGAAGTATGGTGAGAGCAATGTGTGGAGTCAAGTTGATGGACAGGAAAAACACAAAGGCGGTGGTGGTTATGCTGGGTTACAAGATACAGTGGATAAGTTGGCAAGAGCAAATGGGGTAGCTGGGTATGGGCATGTTTTGAGAAGGGATGAAGATGTGCTCAGAAGGGTGCTGGACTTCAAGACGAGGAAGACCAGTGTTTCTTAAACTTTTTTGTTCCATCACCCCCTTTTCACTCTCAACACATCGTTTTCACCCCACAAGCCTGATGAAGCAAACACAAAGCATTTTAAAAGAATTTTTTAGAGAAAATGATGCATACCATGGAACGAAACCCAGTTCAGTGTGACGGATGTGCTTGGCAGCCTTCACAAAGCTTGGAAATGATGGGAGTCATTTTAGTGAGGTACGGTTGTAGATCACCTCACTTATGAATCAACAAGCAGTTTCTTTGCTTTGAAAGCATTGAGGTCACAGCTGAAAATCCCTTTTCAACCAAATATGATGTGGGAAAAATAGAACACACATAGTTGAGCATTTTTGCCTCCTTTGTATTGTTTTGCACGCTATCACCCCATTGCTCCTCAAAATCACCCCTTGGAGGCTATTCCACCCACTTTGAGAACCACTGAGATAGACCAAGAAAGCATGGAAAAAGCAGGCGGAAATTAGTCTGAGTTAAAAGGACGCTTTGAATCAATTAAAGTGTAAAGGACTGAAAAATAATTGGAAGGTCATTAGGTTAATCCGGCTACCTCTGTATTGGGGATAATACCAGATTAACAAGGTGGACTACTACTACTGAGACATCTAAAACAAGATTAAAAATTTTATGTACCTAGGGGCAAAAATTTGCAACTATATAGATGTCACTTACTATTAAAACAAAATCAATTTTCCAATTTCAAGTCTTTACTACAATCAGACACTATAATTTCATCAGAATATATCTATCACCTGCTGATAACCTATCTTCAGCTCTTAATTAAATACAATATTAAAAACGTTAACTATATGTCTGTTGCAAACATCCTTAGTTTAGTTCTCAGCCAAGTATTGACATTTGCATGGAAGAAACTAAAAAACAAAGACCTTTTTGTCTTCATTGGATGGCGTTTTTGGGGCTGGGTACTCATTACTATTTAGTGTCTGTTTATGTTTTGCTGATATTTTGTTAGTCAACCTGTTTTTTTTTCAGAGACATTTCGGTCAGTTTTTTACTGGGACATTTTGGTCACTGAAACATTTTGGTCATTTGTCTCACAGTTGTATTAAAACTTGCCATAGCATTGTTCATTAGCTTAAATTTCCAGACATTGTGACCAAATTCACATATTTTTTTTCAGTCATTGCAAAAACACTTCAGTCTATGACCGAAAAAAAAACAGGTCTACGTGTGGACTGCAGCAACACCTTGGGATTGATTTCTTGGGTCATTGATGTTTGCTGGACAAGTATCCGGTTTTATAATAATTTGTTGTGTGTTTGTATTGTTGCAACCTCTTCGTTGGTGTTTTGTTGTTGAATGTACGAATCACCATGAACGGGATGTGTGCGAAGAAAAACACCCATATATAAGTGGCACGAACCAGCAGTAATAGAGTGATCTCATCAGGTGATCTCTATTGTTGCTTGCTGCCACAGTGTGAAGCTTTGCACACTTGCTGCTCGGGCTTTCCAATCGCAACAGTATATTTGTTAGCTTATTCACTGTGGGTTGTTGAATTTGGGTAGACTTGGATTCTATCAGTGGCATACCTGGATAAATGGATGCGCAAAAGTCTTTCCACGTATAAATTCTGCTGGATTCTTAGAGGCAGAAATGTTTTTGAAACAGTATTATAAATATGCCAACTGTGAATAGCACACCACTTTTTTCCATAGTCAAAAGATTTACCATGAGCTCCTGTGGTTGGGCTGTGAACTGCAATGCCATTATTTTATGTGGGTAGCTTTGAGCTGTGATGTTAGCTTTTTAATAACTGCTATGTTATCCTTTTGCCTGAATAGACTTGTTGTAGTGGTGGCTTATATGCGGACTAGAGTGCTTTCGACATAGATATTTTGCCATGTTGAACTGTATCTTGATTTTACATGGGTTTCAAATATCACTATTATGTGGTGTTGTTACTTTCTTTGAACTGGTTTATCCTTAAATGATATTCTCTTTTATTTTCAGTTGTCTTCCAGTTGTAAGTGTGTTTTTCACGAATCTGTGTGACTGACCTAGAATAAACCTATAAGATGACCAATAAATCTTTAGCGGCTAACACTTTCATTCCTGTGCCATGCATATCTGCAGGTCTGATGAAAACAAGCAAAAATGCCAAGCCATGTGGATGAATACTTCAATAATGACAATTGCAAGCTTGATTGATGTGTCTTCAGCTGCTTTTTATCTGCTCATGACAATCAGTGGCGTGTTTCATGTTACCGACAACTTTGCATGATGGTCAATTGGTCATGGAGTGCGACAAAGTAGTAGCTACCTTTGATGTTTCTGTGAATTACAGAAAAATAATGAGTTGCAGCTGACCATTTGGTAACAAGTGGATCTTTTTCTGGCCCAACCAAATCGGAATGAATGGTTTAACTGTGCAACAGTAAATCCTTTTGTTGTTACTTTCTTTAAACGCCTTTAACTATATTTGAGATCTTTTATTTTCCACAGCTGTTTGACAATTGTATTTGTTGTGTTTTCTATGTCTGTGTTTGTACAACAGTAAATCCTTTAGTTGCTTTGTAGGGCATTGACTAAATGGCAGCTACAGCCATTGCTTCATGCTCAAACATCCTGATCGCATATTCTATGTTTGGTATGCTAAACAAACTGACCTGAACTTGTTGGATTGTTAAAGTGGTGAAACACTTACCAACAAGTGAAGTCAAAGCACCACCAATGCTTGAAGCAATGATCTGCTGCACTGGAGTGATTTCCATGTTTCAATATGTTACTTACACAGTATGCAACTGGCTCAGCATTACAAAATTTACAACAATCTAATTAAAACTTCACAAACAACATTTTTCAAAACTAATTGACTTTGAGCAACATCTGTCAAATAGCACACCAAGAAGTTACATTGCACACTAAAAAGTAGACACACATGTACCACCTACTCTTATATTCAGTTGCACAATAAAAAGCAGACACACATATACCCCCTACTCTTACAATCACGCTTGCAATGAGTTGCAAAATATATAACAGGTGATGCATAAGCTTGCAATACTTTCCCACACTCAAATTTCTGTTTTGCATGTGATAACACATGTGGAACAATTTGTGCATATCGTAAGTATGACCACTTCAGAAAAACTATTTTCACAATCATAATATTTGTAAAATGAATCATGCAAGAGAACTTCTACAATCAGAAAACGCTCTAACATCGAATAATTTGATGCTATGATCTTCTCAGAGTATATATTTCATCTGGGCATCATATCAATATGTTTTTCAAGTTAGAAAAGTACACATATGTAGGACTTCAAGTTACATTAACACTTTGAGAACTGGTCTATGATATATTCGTACTTCGATTTCGGCCTGAAAAATCGCAGTTTTCGGTTGCCTTACCAACGCCCTAGCTCCTCCACCAATTGCGCTAGAGAGCTGTTCAAGGGCTCAAACGGATCGGCCAGTCTAGTAGATTGGACTTGAAAAAAAATTTTGGTTGCGGGGTGCAGATTTTTTGTGACTGACGTCATAAGTGAATTAGTTTTAGGGTCATTTTGGCTCATGTTGCCTGGCCTAGGGCCCAACCGCTAGGCCAAAGTGTTTCGCTGAAGTTTTCATTGGAAACTAGGCTCGAG
>JGI24022J15233_10007823_pt1 | contig 11841 bp, 4 predicted proteins | sample Ectturendosymbi2_FD_15233 | JGI IMG/M metagenome (IMG submission 15233)
TGGTTTTGCTTTTGACGTCTTTTGCGTCACACTGTTATTTCTTGCGTCACAGAGTCTTTTGGTTTTGAATTGTTAGCATTGCCAAGTGTTGCTTTATTTTTGACTGAAGATGGATTAAGAATAATCCGAAACGTCTCAAAATAAAAATGTATAGTTTTTTGAAGGCTTTTTTAGTGTTGATGAAATTTCATTTTTGCTGTCCATTTGCCAAACGTACAAGAAAAGAAATGTTTGAGAAAGTAGATTCCTTCACTGAGGAACATCAGCTTTCGCGGACTCACTGCGTGTCTGTTTGTGACAATGGTGTTTCGGGCATGACAAGAATGAAAGGTTTATGTATTCATGAAAAATTAAAACAAAAATTTTAGGTACTGTTGCTTTCTTCGCCGAGAAAAAAAATCAGACAAAAAAGAAATTTATGATCTGACAGTTTTTAAATAGATTTCATCTACTATAAATCACATGAAAAGCCGTCCATTACACATTCGTTAATTTGGTGCTTTATGTGGCGAGTTGGGGGCAGAATACAGTGGACGTTTGTTTCATTTGAACGTCTGCTAGCTCGTGAGCAAAGACGCTGCAGGTTAAACTGGCCCACGCAATGACACTGGTGCGTTATTAAAAGAACAAAATCATAACTTTGCTGACGATTCATCAACAGCGTGTGGATTGACAAATAGCTATACTTAAGTGATTTTCTATACGTTTGAATCAGCTAAATAGCTCCATGTACGGAAAAGGAAGAATACTTTTAGATGTGTCCGAGACATCGTCTCGTTTCAAACGTAAAACACAGTTGTGGATCCATCGAATTGAAAACGGAAGAATACCTGCGTTTTTGGCATCAAACACACTTGCAGAAGATACAGCAATTGATTTGAGTTTGACTCAAATTTGAGTGGATGTCCAAACCAAATATGTCTGATCTGTGTCGGCAGACAACAAAAGCTCTTTTTCTTTTTTGAATAAATTGTCAAGACCTACCGATGCGAACAGTTACACGCAAGTTCGCTAGGCTTTGTTTGACAAGAAAACTCAACGATAACCTGAAAATGTGTGAAAGCGAACGATTATATTATCAAAAGGCATCAAAGGTACTTAACTGAGTCAATAGTGCAGCTCAACACAGTTAACGCAGACGACCTCAAACCGAGGAAGGACTGGCAGGAAACAGGTTGCACTAAACGAATACACGAGACAATACGTTCGACGTAATTTGGTAATCAGCGCGGCCCGACAGCTAAAGCCAGGGACGCCTGGGGCGCGACACAGAAATGCGCTACAGGCACTAAACAACTGAAGAAGCTACGAAACGAAGCAAAAGTATATTGTCAACAGCGTCGGGTTTATCTTCTTTAAATCGGTTCGACTATGTGGCTNAAATGGAAAAATCTGANTGAAGCAAGTAACTTCAGTTTACTTAATTCAGAAAAAAAAAAACAAATACTAACCAATCGAGGTTTCGTGCCTGCTTGTGGTACTTGAAGAATTCCGGCATACTGGATGAAGAAGATTTCGTTTTGTTGATACGAACCTGAAGAAAATATCTTTTGCTTTTACATTATTGTGAGTAATTTTAGTATCGATCGTTTGTGCAAACAAAAGTGTGCCAAGGTCTTCATATACGCCGGTGAAACAAAATTCTGCACTGAAGACGAAAAATCACGAATGACACTCTCACTGATCAATTTTATAACTCGACAGGTGGTTCGCTGCGTTATGGACCATACTACCGATAATGGTTGTTGTTTTCATGAAATATATCAGGGATGGCTAATCCGCGGCTCGCGAGCCGCATGCGGCTCTTTGCCTGGTTTCCTGCGTCTCTCAACGTAATTACNATTAGTCCCACTAAATAACATGCGTAAGAATGGATGACTTGTAAAGTTCTGTTATTGTCATGTTGGTGGGTGACATTTATAATGAGTCTAGCTGAGCACAGGTATGTGTGTGAGTAAGGAAGAAATGGAGTGATGTTCATGTGTGCNCATGTGTATGATGTGGCTCTTTGCGGTAACACAGTAAGAAATGTAGCTCTTGGTCTCTGGCCGACTGGCCACCCCTGAAATATACCACCATTCAAACGTTTAAGTCTGTACCCATGCACTGAGCACAAACCCAAGGCACTTTCGCCATAGCTAACAAGACCTAACTGTGATTTGTGTGAACAGACATCGATGTTGATGCGTTCTTCATTCGCGTTTGTTTGTAAGTATAAGACAGGGTCGGCAACCTTTCCCTAGTCGCGGGCCAAAAACAAAATCTGCAAGTTATGGGGGCCGTACGAATTTTCTACCATCAATTCAGTTCCATTTGATGTTTATGATGTCGTTACAACTTGGGAATTTATGGAATTTTAAATGAGATTAACTCCTGATTTTCACAGTTCATAACGAAAACCAAAATGCGACATACAGTACATTTATAGCACAGCACAGTGCGATTTCTCATGTGTAGTTTTTCATAATTACAAAAAATATATAATACAAGTTGTGTTGATTTTACTTTTGCGATAATTAGCATTCTAGCAAGAAAAACAAATTAGTGCAAGGATCCCAGGGCATTGAAGGAACGGGAAGGTTATCGAGTCGATGCCACTCAGCAGTTGAATTAGATCTTTTGCAGGAAGTTGCAAAAATGGCAAATTCACGAAATATAATACCACTAGGCGGGCCATACAGTTTCTGCAATTTGTAAAGGGGCTGCGGGCCGGTTGATATTGCTTGTCTGGCCGGATCCGGCCCGTGGGCCGTAGGTTGCCGACCCCTGGTATAAGAAATACTGGTCACTGCAAGATTTTATCATCTGGTTCGTTTCATCAAATAAAATGCTATTGTTGAAAGGTACGTTCCTGAAAAAATCATAGTTTAAGACGCAGAGTTGCGACCAGCTGATATTTTCGAGATGGGCAAAATGCTTGTAACTTGTTGTTGTACCTAGCAACTAAACAGGTTTTTGAAAATTTGGGGGAAGGGCAATTGCCCGGTTGCTCCCCGGGTTGCGGGCCTGGTAAGACGTATCTTCAGGGTTGAAAGATATCTCCTAAAAATGTATGTTCGAATTTTGTGCATTTGGTAGGAGTTTGTTCCAATAAATTAGAAACTTTGCAAAGTATCGTCTTTACGAATATTGTGGCTAAGCCTAATAGTCGCAATGACGTCTACCTTGTTGGCGCCATAAGTTTTAAATTGATATGCATAATGTATGAAGAATAAATTTTTACTTGAATGTTAGAGTAACCATAATTTCACTGTGTCAAACTAGAAAGTTGCCCTGTAGTTTGACTTATAAATCATTAATATAAAAATTGCATCAAATTAATGTCATCCAGAGATAATACAGTCTGTAAATTCATGTGATATCTTGTACAAAATGAAACAATTTATATTGCATGTTCAGTCTTTCTGATAGACTTTGCACATTTCATTCCACAACTAAGGCAGCCATCCTAACATTTCTTCCTGGTTGCTGACGATCTGGTTTTCAGGGCAAGTAAGTAACCGGGGCCCCGGTACATAACACCCACCAAAACCGGGACTGTCCCTGTGTATCATGGAAACCTGGACATATTAGATTTGTTGCATACACCTGTAAGTCACTTGCACTGGTAAATGATATTAGTGAGATAAAGGTTTAAGAAGATTTTTTTGCAGAGACGTCCATATTCCGTCAACAATATTCGAGAAACCGTATTGACAGATGCTTCAGCAATATCATTTCGAAAACGTTGCTTGGGGAGTTATAAAGTGTAATGCAGCAGTTTACAAGGATCTCATGTTGCAAGGTTTAATCTTGGAGTTTTTTTTCACTACTGATGTTTGTTAGTTGAACTAGTTTTTTGTATGTGAAAAAACGACGTGCCTCTCATGTACCCAGTACTGTAGTTATCGCTCGTGACACAACGTCAACAACATGTACCAAAACTGTATGTTTCACGGTAAAGTGGTTTCGAAAAGGTTTGGGCAGCACTGGCTTTTCCAAACTGAATCAGTGGCATGAATCCCGCGAATCTCCAATGCTTTTACCACTCTCCCATATAGTTGCGCTTCAGTGTTGCATTCCCCTTCACTTTATTTTCGACCATTTACTCTCTAACAAAAGCTCGCGTCGGGAGAGTGACTCTGAAAAGCTTAGGTTACGAGAAACTGAATGTGAGTAAGATACAGATACGCTGCTGCTGAATTACCAAAAGCCTATAGTGTAACTGTTGCTGAGTATGACCTTAGAAATTGTTACATACTTTGAGAACTTGAACAGTGGAACAGGATAAGATTTGTTTGTTGTCAGAAGTGCACTGTTCAGGCAGCCAGCAAGCCATGAAAAGAGTTTGGAAAAACCAACACTACTACAAGGTTAATATTCGTTCTAGTCAGAAGGGTTGAGAAAAACAAGCGTTCGTACATAACAGTAGAACTTCGTTTTCTATCATGATTTGCGGACGTAAAGGAAGAAAAAACGTCACTGTGACAGTCGCCACAAGCGAATTATTGTAATCCACTTATCTTATATAATGGTAGTGCAATCTGATAAAAGCAGAATGAGGGATGTCTATTGTTGCTGGTTGTTTTCTTTTGGTTTCATGCCCTAAATTACGATCTCTCTCTTGCAAGGGCGTACGCAAGGGGGTTTGTGGGGTTAAACCTCCCGCTTGATCTTGATATTTTAGAACTTCATTAAATGCGCAGAGGAAATTAATTGTTTTCGCATACTTTTTGCTTGTTAATTTGTCGCCAAAATGCAAATACCACGTAATGAATTTGAATGCAAATTTCAAGGTACATTGTAAATGGGCCAAAAAGTAATAAGATTTTGGTGGGAATCGTCTGCATTCAGAAACCATCTCACCACTTTTTGCACACATTTCGTCCACTACGAATGTTTAAGATTGTGTTCCTCGATAGTTCACTTTATCGGAAACAATTGTCTTTTGTTTTGTCTGCTATGGGTGAGCAGCGCAAGCGCTGACCGCATGGGCTAAATTACCAATTTCTGTAGCATGATAAAACTGCTGCATGAGCTCAGAAACAGCAGTCGTTAAAATAGAAGCATTCAGGCATTTGATTATGTCTCAGCAGGGAAAAAGGACAACTAAAAGTTTGCTCGACTTCTATACATAGCAAAAAGACGAAAGTTTTCTTGCGTACTTTATGCGCATTCTCAATTCTTGTGTAGTTCAGCAAGATTCAATCTTGCAAACCGGGGTGTGCGTCAGCCAGACCAGCCCCACACTTTCTGTGCTCCAGTCAGCTGCTCGTATTCGACAAGATATCAGTGCAGCCTCATTTTGCAGTTGTAAATTGCTCTGACGCAGTGATGAGCGTGTTTTACTCCCCTGTTTTAACGCGCAGCCTGATAATTTTGCAGTTATGAACTGCTGTGTCGTACCGATGAGTGTATTTACTTCCGATATCCTAACCTGGAGTGCTGATATAAATTAAGAGAATGCGTGAAGACGAATATGCATATTTGTGACACGCGAGACCTACGAAGCGATTATCATACGCTAGGCTTTAATCAACAAAAATCGAAGCTATCATCTGTAGAAACACAGAACAGTTACGTACGGTGACACTTACAACAACACTTCACCGTCATGACCGAAAACGGCGCGTTCACGCTTCGCAGTGACATACACACGCCAACTGCCCCGAGCTGTCGTGGCAGCAATCAGCGTCTCACAATTGAGAAATCACGAGAGGCAACAACACACAAATCTCCACAATATTATGTCAACAAACTTCGCCAAAATGTTGGTTTGGAAACATGAATATGACGTCATATTGTGACGTCACAAACAGCGCACACCAAATACAAATGACCACCATATGCCACTGAATGAAACCCTCCCATGAAAATTTTCTTCGTTCGCCAGTGCTCTCTTGTGCTTGCCTCAGTAGTTCAAGGCGATGCAGATATCTGTAACAGTGGTCAACAGGCGCCCATCCCTGCCCCAAGGACCGCGTAACTATGTCGAAGTGAATGTTGCATTAATGGCAAGTCAGTGACATAGAGTTGTAAGTCGTTTTCTTTGGGTCAGGCCGGGTTCGGGCCGATAAAAACGTTATTTTCTACAAGACCGACAAGAAGATTCATATATTTCAACCAAAACGAATTGCAACACGATTTAATACAACATCTTGGTGATTAACGTCGCAGTAGGCAGTGGCGTAACGAGGGGGGCAAGGAGCAGCACAATTCCCTGGGCGCCGAATCAGTATGGGGGCGCCGAATGACTGCGGGGTGCGCCAAAAAGTCCCAAAAATGTCACAATTACTTTCTTCAATATAGTAGGCCTACATTTGCTTCCGAAAGATCTCAGATTCGAACATGGGAGCGCCAAACGTGCTTCTTACCCGGGCACCATCTAACCTCGTTACGCCTCTGGCAGTAGGTCTTTAGACAGTTAACTGCTGTTATTTCAAGATTGCTCCAACAACCTAGTAATAGTCTGTTGCTTTTGTTTCAAAGTTGCGAAAAGTTAATTTCACAGTTCCATCTGTGAAATTGGGGACCCCTTTGAAAGCAGAGTACTTACTTATGATCTGCTTCGGAGCATTTTATATGAGTGGATAATGCGTTTTTCACCAAAACAGAGGACAATTTACTCCCGAAACATTTCGAGGGAGGCCCTAAAAAGGGGGTTCCAGGCAAGTACCTTGCTCGCTTCCCCTTAAACACACCACTGGTCAAAATCCTGTACGCCGAGATATGCGATCAGCCATGTTCAACAGTAAGTGGTGCACGCCAGGGACCAATTTTGCTAAAAAACTTTGAGGGGGACAAATTTATTGTTTATTGTTTGCGTTTCGATGACGTCATTATGTTCATACACCGTAGTACGACCTTTTTGTAAAATTGGCAAAATGGGGGACACACTGTAGAATTTATATATTTTGGTGACCATGGCCCAAGTGCTTCCCCTGGCTGTGCCCATGGTGGTGGTAGGTGCGATATCTAATACTTAGCACTGCATTTACTATGAAAACACATTAGTTTTGTGATAATCGATTCAAATTCGGTCACTTCCGAAATAAATGTACTACTAAAAACCACAAGACCGCACACAGATCAGACAAAAAACAAACCACAAGATCTCTTGGTAAATACTAGCAGCGGCAACCAGGCGCGTAGCCAGAAATTTTAGTAGGGGGAAACATGAACTGAGTTTCAACATTTAAATATTTTTAATGCTCCTTGTTTTTAAAGCATCGTCCATGAAACCTGCATGTTTCTGGCGCTTTCTCCTGAACAACTGCGTTCCGACAAATGAAAAGTCTGGTTTCATTGAATTGACTAGTTTCAAAAGTTTTGATAGTGAAGTTCCAAGCTTCTACTTTGGATAAATACCACCATTTGCTCATAAACCTTTCCTGCAAAAGCGCTATTAAACCTCTTAATGCTATAAGTGCACGATCTGCAGTATGCTTTTCGCAGCCTATATTGCACTTGAGCAAGAGGTCATCGCGGCCGACATTACGACTGCGCTTCTTATAAGGTATTTGCACGCATCGGATGTACACCAACACAGCACGTTCATTCGAAGCCGAGCAGAGACTTTGCTCCGAGGCAATGACTTCCGACGAACCAGGCCTCCTACAAAACTTTCACGCATATCCTGGATCCCACTTTCGTCTAATTTTTGAGCGATTAATTCACGTACGTAGTTGATAAACTTTTACGCTAGAATCTTTCAACGCGTTTGAAAAATTTTGGGATTTTGGAAATCCGTAAGATCTTTTGGCTATGTTCAACTAATTCCGTAAAACCTTTGTAGCTACGTTAAACATACTTCGTTTAAATTGTTTGAGACTTTGCTAAATTTAACTGACTTCATTGAANTATTTAATGGAATTAAATTGTAAACACAATCGTGCCCACAATATTACAAAAGTTATTGACCACGTTCAGCTGCATGGAAAGATAGCTTAGCAGTGCAGGTAATTAAATCTGTACAAATCACGGGCTTCTTGAAAACACAATAACTTGTCTGCGGAATTTGAAGCACTGATGGGAAAAAATTCTAATTTAGTTTCATGTTATTCACATGCGCTTTGCCAACAAAACAGATTCCAAGCTCAGGGATGGATCTTAGGGAAGGATAACAAGGCAGTGGCCTCGAGCCCTTCTTTTCCAGAGATACCGTACCCCCTCTTGAGAGCTTTGCACAATTGCTTAGTTAAAAACGTTATGTACCACTCTAGAGCCACATTTAAATAAGCTCTGAAGCAAGTCATATGTTTTTCAAAATAAAGCAAAAATTATGGGAAATGTGCCACAGAAGGCAGCTTTCAAGTGTCCAGCTGCAAAATTTTACAAATTTTTGTTCCTTTCGTATGGATATTATGCTCTTGAATTTAGTTCAAAAATTGAAATGTGAAAGAAATTTAACTCTGTTATCCACATAATTCCACATCTACCTTTCGCAATGGAGATGTTTTGAGGCCCTTTTCTGAGAGCTTGCCCCTAAATTTTAGTATCCATCCCTATGCAAGTTATCTCAGTATCTGTAAGATAGTGTTAGTGTCGATTCCCTCAGCACTCACAAAATGAAAAGCACCCTGCTACTTACGTTAGATTTTGCTGCTGACTCTTCTCGATGCAGTTAAATGATCTCAAATTATTTAATGCAGGATAGGGTGGGTGCAATTAACATCAGATGAAAGTTGAAACACTGAGCTTATGAACATCTTGACAAGATTGATGTTTTACTCGCCAGCAAGGCAATGGGAAACTATTTATGAGAAGGTTAAGGCTCCACATATGTGTGATTGATTCGCCACAACACAAGTCATCACAAATAAATATCTAGAACGAATGCTATTGTTGCTAAACAGTGACTATGGCGCAATGATGGCTTTCAAACTGAATCGCTTCTTAGCCAAAGTTTCAGCTTCAAGACGTATAAAATATATATCACCGCCATGTCCACGCATCTAATCTTAGAACTTTGCAAAAACAAAAATCTAAGATATTGATTTAGGCTTCGCTGAAACTGGAAACAAGGATAGGTTATACCTAGTTGTAACACACACGGCTATCCAGGAGAAGTTAGCAATGGTCTTGAAATTAAGCTTACATAACCATTAGGGCTGGTGCGCCAGAAACAGCTGTGAAAAGCGCTGCTCCAATTGTTTTTACTTGCGGGTCATTGATCACAAAAGGTCAGATACAAGTTTGTATTCGACTAAAAGCTGAAGTAGGATAGGTTCCTTAAGAGAGTTTCGTTGATTTGCACTGAAGTATTTCTATGGCTTATGCTTCAGATATGTTATTAACCTAAAAACTTTGCAATTGTGGGGACATTGCCCCCGTCGCCTCCCTGGCTACGCGCGGTTTCTCGCGCCCGGGAACAAGTCAGTTCAGGCGCCCCCATCCAGCCCGTTCGTGGCAGGATACATGCGAAGAATCAGTTGGGAGTAAACAAGTGTCGAAAGCTGACTCGAGTCCAGCGTATAGTTGTTTCTAGAACCGTCTGATAACTTCATATGGCAGTAACATCACAGAATTCACGTCAGGACCTTCGAATTCAATCTAGGAAATCATTAACTATCGTAGAGTTAAGAATCTAATGGTTTCGCGTTAGGTTATCCCTGCTTTGAAATTTCAGTCACGATTGAACATTCAAACTGTTGTACTGCGACATCACAAATTGCGGTCATAAATTCGAATTGTAGCAACCAGTCAGCGAAATAAAAAGCAAAAACTAGGCAAAAGTTCCCTGATCATCTGCAAAAATCTGCATGAATTTTAATGAAAGAATTTTATGGGCACAAACGTCTTCTGATAACACATCATAAAACTGGTCAGACTTGCACCTTGTTTTCTAACAAACGGGTTTACCAGAGGTTTCTGATGATTCCGAAAGCAGTGTAGGCCTACCTCTTTGTGCCCCTCTCATCACGTCTGGTCACTATCACCGCTGGTCCGAACTGTAGGGGCTCTGGACCATGAACTCTCAGAGTTTTGTGTTTTAGGACGCTATAAGGTTCTGGAGCATGCACTCTCAGAGTTTTAAGTTTTAGGACGCTATAAGGACTGACTGAGGGCAGACTAACGAACACAAAAAAGAGAGAGAAGGCCAGCCAGAATAATGCATATGAAAAAGTCAAGGCAAATGATTTCATACAAAACTACTAGACAAATGCAAACGTGCAAAATCCTAAAACATTTCTTTGGATATAATACCCTGAAAAGTTAACAGAAAATAAAAGCGATACTGCAATGCTTTATTTGTAATTATTTAAACTTCAAAGGCAAAGGTTTCTTTATTTTGCTGCTGCAAATTTATCGATTATTTCGTCGAAAAACTGATATAATTTAAATGTATCACATGCTGCATTAACCAGGGCTGTTGTGTCAGAACTCAAAGTTCAGACTCCGACTCTGGCTCCGACTCCCAAAAATTAACAATCATACCTAATATACTCAACGCTGTTGTCCATTTGCAATTAGAATCTTGCAAAAGCAGTCAGCATTCATTTGAACACCCCACAAATAAAAGGTGGCCGTGGTTTTATCGCACAGAGGCTTGTGTTGCAGCCACAACGCTGCGTCGCACTGAGCCACATGAAGAGGGAGGTGAACCCACGACCCTCCGCGTAACAGCAATAAGAGAGCTTCCGCGCTCGTCTCGGTAGACTTTGCTCTTGCTGCGACGAATTCAACGTTGTGTGTGGCGAATCACCATGTCACACTTGCAATCCATGCAAATACATGCTTGCGCTTCTAATTCTAATGCTGTTTCGTGCACATCTTTGAATAATGACATTTTTACGACACTTGAAAGATAGTGCTAGTGGCGGATCCAGATGGGGGCAGTTTGGGGGAACTGCCCCCCCAAACCTCTGTGGCGCCCCCTTGAATGGCGTCCCTTTGCCATAAATGCGCCCCTTTTTGGTGACAACGGAAGTAGAAACAGATTTTAAAATACTCCAAAGTAAACAATGTTTTTCACTTAGTTAAAACCTTTTAAGCCCCGCGTGCGCCACTTTTCTTGTAGAACTATTGCCAGTGTAGTTCGTGAGTCCGCAGTTTGTCTGCATTGTAGTTTTGCAACATAAAAGTGAGTGGATGAATTTCTTGACGGAACTAATCTCCAAACTGACAGGGACGTAACGAAGTTAGATGGCGCCCAGGGCAAGATGCAAGTTTGGCGCCCCCATTTTCAAACAATGAGGTCTTCCGGAAGCAATGTACTGAATTGCAGAATGTACGTGTGACATTGTTGGGATTTTTTGGCGCCCCCGTAGTATTTCAGTGCCCCCAGAGTGATTCGGCGCCCAGTTAATTGTGCCCCTTGCACCTTCATTACGCTCCTGCTGATTGAACTATAATGTAGCCTGTAAAACGCTACAGATGTTTACGTTTTTTTGTTTTTTTTTAATTCGAATTTTTGGTGACGGCAGTTAGCGGCAGGTCGAAGCCTGAAATTTGCCCCCTGCCGGGGTGATTTTGGGTGAACACTCTTGCCCAAGGTGTGCTACGGCTGTTCACTCAGTGGCCGTGGATCGAACACCCAACCTTCCAATTGAGAGGCGGACACTTTACCACTGAGCTAGTGCGGCCCCTTTACGTTAGCAAACAACTTGCCGCTATGTGGCAAAAATGCATTAAACATGCTCGATCAGCTCAAAGAATTATGGCCTACGTAAATATGCAATTGTGCAACTCCTCACTTGATATACAATGACAACGCAGAGGAGTATTGAATTACTGCCAGGGGCGTGACGACGTTAGATGGCGCCCGGGGCAAGAAGCAAGTTTGGGTCCCTATGTTCGAACCTGAGGTCTTTCGGAAGCAAATGTACTGCATTGAAGTTCTTGTGACATTGTTAGGACTTT
>JGI24022J15233_10007824_pt1 | contig 11841 bp, 6 predicted proteins | sample Ectturendosymbi2_FD_15233 | JGI IMG/M metagenome (IMG submission 15233)
CTCTCTCCAGGGCCGGATTAAATGAACGCGAGGCCCCGGGCAAAGTCGTGACGCGAGGCCCCCTAAATAAACGCGTAGCGCAATAGTGGGCAAACTGCGGCTCGCCGACATGTTTCGCGTTATATTAAAAGTTTGTTTCATTTATCAATGTGCTTACTCGAATTAGTATGGTTAGTTGCCAAGGAGTCTACGCGACTTGATGTAGGTCATTTTATGTGAAACTTGCATTCTTCAACGAACTGTATTTGACACTACAAACTAATTTTGCGGCTTGCAGGTGTTTTTGGTTTTCTGCAAATGATTCTTTCTATTGAACTAGTTAGCCTATCCCTAGCTTAGCGAAACTGCGGAGCGTTTCACATGCCCTCCTTTCAACTTTGCAGAAGCACCGTCAAAAACGTCAAAAATAATACGATTTGGCGGCCTACACTTCAGAGTAGTCCCGTCGCCACGGGGGGCTTTAGTGAGCTTAGTCCCCCCAAACAGAGCTCCAAACCCCCTCAAATTGAAAGATGAAGCACTATAAATTATTGGAATTTTTTGTCAGATTTGAATGTCAAGCACCCTTGAACGAACGTAAAGTCCCCCACACAAACGCAAAACTCCCCTGTTGACGACTTTCTGGCGACGGTTCTGCTTCAGAGACAATTGGGGGTGACACTGTACGGCGGTTCATATGTGGTTAGTTTGTTCAAACAGAAAGTTGTATAAGAAAACGATATTTTGCTACCGTCACACTACACAACAATCTTTATTGTCATGGACTCTCTGACCATATTCACTGCACAAATCGTCCATACACATATGTATTGAGGAAAGATACATGTCTGCACTCACTCGCAGATGAAAACGTACGCCGTTTAGAAAAAATGTTCTCAACGATATATGACGCAAAACCAACTTGAACTGTACTACTTGAATGAAGTTTTGCGATGGGAGCTTTACAGTAGTTACATCGAAATTTTCCGTGATCAAGTGGACAACAGCGCTTTGTTTGATCTAAGACTGATATTTTCACGATCACGGCAAGCATTTCGCAAGTAATTGTTACTTCAGCGCATTATACGGTAATACCAAAGGCGTTATATTGCGAAGAATACTTAGTAACGAACTTATTGAAGTGATCTTGGTCTCTGTCAATGTGTGCTTTGTGAAAAAAGTCAGCTACGAAAAGTTGCATGACGCCTGATTTTACTGCACACAGAATCATTGATGATCGCCTCCATGTTGTTCTGGCCGTTGATTGTTTTTAAATTATGACTTATTTGTAGATAGTGCTCGAAAAAATGGATATTAGGCAGTTTATTTAAAGAAAAAGCATTTCTGATAGCGGAAGTGTAGAAAACATTTCAGACAAAAGATTGAGAATTGATGTCCAACCAGTACAGACTAATGGGGTAGAAAGTGTAAAGCGTTTTGTGAACGTCCATTTGCATTGCACTGTCAGCAACCTGAAAATGATAAGCAAAATTTCGACGTTGTCTCCTGGAAAAATTTCTGCGGACGCTCATGGATGCACTGATTTCGATCTAATTCTTGGGTCACAAAGCTTTGTACTGATTGGTTCAATTCTTTTAAGTCAATCAAAAACGATAAACGCCGAAGTTGTCAGTTTCCATAACCGATATACTAAAGCAGGGGCGTAACGAAGTTAGATGGCGCCCGGGGCAAAAAACAAGTTTTGCGCCCCATGTTCGAACCTTAGCTCTTTCGGAAGCAAATCTACTGTTGAAGAAAGTACTTGTGACATTGGTAAGATTTTTCGGCGACCCCATAATGATTCGGGACCCGGGTAATTGCGCCCCCCTTGCCCCCCTCGTTACGCCTCTGTACTAAATGCAACAATAAAAAAATCTACAATTTTGACGAGTGGTGAACAGCCTAAAAACATGAAAAAAGGAGTGATTTGATATTCAAGCGCGAGGCCCCCAAAAGCGCGAGGCCTCGGGCATTTGCCCGGTTTGCGCAATGGGTAATCCGGCCCTGCCTCTCTCACTAATGCTGCCATGTGCATGAGTCTTGTTCAACATAATGACATCGTACGTTATTTTTTAGTCACTGTGATTTTTTATTTTGCAAACACAACTGCATTTCATTATTTGTATGCTTGATTAGAAATTTTCGAAAGGGGGTCGTTAAGTCAAATTGGGTTGCAAATTGGGTTCAAATTGGGTTGCAGGTCATCTCTCAGTCAATCTTAAGTGTTCCAGGAGGTACTGAGAGAGACGTTTGAAGACTTCAGTTGAGCTAGAAAAAATTTTTGCAGACTGATGTGAATATCGCACGCAAGAACTTATCAATTGTATTATGGTGTTCATAGAGGCAATGCTAGAAAATCAAACATCAAATTGTGTGGAAAGATGTTCATTTCAGAATATGATACACATGTAAAATGAAATTTTTACAAAGTGCTTTCTTTTCTGAGAATTAAAAAAACGCCTCTGTTCACAAAAAAACCTGCAGATATCGCTTTTTATTTAAAGCAGGTTAGTTTGCTAATGCTTAGCATGACTACGCTCACAAAGCACCGTTTAAAAATTTTTCAAACCAAACATTGTGGGAGCTTCATGAAATCGAAAAGAAAATAACACAAAAAATAGACGCAATGCTATTCAAGAACATTACAAGCGCGCTTAGGACACAGGCTAGATCTGTCACTGTTGACAAAACGGCCGGTATTTTTACAAAACACATCCCGCAACCCCAGTCGCTACATGAAAATGGTCGAAAACCATTGGCTTATAACATCAATTCGGTAATAACGTTCTTTATGCAATCCCCTAGAGGTGCCGTTACAGGCAAATTCTGTAGTCACCTTGCTTGTTAACTCAAGCGTTGGTCCAAATTACACACTTCATTCACAAAACTAACTTCAAAATTTTCCTACCTCAGTCAATCAGCTAAAATTTGATGTTAAGATCAATGCTGCAACCGATAATTGAAGAGTTCTAAAAAACGCACGAAAAACCTGGCATTAAAACTCCTATTAATCAAAAAAATCTATCATCTTAACTTAACACCCTGCACCTCAACCCAGCGCAAACTCGAAAACGAACAAAGAAAGGATTACCGAATTGCGTGAAGTAGGAGATTCATCCCAAAGCTTTTCGTCTGAAACTCTTCAAGGGATATCGTTGGAATGAAGTGGAGATACAACCGAGCTGGTTTATATACAGAAAAGAAGAGAATTTGGAATAATTTGGAGATGTAATTTCCATTGGTTGAAGATGTAATTTCCAAATTACATCTTCAACCAATGACAACTTGCCTTTTCTTATCTCCTAAACCCTTTCTTATTGGCCACTGCTTTGACCAATGAGATCTCTTCTTTTCTGTATATAAACCAGCTCGGTAGTATCGCCACTTCATTCTGAAGATATCCCTTGAAGAGTGTCAGACGAAAAGCTTTGGGATGAATCTCCTACTTCACGCCATCTTCAAGTTCTGTACCACCAAACGTCTTTTCAGGTTACCAAATTCTTATATCAAGCTGTTGACCTACCGACATTCGATTCTTCGATTTTTACAGAAAACGAGAGCTTGATCCTGATCAAAGTCATTGTAACCAGTCACGACTTTGGTACAGATTACACTAACCCAAATTACGCGGATCACCCCCGAGTGAATATGCATTGAATACACTGTATTGAATATATTTCTTACCAATCAGGATTTTTGAGCAACTCTGCTCTTGCCCTGGAAAACAGAGTACATCCTGAAAATTTTCACTGTATTGAAATATTCTTTTTACCCTCAGGATTTTTGCGCTTGCCCTGAAAAACAGAGTGTGCCCTGAATTCACTGTATTGAATATATATTTTTTGTCATTCACGACATTTGAGCAAGTTGCGCTTGCTCTGAAAAACAGAGTTTGCCCTGAAATTTTTCACTGTATTGATATATTTGTCATCATTCAGGATTTTTGAGCAAGTTGCCCTTGCCCTGAAAACAGAGTTTGCTCTGAAAATTTTCAAGCCGGGAGGGTGGTCTCCCCCCCGACCCCCCGCCTCGTACGCCTATGCATTGCTGCGTGTAAATCAGGCGAAAGAAGTTGTGGTTGTTTGTGTTTGAAACGCACCTGATAAAAGCTTATGGTTGTGTTGCAGATAAGAGCTATGTGTAGGTCTAGCAGCGTTATCCTACAATAAAAACATAGTTGCTTCTTCTGAGCTTGAGCACAGGTCCGTCGCCAGGATTTCGCAGCAAAGAGGGGGGCAAAAACCACAAGGGGCAACATTGGATGTATGCAGCAACCGGGGTCCAAACATGAAATGGGGGGACACAGATTATAAAAATGGGAGGCTCAGGCACCACTGCCCCACCCGCTGGCGACGATCCTGCTTGAGAAATACAGTAGTTTTGTTAGCGTTTCTATTACGTAAAGCTCGTTTTGTATTTTTAGATGTGATTTTTTCCATTTCAATTTTCATTAACAAAGTCATTCAGAAATCATATTGCTATTGAGTACTTGCGTACGTTTGTACTCCTCCCAAGCTAAGCAAATCGGAGAAGATCTTACTGAGCTTGAATAGCAAGCAAAAGTCACTTTGTCAACTGGCGACCACAGAACTCTACCCCAAAGAGACAAAGAAAAGGAAAAAGCAAGAAAAGACAAAAGAACGTTGGGATCTGATGCCTTAGATTAGTGGTTTCTAGTTTATTCAACCATGCAGACTGCGGACCCTTATTTCTTAGCTTGACTGTCACTAAAAGCCCCCTATTGAAGACTTTCTGGCGACGGTTCTGGTTTAAACCTCACATCCTTTCGCGCGACGGTTTCGTTGCTTCTTAGCGGTCTGAAAAACTAACAACCACTTGAATCGTAAACCTAGCATTTGCAACCATTTGGATGCGTTTAACGGAACGTGTTGTGCTCGTGCGTATGAGTTTTTACAGCCGTGGTAAGCGAATCGCAACGTGGTCCTCATGTTGAGCTTTAACATCTTTATGCCGCCACACGTATGTGCAATGTATTTGGATTTTAGAGCGCAGATAAGAAAAAACAGATGTGAAACTTATAAAAAACGTAGACCATGTGTTTTGACAAATATTTAACCGCGACGTTTTCGGTTGGTTTGCCTGCAAAAATTAATAATCGTGTTCCTGCCAGCCAAGCACGATTTCAACACTTCCGTGTCATAGAAGAACGTTTTTGCCTGGAAAGCAGCAACAAGCGCAGTGATCGTGTGGGGCACTTTATTAATGATTTACCATTATTTATTGAGCTTACTTTTAGAGCGTCGATATCGTCATTTTCGGCTTTGCGCAAATTGATTAAACACTTTTCCATTTTTTCCTCGTAACAGTGGGAGAAGGGGCCTCACAATTAGATTAACCTAGGGCCTCGCATCAGCTAAATCCGGTCCTGCTTACACTGGTCGACCGAGAATGCTATAGCTACTCATTTCGCAATTTATTTTCTTTTTATAAGTTTAACAAAGCTCTTGGTATGTTCTGGCCCCGTCGTTTTCGAACTTCCTTCAACCCATTCGCGAAAAGCATAACATTTTTTATGAAATCGATTTCACGTAACTCCAGGGATACTCCGTCCTGAAATCTCCAAGCTTATACTAACTGAAGTTATGGTTGAAATGCTGAAGAGCTAAAATAAAGGCAGAGAAAGCAAGCAAACTCAAGACTAAAATGAACAAATCAAAACACAAACTCCGGCAAGAAAAACCGGAAAATACGCGTTCTCGCATAGTTGCTTTCACTAAACCTGAAAAAGTATCTGACGCCAATTAAAGAGCACATAAGCCAAAGCTGCGAGCAATGCGGCGGTGACTCTACACCAGCGTTTCCCAAAGTGGGTTCCGCGAAACCCTAGGGTTCCGTAGAAAAATCTACAGGGTTCCACGAGCTATACTTTCCAGTTTTAAGCAAAAACTGCTGATATGTGCTTTAACCCTTTGGGCGTGTGGCAGCCGCTATATCGTTTTATCTAGATTTCTTTTTTCTTCGTTTTGCTCATTGATGATTCCAGCAAGAATCTGGAGAAGACTTACCAAATACGATTGCCAGTGACATTCAGAGGCATCTCGGCAGCTTGACTGAATCGTTAACTGAGTACTTTCCCAGTTTGCAGTGCAAGAATAATTACTGGGTACAGAATTTGTTTAAGATTACAGAAATGCCAACAGAGTTGACAGCAGCAGACATGAAAGTTTAATAGAGATTTCATCTGACTGTTACTTGAAGGATAATTTTGAAGAACTTCCTATCGCTATTTACTGTGGAAGTTTAATTGAATAATATGAGTAATTAGCAAAACAAGCTATGCATTAGCTCTTGCCGTTCGCATCAACGTACTTATGTGAATCAGGTTTTTCCCGATACGCGCAAACGAAGACCAAGTTTTGCGCCATATTGGACGCTACATCAGATGTAAAAATTCAACTATCAGCTATTAAGCCGAACTTTCCAGAATTGTTGCAGTCCAGAAAACAAATGCATTGCTCTCACTAAGACGTGCTTGCTGTTGAATTGTTAATGCTTTATGGTTACTTTTATTGTGCATAATTTTGTTTACAGTACAAACCCTTAATAACGCCAACTTGGGTGAAAAAAGCGTTTGTGTTTATTTGGCAGTTCCGGAGGGAGTTCCTTGTCCACTTAAAATAACTTTGCAGTGTTCCGCGGACAAAAAAAGTTTGGGAACCACTGCTCTACACAAAGGGGTAGTTAGTAGAACCCGTAAGTAGAAAGGCCGCCGTGAGGCCGTAAGTTTGACTGACGTATGAGGACCTTCAAATGTTAAACGTTAGCAAGGAAGGGCACAAAAGTCGGTAAATCAAAAATACATGTGTGGCAAAAAGGGGTCAAATAAATGGGAAAGCGGAATGGGAAAAAATATCGTGGGATATCTCAAGTTGGAAGAAAATATTACAGGAAATATTTCACACGAGGTTGGGGGATGTTTTGAATATTAATTTGTGCGTAAGCTCGCCTGCGCAAACTTTGAACCCGTGGCCACGCAGAAGACGTGCTTGGTCAACAAACCCATGCTTGGAAGAATTAAACTAGAAGTCGTGCATATCCACAATCGGTGAAACCTGAAATGTGAAGTTCGACGACGTTGCCATCAATGATGATTCAACCATGATGATCAGTTAATCTGCTGGGTAAAAGATTGGCTGTTTACCCAAACCCACCGCCTATCGCGACAACTAAAACGACTACTCCGTTGTGTTGGGATCTCGACAAACAACGAGTTAATGTCTTCAGCATACACACTGTCATGAGGTAACGTGAAGCCACGATTCGCATTTGAGAAACAAAAGTTGTCAAAGTTCCCTGAAAAAAAGCACGCGACTTCTTTGCAAAAGCAGACCATTTGCTTTGCTGTCATGTTTTCCAGGAGTGAATTCGTTTACTTCCGCGCCAGCATTCTGAGAAATATTGCTTACGCCTATTTTACACTGCTTTGCTCTTTCATCACGGTTTTTACTACTTGCCTCATCATGCATTGCTTGTATCGCCGTTCTCTGCGCTGGGTGTTCGTTGGTAATGTACACCAATTCTTTCGGAATTTTTCTTAAACTGCATGTGTGGTAAAAATGCAACTTGTTGATTGAAAAAGCTAAACTTTTTGTATCTATTTATAATGCTCGGGAGATCTTATCCAAGATTTTTTTTGCCAGGCATACGATCTTAGAAGTACTACTGTAACTTACTTTGAATTGTGAGAGCTTTTACACAACACGTGTAAGAAAGATCTTTACTCAAAGTTCGTGTTCAAGGAAACTTTCAACAGCATTTTGGTCGATCGCTGCTTGCGTAAAATAATTGCTTGCAGTAATAGGATTTTCAGTAATAGTTCTCTTCAGCNATTGATAATTCACCTCAGATTTGAAGGTTTCTTCACATTATAAACAGTGGCGAGACGTCTTGCCGTCGGATCTAAGTGAGTTCTCTGTAAATAAGAAGAATGTTATTAACCTTATTTTCAAATGCTTCTTTGGGCTTTCAACGAAGATTCATTTTCCAATAACCCGGGCGCCGAGTCACTATGCGGGTACAAAATCACTGCGGGGGACGCCGAACAATGTCACAAGTACTTTCTTCAATTCAATACATTTGCATCCGAAAGACCTCAGGTTCGAACATGAGGGCGCCAAACTTGCTTCTTGCACCGGGCGCCATCTAACCTCGTTATGCCCCTGGTTTCGTGCTGGTCTCAGCTGCGCTGCACACGCAGAAGTTGTTTACTTACGATTGTTATCACTTTTTACTTCAATTCGTTTTGAATTTCCCCTTGAAATATGCATTTCTGCTTTTTTTAGTGAAATTGTTCCGTACAACGCTTGCAAGCATTGTGTTTGTTTGCAGCGCCTTATGTTATATATGTATCTCGATAAACTTACGCGAAAATGAGTGTCACTCGGGCTGCTGCGATTATTCTGAGATTTCTGATGAAAAAGTTACGGTAGAGGCTTTGAACAATGTGTTGGGCTTGCTTAACTTTCTCAAGCAATTCATCCAAATTTAAATGGAAACGTAAACACCACAAGCAAGTTGTGCACTTGCAAAGAAACTTTCGGCGAGATTGGAAGAACATGATATAGAGCAGTGCATGGCCTCAACCTTTTTTGTACAATCGCCACCTTCCACCCTGCAGGAACTTTTCTTGAAAATCGCCCCCGATCTATAATTTTGCGTTGTCTGAAAATATTAGAGCATTTTGTTTTGAAAATAATTTAGTGCTAATGAAATATAAACTGGCAATCTAGTTAACACAAAACAAAATGAATACAAATGCATTTGTAGAATAAACGTTCTTTATTTCCGAAAAAATAGCTGGTACCAACTAATGCGAAACTTGCGATGGTGTTCATCTGTAAGCTTTTTTAAAGCAGATTGTAAGTTGGTCAATTTAAGTCGTATGGCGTTTCCCTGTATCTTAGTCATGTCAAGACGATTGCGTATTCATTAATAAGTGCTTAGAAATAGAATAAGTGCTAGAAATAGAATAAGCGTCAATAAGTGCTTAGAAATAGAAAGACTGGGTTTGAGTTTTAAACAAATATTTTAGTACATTACAAAGTCAACGTTCAAGTCACAAACTTTCAGTATAGTTTTCTTGTTTCGAAACTAACAAACATGTAACAGCCAAACGATGGAAATTTCCCAAGCATTTCAAAAAATTTGAAGTTACCTACTTAAAATGAAAAATCCGGGTATGTGATGACCGAGCCATCTGCATTTTAGATCTGTCCCACAGTAGGTGCTAGCAATGTCGGATTTAAGCGTGTGCGTTGAGTGCGGCCGCATAGAGGTCTCCACATAAATGCATATTTACTCTTTAGTTTGTTTTGCTTCTAACTTGCGTTAGAAATTTGCAAAATAGGTTAAGTGAATGCCCGAATTAAATCTGTAAAGCAGGATTTCTCAACCGGAGTCCTCGGCCACCCTTGGGGGCCACGGAGCGGTTTTCCGGGGTCCACGAGCAGAGGCCTTTACTAAATAGTTCTGCCGTGATACTGCAAAACCCTATTGATGAGCAGGGGGCCACAAGTGTTGAGTCTTTGGAAGGGGGCCACAACCCATGAAAGGTTGAGAACCACTGTTATAAATTGAATACCCGAATCCATTATAATATATTGTTTTGGAAAGCTTGGTAGAGTGCAAGGTTGTTTGGAGACTACTTCGACGATGTCATCAATGACTTTGTCAAAGCCAAAGCTCGTAAAGTTCTAGGTCTCCTTAGAACATTACGTGATTCCTTTACAGTGTGTGTGGTTTTGAATCAATTTGTCGGTTCAAAGTCTAAGAAATATTCATTTGGAACAAGGGGCCTCCACATGGTTTTACGCACACGGCTTCCATACATCGAAATCCTGCACTGGGTGTCACAGTAATTTTATTGGTGGCGTACCTTGGTAAAGAAACAAACAAAAGCTTGCTCGCACGTTGGCGCGCTCCCTATAGTAGCTTTTGGTGTAGTGGACTTGTATTACTAAGTAACTTTTTATGACAAATAAAAATCTACAGCAACTCCGTGCATAGTTTACCTAAGTAACTTTTAAAAGCACATTTGAGTGCTGAGGCAGTTGTGCGCTTGCACTCTATTATGATACCTTGATTTAACTCGTATTGGTTGCGCGAAATCGTGCATGCTGTGGTCGTTGCGTGGTTGTCGGAAGGGGGCAGGTAGGGGCCATGGTCCCTGGATTTTGAAATTTGACACTTTTCTATTAAATTTTCAGCAAATAAAGCTTGTTTGCTTGGTTTTGAGTGGGTAAAATAAAATTTCACTACTTTTGGCCCCCCAAACAAAAATCTTTTTGGCTACTTCTGGACAAACCACTATTGCCACTTTGAGGAAAAATCCTTCCGACACCCACGGGTCATTGTTGATAGAAGTGACGTTGTCCGCTACAGCAGTGGTTCCAAACCCTTTTGTGATCGCGGTCCGGTCAACGCTTGATAATGTTACCGCGGCTCTGGAGTACTCCTCAACAGTTCCGCTCCATCATTCTCACTTTATGCTCCAACGCTCTCACTCCATTCAAGCACCATTGCTTCAATGGGAAGAATCGATCAATCACATCCTCAGAAAATGAGTGGTGTCACCACCAGTATACATTTTGTACTTCGCGGCCCAGTACCAATTGATCGGCGGTCCAGAACCGGTACGCGGCCCGGGTTTGGGGACCACTGCGCTAAAGCGCTGATAACAGAAGTTTAGTGTGTTTGCTATTTTGTCGATTTGTGTTCATTCTGTTTTGCCATTAATGAAACATTGCTTGGTTTGTTTTATCTGTTTCCTTCGTTAATCAAAAAAGCGAACTGTCTGAAGGCCTCCAATGTTACTTGCCGTAACAGCAGGATTAATCTTTGGATTCTGCATAAGTAGGGTTCTTTTCAAGCCTGTTTGTACAATTTTACCAAACTGGGCCCAGCACCTGAAGTGGGTCCCCGCGGGCCAGCTGCGACAGAACTACCGCTTGAAGCTTTTTCTGTATTCTAAAAGGAATAAACCACTACTGAAAACCTAAAAGTAAGAATAAAAATGTCTTATTCCTCACATCATAAAGATTCACAATTTATTATGCATACTACTGAATATAAACAGAAAATTGTCTTCTTGTCACCACTATCAACAACGAAAAGGTTATGTCTTTTAACTAAATAATAGACTAAGACTTCATCTCCGTTTAGGTCACTTTACGATAAAAACAAGTTTCTCTCACTTTTTATAAGTGTCGTACATAAAATTCCTTTAATATTGTGTAAAGACCAGGGCCCTGGGGTGTAGTGGAGCAGGAACGCATAAGAACGTCGTTCCCACACTTTTTCATAGTACTCTGACCAGACATTGGGTAATCGTAATCGTCAGTCGTAATCGATTACAGTTTTTTGAGTAATCGTAATCGATTGAACTGACCAAACTTGAAATGTAATCGTAATGGATTATATTGACAATTTAATCGTAATTGACGGTTACTTTCGCAATTAAACTTGGAAACTTTCACCCTGCATCACNGTGCGATGAACCGCGGTTTTGGTGGCTGGACTTCCGTTATGGTGGAAGCGTGCTGCTNCAGAGAAATCCATTTGCCCCGGCAGTAAGCGCTAAATCTAGATCAGGGGTCCCAAACTCGAATTGNTCNGTGGANCAAATGAGGTGTTATAAAGCAACCAAAACACCACATTATGACCACCCCCGGACAGGACCGCATTGACGCTGACGCAACAATGGCCGTACCTGAACCTTACTAAAAACAGCTTTTACATCTTATTTCCTGCGAAAGGTATCATGAGTTATAGGCAACTGATTTCTAGCCGTTTCTAAGTTCAATCCTTTAAGTGCCGCGCCAGCCACTATAGTAGCCGGCCCAT
>JGI24022J15233_10007825_pt1 | contig 11841 bp, 7 predicted proteins | sample Ectturendosymbi2_FD_15233 | JGI IMG/M metagenome (IMG submission 15233)
AGATGGGCGCCGCAGACCACCTGGCAACTCGTGACATTCCGAAAAGTGTACAGAAACCGTGTATAAACGAAACTGAACTGGCCGACCGTGGGACTCATAGGGACTCATATCAAGTGTGGAAACCCAGTAACCAGGTGAAATATTTCACCACTTGGTGACGCCTGACAGGTTTCTAAATGTCCACAATGGGTTTAAGCAAGGAATCGATCGGCAAAATTTTAATAAGAAATCGATTTCACGAAAAATTACGCATCTTCAGTCCTGAAACTTGCAAGCAAAGCTCACGGGTGAAAAGTTCAAAGCTAAGAGCAGAGAAAGCAAACACTCAAGAATAAAATGAATAAATCAGAACGCAAGCTGCGACCAGTAAAACTGGAAAATACTTCTTTCCCAAATACTGAGGGATCCAAGTAGGAAGATCCTTGCAGTTGAATCTATCCCAAAGCATATGTTATGTCTTTCCTTGATGACTGAGCAATTAAGTGATCCAAATTCGTACCCGGGATCGCCTTGTAATTTATCAAAGCGGTCATCCTCTCTTGTAGTGTTTCCGCCTTCGGAATTTGAAAGTTTACTAGTTTTCCTTTTTTTGTCAAACAATGAGAAAAAAATGAATAGGGGAAGCACCTTAATGGGCAAATCCCCGACATCACTATATGAAGAAGGTCGTTTTCTGCAAATATTCCCAACTCTCAATTTTGCTCGTAAAAAAAGTGCCTTAAGAATAAAATTTCCTAAAACTGTAAATCGCCTTATTGGCTTTCAATTAAAATAGATGCAGACAGTGTAAAACAATCTATAGGAAAATGTAGGCTATGTGCCTTTTTGAAATCAAGATTTTGTATATACCTTATAAAACCTATTGAAGGACGGGAGTGGGGGAAGAGTCTGTGTGCAACAGATATGTTTTCCCTCTGGCTTTTTAACACAGGCAAAAACGACAAGCTTTCAATACATTAAACCCACTCTGAGGGAATTTTGCGGCATGTACGGTTGAGCCATTCACCAGTTAAAACACGAAAGTGTATAGATTGGAATCGAACGACTTACAGCGTTTGCTGCTAAACAAAAGCGGCAACAGCGCCACTTATCAATTAGTCTGAATCTGTTTGCAAAGGCTCGTGTGCGTGATATAGACCAAACACTTTTTGATAAGCCTGCGAAACACCGCCAGTAACGGTCATGCAACTTAATCCAGTAAAAAATCACAGGCCTTTACCCCAAATTGATCTCGTCAGTAACTTTGAGGCGCTGTCTGGTGAAAGCATGTTACGAATACAAAATCATGTTACGCNCTGTGCAAGATTCGAAAGTGTTGATTAACTCAAACGGCCTCGGTAAACGCTGTTGTGATCAAGCTTGACCGCAAGAATACGTGACGTGGAAGTGATGCTGGCGAACAGTCTGGAAACCTGACAACGGGACGTGTTTTCAAGGCTAGAAAAACACTTGACCTCGGTGTTTGAGGTCGATGACCCTTTAATGAGAAACATTTATCAAAAACTACAGTTTTTTCGAGTAACACCAAATAACAAGGAACGCATTGCAAAATTTCAATCTACTGAACAGAATTGTGACCGTTAATAATTACTTTACCTTGTTTCTATTTGAGTGTTAGTTCCCTTATAAACACAAGTAGCCTACATTAATTTTAACGAAGAAGTCTTCGCACTTCACAGTTTTTCAAATAGACGCGGATGCAAGTGAGAAAACGTCTTTAACCTGCAAAAGATTTGCCCTAACGGATTGAAACGTTTGTGTAAAAACTTGTTTTGTATTCGTGTGTAGTTTACGTAATATTCTTTTGATTTTCCTTAAACAAACGATGCATGGCTGAAGTTATTTGATTAACCACTGGACATTTCCAACGAAAACCGCCACTTTTTCCCTATTCAACGTTTGCTTCTGCTTCCCTTGAATCTCTTTTTGATTGAGTTTTGTTGTCACTATTGTCACAATGATGAAAAATAACATGAACGTTCTTCCATTGTCGTAGCAAGGCACGCGGTAAGTGTGTATTCACGTTTCCGAGCAGCACACTCACACGAGCGTTTCACATCGTGTGCACCAGCCCGGCGACCAAAGCCATATTGTGTCATTTGATGGATCCTCTTATTTATTTACCGTTCTGGGCAAAGCCTCATCAGCAGTGGTAAACAACGAGCGACGTAAGTCACGCACCTGTTGCTGCGTTCGTACTCGGTCGTAACGTTTATACACTGCCCAACACGAGCAAACACAACCTTGTTTGATAACGTGAAACAAATTCGGGTACGGTAATATGGCATAAAAACCGTCTGTTCTTCCTCCAGTCTTACATTACGAACGTTGTTTAAAGTCTTGACGCAAATGCTTAATCAAAGAAACCATTCCCGTTTTTTTCGATCAGTTCTTTGCTAGAAACCGTTTTAGCAGAGTTAAACTGGAATGAAATCTTCCACTCGACAAGTGTTTGACGTTTTTCACCAGGCATCTTACTGCCGGGCCAGAAGAATAGTAGAACATATACTTCTCGTATTGCTCGCACTGACAAAACCCAAGCAAAACTTGAAATGGCACTTCGATTTTCTTGACCGATGATAATAAAACTATATAAAGAGTTTGATCACTCATGGTTAGTGGAACATAAGACACTGCGTGCCAGTAATGGGCAATGGAGTTGGCAAACGTCTGGCACATACGGTATACTTCTGCAAGGGAGAAAACTCGATAAACATACTTTCACTGGAGCTGAGGGGTAGCGTTCTCACCGTTGTATTAGTTATCAAAATCGGGTAAATAAGGACATTGCAAATTATCAGGAGAAAATGTTTTTCCAGGGCTGAAGAAAAAATCATAGCAGACAGCGACATCTGCTGAATTAAACGTTGAAATTAGGATATGATGGGATAAACATTTTTTAAAAACGGCACGGATACCTGACTTTTTTGGTCATATTCTGGTGTGGAAAAAAATATGTTTTTTATGCTCCTCGCTTGATTTTTAGGCAATGTCACTAAAATTCAGATTAATTTTAGACAAAACAGTTACCACTTTTACGAGAAACCTTGATCAAGAATTTCGTTCCGAGCAGTTCTTACTTCTGTGCTGCTGTTTGAAGCAACACTCTGCGGAAACCGACCGGTGGAGATCTTAACATTAGATCGTTCTGGTTGACTAAGGCAGCTGAGAATTTTTTCTGTTTTGTCCGGGCTTTAGGTATATATGTTTTTGAATACGTGTGACGTGAGTGTGGAATAGTTGCAGTGATTGCCGTTTAGATGGTGAGTGTTACCAATCTATATGCAAAAGCACGCTTGGATCTATCTGCTTTGATAGGCTCAGCAAACGAGCAAAACCGCTGTGAGGAAATGTGGATGTTAGTTACGAGAGGAGAGATTTATTGTTGCATATGAATCGGCGAATAAACACACAGATGCAAAAAAGCCATCTTGCAAAAATGTAGTCATGTTTCAGTGAAAATTATCGTAAACGAAAACACGATGGAAAATTAACTGATTTATGTAGGCAAAGATTGTCACTGTTCCACACAGGATTGGTGAAAAACAATGGAGATGCGCGGTACACGACCAGTTGCCGTGCAGTTCAATTTCTTGTCAACGCGTGCAAACACTGCCTGTAAGAAGCGGTACCCACAACAGCAAGCGAAGCTTGCAGCATAATTTCGTCTCTCAAAGATGAAAACACAATAAAGTCGTACAAAATACCAACAAATTAATTAACATGGATTGCTGCTTTTTATCGATACATGCCGAGAGTGAATTTGCTATTTTGCTAAAAGCTGCAAGCACTGCTAACATTCCAAATAAATATATCTAAATCCAGAAGTGCTTTTAGATCACCGTTTATACGCTACAACCATTCAAAAATATTGAAAATTTTATGTACATTTGATTGTGTTCCTATTTGACTGATGACAATCTGTTAAATTGACAGTAATTTGGTTTCTGTGCTAATTATTCCACTAAGTTTACACTAGCTTCTATGTATGATGCAACAACCTCTAATAAAGACAAAAACCTGATATAATGTAAAATATGTTTGGAGCCAAACAAAGATTTCATTAAGACGACCATAACAGTTTGCTTGAAAATTTATTTCACTGTGGAATAAAAGGACAACCTCACAAACAATTCCCCCTTTCCGAGCAACAGAGGTATAAGCACTGTACCAAAACTGCCGTATAAAATCGTCGTCATACTAAACTGCAACTTGCGGCGTGTAGCAAAGTAGTATTGGCCCTTTGCTCTTTCCATTGTATCTCAATGACGTCGTTCAAATAAGTAGCTCACAAGCTGTGTTGTATGCTGATGACGTAAACCTATGGTGATGGCGTAAACCTGAACCACTCCGTAAATAAGGAACGTTGCAAAAACTCCGGTTATGACGCAACAAAAATGACCGCGTATGCGAACTCATAAATAAATTAGTTAATAACTATTCTAAAAGCAATTATATGTTAATCAACACTCTCAAGATGGAAAAATCCAAGTACTGATTAATAGTCTTGAAATAAGTAGACAAAACCAAGGTATTCATCTTGGTGTGATACTTGTGATGACAAACTCAACTGGAAGCTCCAATTTGGCAAGCTAATAAAATAATTTGATAAGCTTGCGTGATACTGTAAGTAAAAGAAAGTTTTATCATATCGCTAAGTGCTCGCATTAAAGTGTCGCGAATGGTCTGCGGGTGCCGATTTCCGCTTGCTCTGCGCAGAGAGAGCTGCACTGGGCGTAAGTCAGTGGCTGCACTGCGCGTGAACCTTTTCAGTGCATCCATCCATCAATACGAAGCACGACTACACAGGCTGCAAATTTTACAACGTTTTTGAAGTTTTCGGTGTGACCCAACTGAGAATCGAACCCATCCTACCAGATTCAGGTGTTGTCAACCCACTGTAGCACGCGAAATCGTTTACCTAATAAAATTGTTGTTGATTGGTTCAACTCTGTCTTCTTTGTGAAGACTAAGTACTTAAACATAGATATGTGCAAGTTTGAATCATCGCAAAATCATGGAAGGGGAGTCGACTGATTCCTCGACAGCTTAAAGCAAACCTAGAACTTTTAATAGAAAATCTGTAATGTTTAACTTATGTGTAGCAACAATTACAGGCTCTAGCTTTGCAGCCGGCTGTTTGAGGAATCTCCTGCCTGTTTCTGCTCCCATCTCCTTGCAATGATTCAAGCTTGTACTTATTATTCAGCAATTTTTGTAAAGCCACAGCAGTGACCCACACCAAGCAAATCGATCGCAATTTATTGCGTAAAGAAACTAGTTTCGTGTATTACACATCTTCAGTCCTGCGCAAAAGTCGACGACTTTTGCGCAGGACTGAAGGTGTGTAACACGACTTTTGCGCTCAACACCCCTTGAAAATTCAACGACTTTTGCGCAGGACTGAAGATGTGTAACACACGAAACTAGTTTCCTTACGCAATAAATTGTGATCGATTTGCTTGGTGTGGGTCACTGCTGTGACTTTACAAAAATTGCTGAATAATAAGTACAAGCTTGAATCATTGCAAGGAGATGGGAGCAGAACCAGGCAGGAGATCCCTCAAACAGCCNNNAGCANNGANAAACTGAATAGTTTATTGTACCGCAACTGTAGTGTAAACTTTTTTACCGAATTACTCCATTTCACTGTACCGCCCGAACTAACTATAGTCGGCATGCTAGACTTTTTCCACTGCACGTTACGGTCTGTTGCAAACCACGTGATCGCCTGAGACAAAGACCACGCTAAACGCGGAGAGTACGTTTTGTCAGTCAGAAGTGCCGAATGGCCGTTACGATCTGGTTCGTTGAACAGATTTGTAGCTGTGTTTAGTGGGGGAGTTACAATTGTGCTCAATGTTTGTATCTTGAGTTTTGATCTTAGCAACTGTGCGTAATTTTTTCTTTTTGTTTCATATGTCGACTTTTGCGCAGGACTGAAGATGTGTAACACACGAAACTAGTTTACTCACGCAATAAATTGCCATCGATTCGCTTGGTGTGGATCACTGCTGTGGCTTTACAAAAATTGCTGATGTGTAGCAGTGTTTTTTAAAGGCGTTTCGTGAGACGAACAGTCTCTCAAATTAAAGTAGAAGCTCGCTTTACCACCACCATCAAAATACATTAAAACCTTGCTTTGCGGCCATCTCGGTATTTGGATGAAGTAGTTGCGGTTGACTTAAAACGTCGTTGCGGTCAGCAAGGTCAAACCTTAAAGCAAACCCTGCGCACAAGCGTTAAATTGTTTTCGTTTTCACCTTAACAATCTCATTTTGCTGTGCATACGTCTCAACTGATCGATACAAAACCAACCCCTGCACGCTTTCCAGTGACCATAGTTCAAAATAAAGATGTAAAACTTTTGCTTCCTGACCATAGTTGTCACTACGCGAAACATCAATATTTACGTATCTTATATTTATTAATTTTCATGTTGCCAAATTCATGAACATTGTTTAGTTTGGCCAGATTCCTAATAAATTACGCAAACACTTTACCGAAGCAAGTTTATTTCATCACATCAAACAAACCTTGTCGCAGCGCGAAAATGTTGCTAACTCAGAATGACTTCTGCTTAAGCGCAACATCCCTTAACATACAATGGTCTTAAGGTGTTGATTTCACTTCCAAAATATTTATAATAACTCCACCCATATGTCTTGAACAGGCATCACACAAAATTTCTCTTGTCTGGACATGTTTAATTACACAAATGTTTTGTTGTTTTTATTAATAAAATGTATTTTTGATTAATGCCATTGTTCCGCTCTTCTACTGCACTATTTGTCACATTCCCCCCGTACGGTATACTTAGTCACGAGCATTTTGACCCATATTACAGCAGTCTACAAACAATGTTTTGTCTTTTTATCTTTCACTGCATTATGTTATCCGTGTGTCATGTGTATACCATCTTTACGTTATTTGCTTTTCGTATGTCGACTATTTCAATTTGTATTTTTTCTTATCACCAACAGGGCTTGCAGACTGGCAGACATGCCGACCAGCTGGTCTTTCGTCAACACTCTGCGCCTCTTCCACAAAGAGTTTTCCAAAAGTAACAATTCTCCGTTTAGCCTCTCTTTTTCAGATGTTATGTAGTTCTACTCTGTAGATTTGTGGATGGTCGTATCTGAGGTACTTGGATGTGGCACATTTAAAAAAAATATTTTTACACTGAGTCCGTAATATAGGTCACAATAGTTCATGAATTATCTTGAACTTGTTTAGATAATAAAATCTTCAGTTTTCTGCAGTTGTGTTTTGGCAAAACTCTTGAGAATTATTTCAAAGAATATGTAAAATTAGATATAACGTAACAGTAAGTTTAGTTATTGCTTTTCACTTGGCCAGAAAACATTTTGTTCATCAATACGTGCAGTTTAGAACTAAAATATTAAAACGAATGCTACAGGTCTGTCAAATTAATCGGCAAGGTAAGAATGGCAGCGAGTTTGTTTATCACGTGATAAACAGTTTCAGCAAAAGTCATTCAATTGTGAAGTCATCTTCTGCGTGCCCACGTGACTCGGATAGAATAGAATGGAGTCATTCTCCATAACTTCATTGTGCACGAAACGTTCGCACCGAGAATAACAACAGAGGTAGAAACATTTGTAAACGTTCCAAATGCTCAAACGTTCTTGTTATAAAATACTGCTTCCTCGCAAATGCTGGAAAGCGGTGTATTGTGAGCTGCGACCTCATCTTGCGATTTATGTTTTGCCTCTCAAACGCCGTACGGCTGCACAGGCCAGTTTAAACCAACAGTGCTGGTAAAGCTGTTATCTGAAACGACTAGCAGGTGCAAGATTTTTGCGATTTGCGGTTAGCCATCTCTCGTAGCGTTTGTGGTAAAACAAAACACTTCAATGTGCCTGTGCACGCTACAAGTTACGAAGAATCTAAAAATCAGCAGTTTTTACATCTCCTACAACTTTGTAACGCGAACACAGGAAGCCATATATACACTGGTTCGTAGATTCAACCATCGAATTTGAAACAAGTGGCAGCCAAGTCATCGGATACAGTTTCAGAAACAGTACAACAGTACACACTAAAACAAGAAGCACGATACAAGCCATCTACTTACGGTTAAAGTAGGGTGGCCATAATATTGCTGGTGCAAACTGAACAATTCGCTAATTAATTGTCAAACTTTTAAACAACGATCACACCAATTTTGAGTGCATTCTAACAAGAACTTTTGACTCCCACTATTAAGTTGAAAAACATTTGCCATAAAATTAAGCGAAAGGCGAAGAAAAGAAATTATTGCAAAAACATTAATTCCGTTTTCTTAAGAAAAGGGACCGTAGAGAGGTCATCTACACTTTTCTCTGACAGAATTTTAATAGTCACAGCCTTGACTCTTGTGGCCTGCGACCAGGATGCTTGTTCGGCACAAATACTGGTCGGACACGATCAAAAAACCCTGGACGAAGCATATCTGAAGGGTGGTCAGTGTTCACCCTGGGGTTGAACTGAGTGATTCCCAGTGGCGATTCTAGAAATAAAAAAGTGGGGGCCCCACTGCGGGGCCAAGGAAACAGTAAGGGGGCAACATAAATGTCTATCTTGCATGGTATTTTTCATTTTTTGAAGATTAAGTTGCTATAATTAACCCTATAACCCAATATAGGCTTGTGAATATCGTTAAATATGAACACCAACGTTATTATTCATAAGAGACACCTAAACGCCACTCCAGATGCAATCACACATGTGTACTGATATGTCAAAAATTCTGTGCTAACCAGTGGTGTTTGAGGCGGGGGTGAAAGCGCACCCCTCAAAGTTTTGATGTATTGAAAATCGCGCAAAATCCTTGAAAATCTAGGCAAAATTTCTAAAAATCTGGGCAAAATGGCGCCCAACCTTGTTTGATTTCATGAAATGGCGCCCAACGTTTGCACTAAAACACATGAAGACCTTTTTTGAGAGATCATCCCAAAAAATGTTTTGATGATCTTTGAGGGAAAAAATTTGCAGGCAAAGTCGTCCAAAATTTTTCTGGCAAGTTTGGGAAAATTCGGGCAAAAATCCTTCGCACCCCCAAAAATTTGCCTGCTCCTGCACCTATGTTGCTAATCATCCAACTTCCACAGCACTCCACATGTAAATCGAAACACCATTTCCATACACAATTGTGCCGAACCCACGTGAACGAAAACAGCTCCACGACAGTGAATACAATTCACATGAAAGCGAAATGATTCCAACCACGAATTCCATCTTGACACAAAGACATGTAGGCTGTTGATAGCAAACTAGTTTCATCAAAATATTCTTACTACAAAGCACATAAAAATTAACCATCTTCCAATGGTTTGGTGACTGCTGACTAATCCGATTTTGTGGTAGCTTATGGACATTTTGTGATTGTTGTTTAAGTGTAACCATAACAATATTATGCAACTACTATTACGAGTGTGCAGCGTAGATAGTGGGAGGACTATTCAGTGCAATATGCAGTTAACAGCAGCGAGGTTTCTGCACAAGTTGCACCTAATAGCATAGCAGCGCCGCAGATAGGTGTGGATCGGGATTTACGGCGTGTACCTGATAGCAAGATGCAACAGCAGGCGTAAAACTTATTTTGCAGAATATTCCCAACAAAGTCGTTCATTTTATTATTCACAGTGAAATTTCCTCTCACTGATCTTAAAAAACTGAATTTTCAACCCTGCGTTGAATTATGACTGTCTTGTAAGCGAAACACGCACTACCTCTAGTCTAGACCAGTGCTCTTCAACCTTTTTGTCATCGTGGAACCCCTGATATACTTTCGCGTTTGTCATGGAACACCCATTAACAAAAATTGAAAAAAAACGAATTACTCCTAAGAAAATCAGATATTTCGCTGCTAGACACTTCAACATATAAGCAGTTGTTACAGATGTTGGAAAGCAATAAATTTGAAATGACTTGGTTGCAGTCCCGTCGCCACGGGGACTTTGGTGGGCTTAGCCCCTCCCAAACAAAGCTCTGAGCCCTCCCAAATTGAAACGTGAAACACTATAAATAAGTGGAGTTTTGGTTAATTTTATAATGTCAAGCCTCCTGCACAAACGCAAAGACCCCCACAGAATTACAAAGCTCCCCTATTGAAAACTTTGTGGCGACGGTTCTGCTCGGTTGTTCTTGCATTTCTGGAATGTAGCTGCTATACATTCAGAATTTGGTCATCTGGCAAAGAGAACCCGTATCTCAAATATGTGTCGTCTCTTTTTCTAACTTTTTCAATTGAATTACATTTGGTATGCTTCGGATTAGGTGCCTCTTTTGCATTTGGACCACATTGCTCATTACCGTCCACACCTTCGCTGTTGTTATTATTTCGCTTCACATGAGAAAATTAGCTATTTTGCTTCATCTGGCTTGACTAAATAGTAAGAATTTTGGTTTCACACTGTTTATACTTTATTCCCACAAAGGTTGAACAGCAGCTCTAGTCTGTCACTCAGTCAGTCTACTCTCAACTAGACTCAGGTTGTGTCTACTCCAGTGTTGCCACTTTGTTGTTACGGAAAAGTACAAGATTTCATGATAAAAAAACACTAGATTACAAATACGTGACAGATTCGTCAGATCACAAGAAAATTGATGTTCTACTTAAGAACAGGCGGGTGTTTGATGATCACTACAGATTTATTTATTTGTCTCAGACCAGATGGTCCGTAGAAAACACGCAGACGATTATTCTTTTACGCTTTAAATATTTCAATATTGCTTAAAGTGCAACACCTTTACACGATGGTAAATTGCTTCATAGGGGAAAAAGACCAACCACACATCCACATCATTGCTCTAGAGAAATTCTTTGTGCTCTGAAATGCGGAACATCGGAAAATGGTGAAATGGTGTCTGTTTCATGAAATTTTCAACATGACTACAACCATTTCAAGAACCTACCATGTTACGCTTGTGTTTGTTTGTACAAGTCACTGAAACTTTTACCAGATGACCACAGTGACTTCGCAGCGGTTTGACTCAAAACAGATTATCATTACATGGTCTTGTGTAATTTAAGATGTAATTAGGTAGAATTTTTAGCAAATCTTACAATTACACATAATCAAAAAGCAAAAGGTCCTTCCGGTTCCTTCAATGCCCTGGCGTCCTTGCACTAATTTGTGTTTTTCTTGCTGAATATTAATTTTCGCCAAATAGATTTTGCAATACAGCACATCAAAATGATGCTTTTTACAAATCTTCATTTTTCCTCAATGAGTCAACGCTCCTGTATGATGGAGACCAATTGCAGTAGTTGTAGGTGAATAGTTTCGGTGTTCGCGTCTCATCAGCGCTTTTGTGTAGTAAAAACAAATCTGTGTGTAAGGTATGCAAACTAAGCAGGGCCTACGAGAGGGGGTACAAGAGGTACATCGTACCCGGGCTGCCAGGTGCTGAGGCCCGAGAGGATGAATGAACGCACGCTAAATTTTTCTGTATTCAAGCCCAAAATTACAAGTGTAAGCCACTTGCCAGTATGACAATTAATCTGATTCTAAGTCTTAGCATGGTAGCTGTTTTGTCTGTATTCTGATTACTATGCAAAAAGCTATGAAGTTTCAACAAGGACATCAGAGGCGAGGAGGCCCAGCATAGCTCTTCAAACCCCCTGGCAGAATTTATCTCAGAGACCCTGAAACCAAACATGCAAAAAGTAACAAATGCTGGTAAAATGTTTTTCTCCTCTCAAGGTTGTTCACGTGCAAACACGATTCTGTAATTCGTACTACTGCATGGCTAACCATTTAGGTGTTTTTGTGAATGACGATGCAGTTGTGGTGACAACGAAGTGTTTTGCTCCTCTCAATGTCAATCATGTGT
>JGI24022J15233_10007826_pt1 | contig 11839 bp, 10 predicted proteins | sample Ectturendosymbi2_FD_15233 | JGI IMG/M metagenome (IMG submission 15233)
TTCCACGGTCATACATCAGCACTGAGATTGCTGTGATCATCGTCATGAGATTAAGAACAGAAGAGTCATTCTTTGGTGATGGACCTCCTCCTGCACATAAATACCAAATACACGTTCAGCACCGGAATTCCCATTGCTAAGCTACCTTGACAAATTTTAAATGGTGGAATTGGTGACACTGAGAAGGCAATTCTTGCTTTATAGACAGATAATTTTTCTGACTGAAAAGAGTTTCTGTTAAAATCCTTTATTTCCAACGTATGTGAAATGCAAGTCTGACAAAACATGCAGCCCCAGAAAAGCTTGCTAATTTTGAATTAGTGTTGCGAAGAATAAATATGTACTTTTGCAATATTTTGTACTATTGAATGTTTACTTATCACAGTTTGCAAATATTTAACAATTTGCAAAAAAGGTCAGAGAACATTTACTATACATCTCAAGGGTATTGAACTCGATCAGATAGAAGATGCAGAGAAAAATATCTGCATTGTTCTGCGTAAGTGAGTAGTATCACGGTTTTGCTCATTGAGAAATCAAGGAATTCATGTTAACGAAAGCTTTTCTTTGTTTGAAGACTAAACCAAAGCTCTTAAAAACAATCATTTTCTCGCACATTCTGCTATAAACGCACAACAGGTGAATCTCCTTTTTTCCTCCCACTCATTTGCTTCACAAGCGGAAACTGACAAAAGGGGATTCCAATTGGAGTTTCATGAAGTTCACTAAATAGAGATAAAAACGCTCTAAAAAGTCGTTCTCGCATCTTGTAGTAAAAAGCTCATTGCGGAAATAACTACCAGAAAGTAACTTCAGATCGAACCGTACGATTAACAAAAAGTATCGTCCATATGGATACGATAACTTATAGGTGAAAAGCAAGCAGGCAACAATGCCAACCAAGAAACCCTTCAGCGAATAAATAGCAAGGAAATATGAAAATCATCTTCAAGATGCGTTAAAAATCTGAAATTCCATTCTTCGTAGGACTCTCATTTTACCTGTAAGTTTTTTATTGTATTGATTGTATTGGTCTGTTGACTTCTTCCACGAGAGTAGACCCCTCTTCCGACCAAACGAATGGCAAGAAAACGTCATTAACTAAATATCTTCTTAGGGTTCTATACCACTGTTTAATTAACATTTTGAAGAAAAAGCCCAAATGAAAGTTATTTGGCATCTGCCTTCTGTTATTGGCCAGAGTTCAAGTTGTACGCCGCACATCTCCATTACGAACTTAGAAAACTGTCCTCGTTTATGCGAATATCCCAGTTTTTATTAATCAAAGCGCAATCTATTGATTTGTTCTCGCGTTCGGGCTGCCTTGCTTTGCGGAAACACAATGCTTGTATGTACAGAAAATATCGAACCATGGGATTGCAAAACAAGTTCAGAGCTGTTGATGCACCTGCAAGTGTTTGCGTAAGCTTCCATGAGTCTCTACGTATAAGCGATCATGAGCTTCGAGAACATTCGTTATGTTGTTCATGACTTGAGAGAAAGAAAAGACAAATCAAGGCAAGCCTATGCATTGCATTTGCAAATAAAGCTTTCATACAAACGAAATGCTAATGTTACACCGGAGCAGATAAGGTTGATACATTTCCAGTTACATGTGCAATAACAGTTAATAGCATGATTATGCCACTGTATTACTATTCTTGCCAAACCTATGGGCAACGCGCTTGTAAAGCGAAATTTTTCGAATGTCAAAAAATGTACTGGTTTTGAAAATGTAAGGCAGTGAAGGAGTTGAAGCTGTAGCAACCTGGTCCTGTCATGATACAAATGGAAATCGCCTCAAATAAATGAATTTTCTACCCTAACAAAAGATCACACCGGCAATGTGTTACAGCTGTCGTACGAAAAAGGTGATTACGTCCACAGACCACTAGTGACATTCCCAAAAGGAGTAAAAAAGACAAGTACGAACGAAATGAAATTGAACTGAACTGAAGCAAAGCTTCGGATTATCGCAAAAGTTTGAAAAAGGCGCCGTCTCTTTACAAAATTATCTTACACTGTCACATTTTTGTTGTTGGTAATCGACACAACATTGACTGTTTTTAGTTTTGAAACGGACTTTAATTTCCAAACAATTTGACAATGACATATATTTTAACTTTACATAACCAATCAATGAAATTCAAATTTTTCATTCTTGACATGGTAGTGGTCTAGGAAAATTTAAATGCTGTAGCAAACAGAGTTCTCCGTAACTTTTAAAGCGTAAGAAACTTTTACTTACCTTTTTCACAAGAACACAGGCTGTATCTGAAAATTGACAGAACAACTATCACATATAGAGCAATAGATGCAACGGAACATGAGAATCCGATCGAAAAATATTGTTGAGCTCGGATGGCATTTAAGTCATATTCATCATAGCGTGATGCAACACTTGAATTTGTCACGCCTTCAGTCACAAACGTTGCACTCAAGACATCTGTTGCAAGCGTGGCAACAACCATGTTTTCAGCAACGTTCTTGATTGTATCTGTTTTTATTTACCTGTACAAATGCCTGTCATGGAAAGCAAGTTGATCTTCAACAACACTTTGCCAGTTTCTAACTGTGCTTTCTCTGCACTTGCATCAAATTTTATGCAAAGCAGAAACTTTACCTTCAAAAACTGGACAAAATCAGTTTACATATACACATTTCCTGTTAAGTTATTTCTTGTTTTTTTTTTACTACGGTCACCTGACACGATAACGGCTCTGGTTTTTCGGTGTCGGGGCACAATGTTTATTTTGGAAACGTAAGTATATTACCCTAGTTATGGGCATTAAACTATCGCAGCCATTGCGAGGTTTCCGATCTGCAGCACGTTGATGTGAAAAATGCAAACGAAACTAAAAATATCATCCTATATGCGATGTAAGTTGGGTCTCGCAACTGCATGGCTAGAATTAGATTCTCATCAACGCTTATACCTTTGTTTTCAGCAAAACATTAATTGCCGCTGGCAAAAAACGCAGGAAACACTTTAGTTTGAGAAGTGATCTCCATTCACTAAGTTTTATACCACGCATTTAATCAGCATTTGGCTGCCAAGTTATCCATAGGAAAAGATTACTTAGCATTTCAACATCAGACCTTTCTTGCTCAACGCAGCTCAACTGTCTGAAAAATTTCCGGTCATCAAGCCAAATGGTGCATCCTAAATATACGATGCACAGGTACTTTGGCATGTGAGACGCGTTTGCTAAATGTTTGACGAAGCAAACATCAGAAGTTTCAAAACGTGCGATTTCGATTCATGATATGATGCAGTTCCACCAAAGGAAATAACCATTCAATAGGATTCCTGGGGTGATTTCCCGAAGTAAGATCGCTTGAGTCGCACATTTGCGTGAAGCAGGGTTTGTCCAACTTCTTTAGCCACGGACCACCAAGTCTTGTTACTTCTCTTCGTAGAATACTAAGAAGTAAGAGTAAACTTCACAAAGTTTCGACCTTTCCAAAGACGACTTTTTGATGGAATCTGAATGAGAATATTTGTTTTATGATACGTAGTTTCGTTAGATTTCGAAGGAAAATTGTTAAAGCGCATGTGCAATTAAAACCTGAAATTATTTCTTTCGTAGAAATTCAGAAAAATACTGTTTATTCTTCTCATGACGAACTTTGGTGGTTGAAAGTTCATTTTCTTGCAGATTTTTTCGACAAACCGAACTGCTTAAATTTAAGTTTACACGGTCTATCCGAAATTATTATAACAGCAACTTTAAAATTAACTTCAATTGACTTGACGAAAAATTTATTTGGTTGAAAAATACGTTTCAAACGAAGTTTTATATAACTTTCATTCTGTTGGTTAATCTCCATTGAAAATTAGGATTTTTCAAGAAATGTTGACACATTTAACTTATTTGCAGTTATCACTTCGAAATTGCTTCCTAGAATTCGGCGTAAATGATTATTATAACTGGGTAGTCAATTCATGGGGTTTGTGGCTGAAAATGAACCAAAAACATCGTCCATCCTGTACCATAAAGAAATGTGATAGCGCCGCGATACATAGCCTCTTCGTTGCAGGTGCAGTGTTTTCCGCATCACTGCGCTTGCAGTAGACTAAATGCTAGGCCTCTCCTGCACAAACGTGCCTACAGCAACGCCTGCCTGCGGTATCCCTTATATCACAAAAATTGCTGCGTAAATTACGCGATTGGTGTGTCCAATGTTATAATTTGGGCAGTTACTAGCATGAAATGCGCAAAATTAATCAAACACATCACGCATCGGTCGCTCTGCGTGTGACCAAGGACCACCTTCGGGCTTTGGCAGAGGGGCCGATTAGAAAAATTCGCGAATTTCGACCAGCAGATATCCACAAGTGGAAGCCCCACGTTGAGACCGCTACGCATCTGGGGAGGACAATGGGGACAGCACAGAGTGCTTCTACTCTGTGAGACTTGAAAGCCACACGTAAAGCAATCTTGCCATAAGCTTGTTCTTGGTAAGCGGAACATCACCTCACTCAGAACAGAGCACGAACTGGTCGAGGAAGCCAAACGATATTCCCCGGATGTTGTTGGAATCTCTTCGAGCGTCGTGGTCCTAACAATGTTGAATTGGACGGTGAGTGGAAACTCTTCTCCTTCGGCGTTGAGCAAGGATAGTTTACACAGACTGGAGTGGGTATACTTGTAATCCCTCAACTGGCAAATTGTGTTGATTAATGGATTCCACTTGGAGGAAGGGTGTGCAATTTGAGGTTGAATTGTTAGACCGCTCCTTGTGTTTGACACGGTATACGGCCCTAACTCCAATGCATTGTACCCGGAATTCGTGGAAGAAATTAGTGATGCCCTGTGAAGGGTTATAACTAACAAACAGTGGCGATTCTAAGAGGTTGCCTGGGTGGGCCATGTCCCTCCAAATTTTTGGCTGGCCTGGCCCCCAGCTTATCCCCCTAGTTGTGTGCTTCATCTCACGTTCAAGTTCGTTTGATTGACATATACTGCATAGGGCAGGGTTTCTCAACCCCTGTGCAGTTAACTGCATAGGACAGGATACTAAATAGTTCTTCCGCGATATTTCAAAACCTAAAAGAAAGTTAGGTATTTTTACTGATGAGTATGGGACCACAAGTGTTGAGAGCCTTTGGAAGGGGGCACAAACCATGAAAGTTTGAGAACCACTGGCATAGTGCATTGAATAGTCGTTGACCCAGGCCTGCCGCATGCGGCCCGCGAGAGCTTTTTTGTGGCCCGTGAGAACTTTCTCAATTGCAGAAAATGTTGCAAAAGCCCGACTTCGGGTATAATTAATTGTCGTTCCAGAATCTTTTCCAGATTACTGTACAAAGGAAATAGACTTTTGCGGCCCGCGGACATTTTAATTTGATCAATTTGGCCCTTCAAGCTTTCTGATTTGTTCAGGCCTGCCTTAACCTATCCACTCTGCAGATGGGTGTTAGGATACACTTGTGATAGTAGTTGCATAACATTGTTATTGTTACACCACAATCAAAAAGTGTCCGTAACGAATCACAAAAACGGATTAGTCAGTCGTCACCAGTCTGGTGGCAAATGGTTATTTAAAAAAAATTTTGCTCTGTAGTAAGAATATTTTGATGAAACCAGTTGGTTGTCAACTGCCTCCTTGTCTCTGTGTCAGGATGGAATTCTTGGTTGGAACAATTTCGCTTTCATGTGGATTGTTTTCACTTTCGTGCAGCTGTTTTCGTTCATGTGGGACCGGCACAGTTGTTTACGGGAAATGCTGTTTCGTTTCACACGTGTATAGTGTTGTGGAAGTTAAATGATTAGCACAGAATATTCGACGTAGCAATGTAAGTGTGCAATTTCGTATTGTGCCGTTTCGGTCTCTCTAGCGAATAATAACGCTAGGTCATATTTAACGATATTCACAAGCCTATGTTGGGATTGATAGGGTTAATCATGGCAAATTAATCTTCAAACCAAGGGGAAACCACTATGCAAGATGGACATTTGTGTTAGCCCCCTACTTTTTCCTTGACCCCGCAGTGGTCTCCCTACTTTTATAATTCTAGAATCGCCACTGCTAACAAATAGGCTACACGATCCTTTCGGGAGACTTCAAAGCACACCTTGGGAACGATGCCGCGTGGTACGGAAGGGTGTGATCGGCCGACGTGGTGATACTGACGTTAATGATAACGGAATGCTGCAAACTGTGCTGTAACAACACGCAGTGCGTAATGAACACTTTCTTCTGACACAGAGATTTGCGCAAGTACACCTGGTGCAGAGATTGGTTGAGTCAATGGTTGCTCAATAATTTCCGTGTAGCTCAATAATTTCGTGTCAAACAAAACGAGTGCAGAACTGTCGACCGATCACCACCTTGTAATCTGTAACTTACGTCTTGAAAAACCATCAGGGCCTGTGCAGGGCGACGTGGCCCTACTGAATAAAGTGGGAGTTCTTGGCAGGTAAAATGTAAGAATGACTTTTGTAGACAGCGTATCGTTCTTGTGTCGAAAGTTCCCGGTATGCACAGAGGACTCGGGGGTAGAGTGGCAGCAAAGCAGCTGTGTAGATTCATCTGGTGCCCTGGTATGTGGACGGAAAGGACTCGGTGCGTCAGTAATGACACAACAGTAACAAAGTGGTAGAACCAAGAGGTGAAAGATGCTAGCACTGAAAGTAGCCTATAAGGCATGGTTTCAGATGAGAGCCGATTCTTCTTTGCATTCGCGGTACATTTTGTCGCGAAAATCTGCAGACCTCACGGTGAAAAAGACCAAAATGCAATCTTGAGAGAATTGCGGACATAAACTGGATTCCAATTGCTGGCAAACCATCCAACGTTTTGGCGGCAAAAGATCTCGTGCTGCCACATAGAGCCATCAAAAACGTAAATTGCTATTTTACTCAGGAATGAGGAGGAAAACCTTGGAAGATGGGAAGAGTATTTCCAAGATAACCCAGTACTATCACACCATCAGACACACAGGATGTACCTTTGTGTGAGGAAAATGCAATCACTGCAGATGACATCTTCCTAGCTGTCAAAACACTGAAGGCTGTAGACTGCGATGAAATCACCGACATGAAATGCTCAAAGCCTTGAATCGAGGAGATCTATGGCTGACTTTAGTGTGTCAAGTGGCCTGGTCTTGTTGGAGGGCACTGAACGATTGGCAAACTGGGGTGATCATCCCGACTCACAAAAAGGAAGACAGGAGAGAATACACCAATCATCGCCTTAGTCTCCCTGCAAAAATGTATGCCAATTGCCTTGGAAAAAATTCTGCAAAATAATTGAACCAATGCCGGGTGATACCAATGCAGTTTTCTGTAGCATGTCAGACCAAATTTTCACTTCCCAGCAAACATTCAGGAAATCTTCGGAGTATGCCAAAGACCGCTACACAGGTTTTGTCTACCTCTATGGGGCGCCGTTCGTAAAAATATTATATCTGACAGATTTAGCACAAAAACTGCTGTCTCTGCGCATATTTAGCTATCTCTGCGCAGAGATAGCTATCTCTGCCCAGAGATAGCTAAATGCGTGCAGAGATAGCTATCTCTGCGCAGAGATAGCTAAATGCGTGCAGAGATAGTATCTCTGCGCAGAGATAGCTAAATATGCGTAGAGATAGCAGCTTTTGTGCTAAATCTGTCAGTTATAATATTTTTACGAACGGCGTCCCATATACCTCGAGAAAGCACACGACCGGGTTCATCGTGAAACGCTTTGGAAGTGTTGCGGGAGTAGTGTTGACGGCCGCCTGTTACTGGACCTCAAATCATTGTGTTCACGGTGAGAAGTTTGTGTCCTTGTTGGCGGAGTTAAATCACAACCGTCGGACAAGGATGCGTGTTGTGAACACTCCTCTTCGAATTGGACAGAAAGTAAAAAATTTTCTGCTCTGCATTCAAATTCAAACAGAATCTGCTTGAACAAGCTTGTACGGCTAACGGTGCATAGTGTTGCTTGAAATCGATTATCTAATACCATTAAAAATGTGCTGATTGATTTAAACTCTTGACCGGCGTAGGGGCTAATTAGTTAGAAATTGAAGATTGAAGAACAATGGCCGGAGTGATGTCACAAGGAAGAGTTCAACAAGCCGAAGTCACAGATTGTTCACATGTTTATTTCACTCATACGCAAAATCATTATAAAAAATGCAGAGAACTCAAGTAAATCAAAGAAAGCCACGCATAAATGAAACAAATGACCTTCATACCACGTGAAAATTTTAAAGCTCAAACAACTGAGAACGTTTAGATTGCAAAAGCTTTTTGCAGACGATGCACGGAAGGTTGAGGAAAACACAAGTGGTTTGATTGTCTGCCAGGCTAACTGATTACGAAAATTAGGAAAATTAATTAATACGAAAATATATTTTCAAAGTGAAATTCGAACAAACATCGCAAGATGTGTATAGTGTTGAATATCTTTGAAGGTACTTTTGTAAGCCATGCAAACGCAATAAATTAAGCCGCTTTCAAAACATGGCTCGGGCGAGGTAAGAACGGAAAATCACTTCAGCATCTTGCCAATATAGTCAAGTTCAAATGATCGCGTAATCACTGCGAGAGAGTGGACAAAACAATTTAAAAAATTTCTGACAATTCGCCCAACGCTGACTGAATCAGCACTCCACGACAGCGGATCTCTTGGAAAACTTGTGTTCCATGAGCTTCTTCAAAATGATCCACTGAACAATAAACACGGCGCATCGCAAGTTCATTTCAATCCTTTCGTCACATATTGCTCTTTATTATCTGACAATGAGCGTGAATGTTTTTTGAACGGTGTTGGCCAAAATTCCCCTTTTGAATAAAACACTTGTTTTTTACCAATCCAAACCTTTCTGACATGGCTGGATAGTGGATACCTCCTCCTAGATCACTCCCTAAATACGCTTTTACTCAGTGGCGTTTCTGAAACGAAGTAAAAAGAGTTAGTGTTCCGTGATTACAAGTTTGACAAACCCTGCTTCACGCAAATGTGCGACTCAAGCGATCTTACTTCGGGAAATTACCCCAGGAATCCTATTGTATGCTTATTTCCTTTGGTGGAACTGCATCATATCATGAATCGAAATCGCACGTCTTGAAATCTCTGGTTTTCGCTTCGTCAAACATTTTGCAAACGCGTTTCAAGTGACAAAGCACCTCTGCATAGTGTTTTTAAGATACACCATTCGACTTGCTGGAAAGTTTTCAGACAGTTGTGCTGTGTTGAGCAAGAAAGGTTCGAACGAATGTGTTTACTGTGTTTTTGTCAGAGGCAATTAACGTGTTGTTGAAAACGCAGGCATAAACGTTGATAAGGATCTAATTTTTGCCTTGCAGTTGCTAGACCCAGCACCGCATAGGATGAAACTTTTAGTTTCATTTGCAGGCTATACATCAATTTGCTGCAGATCAGAACTTTTGCAAAAAGACAAGAAAAAAACTTAACATGAAATACCTGGAATTAAAATAATTTTATGCGGTTTTCCAAGATAAATTTTCTGCTTTGCATAAAATTTGATGCACGTGTAAAGCGCACAGTTAGATAAAAATAAACTTTTGTTGAAGATCAACTTGCTTTCCATGACAGGCATTTGTAAAGGTAAATAAAAACAAATATAATCAAGAACGTTGCTGAAAACATGGATGTTGTCACGTTTGCAACAAATATCTTGAGTGCAAGGCTTGTGACTGAAGGCGTGACAAATTCAAGTGTTGCATCTCTTTATGATGAATACGACTTAACGGCTATCCGAACTCAACAGTATTTTTCGATCGGATTCTCATGTTCCGTTGCCTCTGTTGCTCTATATGTGATAATTGTTCTGTCAATTTACAGATACAGACACAGACTGTGCTCTTGCGACAAAGGTATGTCAACGTTTTTTACACTATTACAAAAAGTTACACTGCATTCTATTTACTACAGCGTTACAAATTTGCTTAATCCACTACCATGTCAAGAATGGAAAATTTGAATTGCAGTGATAGATTATGTGAAGCTGAAAATTCTGCTGTATCAATTTGTTTTACCAACAACCAAAAATGTCAACGAGAAATATAATTTTGTAAAGAGACTGCACCTTTCCAAAAATTTGCAATATCCTAAACTTTTGCTAAGGCAGAAAAATCATAAAATGAAGGCAACTTTGATTTCTACCACGACGACCACTTCTTTCCCATCGCTACCTGACAGGTTCAAAACCAGTACACTACCTGGCATTCGAAAAAGTTGCTTTCCAAGCATGTTGCCGATATGTTTGGCAGCAATAGCAATACAGTGATAAAATTATACTTTATTGCCCATGCAATTGGAAATGTATCAACCTAATTTGCCCGGGTGTAACATTGTTGCCCATGCAATAATAACAGCCATTATTGCCCATGCAAATGGAAATGTATCAACCTAATTTGCCCGGGTGTAACATTAGCATTTCGTTTGTATGAAAGCTTTATTCGCAAATGCAATGCGTAGGCTTGCCTTGATTTGTCTTCTCTTTCTCTCAAGTCGTAAACAACTCAAGTCATAACGAATGTTCGCGAAGCTCATGATCGCTTACGTAGAGACTCATGGAAGCTTGCTTAGCCACTTGCACGTGCATCAACAGCTCTGAACTTGTTTTGCAACCCCGCGGCTCGATATTTTCTGTACTTACATGCATTGTGTTTGCGCAAAGCAAGGTAGCCCGAACGCGAGAAAAAATAAGACGGCACTTTGATTTATAAAAACTGGGATATTCGCGTAAACGAGGACATTGTGCTTAGTTCGTAATGCGGATTTGCGGCGCACAACTTGAATTCTGACCAATAACGAACGAGAGATCAAGTAACTTTCATTTGGACTTTTTGTTCAATTTTCTAACTGAAACGTGTTGTAAAACACACAGGTAACATGTGAAATCAACGAAGAGCTGCGATTGATTAAGTCATTTTTACTATGATTCGCTGGTGGGAAACACCTGCGACATTGGGACAAATGTCGTGTAACATGTCCATGAATTTCTGACTTTAATTTGTAATCTTCGTTTCTTGCTCACATGGGTTCTGTCAAATTTTACCCAGAAATTAGGACTTGAGAAAAGCGTCGGTAAAAACACCAAAACCGAATAAAATTATGCCCAACTTATCCAGTAGCGCATCCAAGAATTTTGTTCGGAAGTGTCCAGTCAATGACGTCGTCAGGCACTGACGTAGTCTTGAGTCCGACTGTTCCTTCCGTTTATTTTCTGACAATTGAAAACTGGTATAAAGCACCAGTCAAAATCATAGCGAGTTTCCTTCAGGAAGGACCATGGCTTCTTCGGCCTCATTCTGGCTGTGCTACTGAACTTATCTAGGATTTCAAACTTTGATCAATTCCAAAAAATACCAGAAATATGGACGAAGTTCTTGCGAAAATTTCCGTGTTCTGAAAGACTTAGCGTGTTTTTCGCAAAATATTTGTTGAGTTTGCGCACCTCTTAAACTTCATGGAAAATATTTAAGAAAGAGTGGAAAACCAGAACTAAATGCGGTCCGAAGTTGGTCAACATTGAAATTTTAAAATAGTCCACATCACTGGAAGGTCCTTGACGTGAGTTCAAACCTACTTTAAGCTGACGGCTCAGGGTCACATCAGAAACGTTGTAAGGTTGTGCGTAGCAGGTGGTGTGATTGCAACAAGCACGCGTCGGATTTCGACAGCACAGCACCGTGCCTAAATTTATGAAAACTCGACTGTCTTCTAATGTCGACAATCTTATTTTGTTTTAGAACATTATCGCTGGTATGTTTATATGCAGGAGGAGGTCCATCACCAAAGAATGACTCTTCTGTTCTTAATCTCATGACGATGATCACAGCAATCTCAGTGCTGATGTACATGACCGTGGAATTGC
>JGI24022J15233_10007830_pt1 | contig 11839 bp, 8 predicted proteins | sample Ectturendosymbi2_FD_15233 | JGI IMG/M metagenome (IMG submission 15233)
CACTGCTGATCTGGAATGGCCCCTGAGTGAAGGTATGCAAGTTAGTGCGCTGCCGCCTGTCTGAATAGCCATGATCATCTCTTGTTGAAGCGTCAAGTGGCTTAAATTGCCAAGTGTGACGCTTACGCACGTTTATGGCACAAACAGTCACAATTGGTGAGCAAAAGGTCTTCCTGGAGTCGGAGTCGTTAAAATTTTCTGCGACTCCGACTCCTCAGGTTGAAAATCCTTCTGACTCCTCAACTCCAACTCCACAGCCCTGATGTTGAGGTTGAAGTTGTTAGACCGCTCCCTGTGCTTGATACAGGTTTTTGCTCTAAACTCAAATGCACTATACCCAGAAATTGTGAAAGAAACTAGTGAAGATCTAAAAGGGTTTAAACTATCAAATACATGATCTTTTTAGAAGACTTCAATGCACACACTGGGATGATGCAGGAGGAAAGAAAGGTGTGGTTGGCTGATCTGGTGATGCTGATATAAATGTAATGGAAGGGTCTTGTTGCAACTGTGCTGTAACAAAATGAAACACAACACAAAGATTTGCATTTAAGTACATTTGGCACAAAGATTTGTTGTGTCAGCCATCAGTAAATATGGCCTGGTTTTGTGGAAGTGCAGTGAAATATTGGCCAACTGTGGTGATCATCCTCATACACAAAAAGGGAGACAGGAGAACGCCGCACTATTAGGCAACTCTGAAAAAGTGTACACCAGGTGCCTTGAAAAAAAGATGCCACAAAACAATTGATCAAAACTGAAGGATACCCACCAGTGTGGTTTGTATTCTGGCCCTAGCATTTTTACCCTGAAGGAAATTTGAGATATCAGTATGCCAAAGACGTCTACCATATTTTTCAGGCCATAAGGTAAACCAGATTATATGACGCAGTATCAATGAACAGATGCTAGCTGTTTTCTATTTTCATACATAAGGGGCACCAGATTACAAGGTGTATTAAGTGAGGCGAAACTCAGATAAGTCAAACTGTAATTGACTCTTCCACAATAACCCTTAACACTGTTCAGTTTCAACACAGTAAAAAAACAATATAGTCTTTTTTCCAGTTTATAGGATTACATACAAGGAAGTTTAATCTGTCACACGTGCCTGCTCTGCTAGGTACGAATAGAATAAAAGCTGTAAGCGGGTGTGGGCCTATCTGGTCAGGAGCCTTGCGAAGTAATCAGAGCTAGAGGAAGGGCCCTCTATACCCCTTTGCCAGGGAGGGCCCTGGGCAAAAAGGGGCCCCCAAATCTGAGTACCTTTGTTACTGAATATAGAGACACCAGAACTAAACTCATTTCACTTCAAAACTGATTTCACGCATATCCCTTTTCAATATTCATATGTATCTAATACGTCAAAGAAATTAATCTTTACACGACCCATAACTTCCTAAAGCATACCATCGCAAACTACATTGTGAATAGCTTTGTTGTCAGAATGCCTAATGTAAGCTGACTGTTGCGCAGGTAACGTTTTCTGAATCCACGTTGATTGTAAGCATTTTTAGTATAGCCTACTAAAAAATTCTTAAGGAAAATTAAGTTGTATACAGCAGTTGCGTAGCTACAGCTTTTAGTCAGGGCAGGAAGCATAGCTGAAGGAGGCCTACTGGCCGCTGTAGGGGCCATCACCAACATGCAGAAAAAAGGTTAGAAATGAATATGTATCCAGATGTGGATTTCTATATACTAAAACCTGAAATCACCAGAAAACAACAGTCTAAAAACTTCTGAAAAACACAAAAAACAACTTACAGAAAACCAAAAAAATACTGAATACTGAAATATAAGCAAAACGGGCCTCAATTTTTGCATTTAGCTTGTCAGGGGTAGAGGTTTACACCCTTGCACCCACATCAGTCACACCACTGTTGTTGACCTGCGTTCAGGGCCGGATTTAACTGATGTGAGGCCCTAGGCTAATCCACTTGTGAGATCCCCTCTCCCATTGTTGTGAGGAAAAAAATGGAATGCATTAATCAATTTGTGAAAATCAGAAAATGACGCTCTGAAAGTGCTGTCAGTAAAAAATTATAAATCATTACTGGAGTGCCCACAATCACTGTGTTTGTTGCAGCCTTCGATGCAAAAGTGTTAAATTGCGCGGAATTGTTGAAATCATACTTGGCTGGCAGGAATAAGATTATTAACTGCCACAGACAAACCAACCGAAATCGCCACAATTGAAATATTTGACAAAACACATGGTCTACATTTTTTCGTTTTTTTTCTTATCTGTGTTCAAAAAAACAGACACACTGCACCTATATGACTTTAAGCACAACATGAAGACCACGTTGCAGCTCACTGACTATGACTGAAAAAATCTCACACACACGAGCAATACATGTCACGTAAAACGCACCCAAATGGTTGTAATTGCTAGGTTCACGATTAACATGTTTTCTACTTTTTCAGACTAGTAAGAATCGAATGCAACTAAACTGTTGCATGAAACGATGTAAAGTTTAAAACCAGAACCATCGCCAGAAAGTCTTGAATAGGGGGTTTAAATTTGTGCAAGGAGACTTGACATTCTGAAAATTTTAATAAAATCTTTGCTGATTTATAGTGTTTCATATTTAAATTTGGAAGGGTTGAGCTTACGAATGCTCACCATGGCGATTGGACTGTTTTAAATTTCGCTTATGCTGTCATTATGGAAATACGTATAAAGAAATAAAAAGCTACAATCATCAAATCAAGTAAAGCTGAACATAACACAGTAAACAGTTAAAAAGGCTTTGTTCTGCCTTCTCCATAACAAAATTATCTAAGAATTCATTACAATTTGTTTGCCCAAGTTTGTCGCTTTAAATGTACCGAATGCTTAGTGTGGACAACCTCTCCTGGAACATTGCGACTCTTTAATTCATTTTTAATTCTTTTGAATCTTGAAAAGGACCTTTCGCCTGAGCAGTTAGTGATCATCAAGCTAAGAAATAAGGCTTCGCATGGTTGCATAAACTAAGAACCACTGATCTAAGGCATCAGACCCAAACGCGCTTTTGTCATTTTTGTGCTGTTTCCCTGTCTCGTTGGGGAAGAGTTCTGCGGTTGCCAGTTGGCAAAGTGGCTTTTGCTTTATATTCAAGCTCATCAAGATCTTCTCTGATTTGCTTAGCATGAGAGGAGTACAAGTTTGAATGACTTTACTGAAGAAAATTCAAATGGAAAAAATCATATCTAAAAACACCAGTTGAGCTTTACGCAATGCAAACGCTGACAAAACTACAGTATTGCTCAGTCACCTATGAAACACTATGCTTTTATTGTAGGATCCTGCTGCTAGCCCTACACATAGCTCTTATCTGCAGTACAACCTTGCTTTGATCAAGTGCAATGACATAACTAGAGGTTTGAGCCAGGGGAAACTTAGCTGAAGGGAGCCCACTGGCTAACACTCAGAAAATAGTTCAGAAACAATAGCAAATCTGGTATTGAACGGCTATAAAAAAAAAACAAAATCACTGGAAAACACTCCGAAAAACGCAAAAAAAAACACTCTATTGAAACCAAAAGAATAGTAAATACCAAAACACCAGCTAGGTAGGTGCCCAGTTTTTACATTTAGCTTGGCAGGGGGGCAGTTCTCACCCCTGCCGCCCACCAGTTATGCCACTGATCAGGTGCATTTCAAACATGAACAGCCACAAGTTCTTTTGATAGAGTCACACATAACAATTGGTATGATTCAGCAAATGCAGGACACAGCCAGCATGCTTTGAGTATATCGACACAATAGTTGGCATGCGGCTTGACCAACTGCCATATTGAGTTCATGGAAACTCATTGGAAGGCTCTAGCATTATCACCACGAAAGTTGAATAAAACTAAATTTTGTGAATAATAATTAAGATATAAATTCTTGATGAAGTTTAATCTAAATGATCATATACCGGCCATTGACTCTATGCGTAATACAGTTTGTTGAAGCCCCCCTTGGACTTTGAGACCCTAGGCTTAAGCCTATAGGTAAATCTGGCCCTGCCTGTGTTGTATTCTTTCACTGTACAAGAACAAAATAACTGGCATACAAATCATATAAAATCGTATTCGTAACTAGGGATGTGCATTATGGAACATTTGGAGGTTCCAGAATATTCCTGAATCTTTATTTCGAATCCAGAATATCGAATCCTATTCCAGAATAACTTGTTAGGAGCTAACGTAGCTGATCGCACAGATGTGTAGAACACTGATTACCAATCACACAACCTGTTTAATTAGCTCGTTACATCAATATGCAGAGCCGTGAGTTTGTTGAGTGTTTCTTTCTCTTACTCAGGAGCATGAAGAATGCCACTGCAAAATTTATTGAAATTATTTGTTTTGCCAACTTTGCAATTTTTCATGTTGATTTAATCCAAATTTATTTTGAATCTAAATATTCAAAAAACTGATTTTTGGATTCGAATCCATAGGATTCAATATTCCATTATATGCATCTCCATTAATAACCCACGCCTGTAATATCCAGTGTATCTTGCATCAGAGTTGTCCAATGAAAACTTAGAACTTTGCACCAATGAGAAATCCAGTTATTTAACAAATAACACTGTGCCCAGTGGTAGGCCTCAGCCCAATTGTGGCTGTTCAGCACTTTTTATTGGGCCACGCAACACTTGTTGTGAGCCATGTTTACTGTGCTGGTTCCGTGGAATTAAACATAGGTTACTGTAACGTAACAACTATATAGAATATTGATTGTTTGACTTAACACGGCATTGATGTTGTCATTATAGGGTTTATTACATTAACACACCATTGCTATGTTACAGATAACTGAATACAACATAAGTTTGAAATTAGGCCTTCAAAAAAAAGCACGGGCCTTTAATTACGACTGAAAGGGCATGGGCGTCCGCAAGGGAAGAAAACAGTCATTCATCCCCCGTTTTGGAAATTGGGACTAAGAACCAAAATTTCTAACAAACATCAGGAGCTTAATTCCGATTAAAATTATATAATTCTTGCATTGTCAGTTTATTTGCCAGTATGACACCCACAGTGCACAAGAACCAGGTTCACTGCCCTGGTGTTGTGCAGTGATGAGTTTGCAGTTCACTCATGTCTGCTGCTTTGCTTGTCTGCAGGGGCAAGTTACGAAACTTGCGTGCAGAATGCAGATTGTTCTACTGTTTGAGTTTATTGCAAAACAATAACATGGCAACAAATCTTCACATGTTCACTTCAAGTTACGGTAGTAGGTGCTTTGCTGCATGCCAGTGTTGAGCGCAGGTAATGCAGGGAGACAGTGAGTGATCAAGGGTATAACAACATTACATGGCAACCACGGCCGTGCTAGAAGAAAGTTTGGCACCCTCATGTTTGAACATGAGGTCTTTCAGAAGCAAATGTACTATATTGAAGAAAGTGCTTATGACATTTTTGGGACTTTTCAGCACCCCCTGCAAATATTTGGCGCCCCCAGGCACCTGGGGAATTACACTCCTTTGCCACCCCTCATTATGCCCCTGGTTCTGATAACAGATATAGCCACATACTCTTATAGCCTACTGTGTAAAAAGAAGCATGATAAGTTTGAAAAATCAATTGTTAGTGTGAGACTGAATGCTTGTCCAGTTTATGTGGATGAGCATTCACTATCAAGAGTCAGTAAAGGCAAGCAAGGATTTATTAAAAGGGTGTATGATTGCTTTGGACAAGATCGTAGACGTTTGCAATTGTGGTTTTGTTAAAAGACCATGGTAATTTGCTTCTTTCTAAAAAAGCACCCTGCTTGAAAAATCCGCAGATGGTCTATTTTATAAGTTACCACAATATACTTTGCTACTGCTGCCAACGAAGAGCATTTTTTGTGACTATTACTGCAAAATGGAGCAATTTATTTTTGTGTACAAAGGGTAAAGCGCTTTGTGAACTTCTGTTTACATTGCATCATCAGCAACCTGAATAGTGTACGCAAAATTTTGACGTTGCCCTTCATGGAAAAATTTCTGCGGATGCCCATGGAAGGGGGTTTGGGGCCATTCTAATAAAAGTTTGCCGATCACTGCTGTACACTATACTGCTGAACGGAGCTTCAACAAGTTCAGGCTAATCAAAACGTTTCACAAATCAACTATAACTGATGAAAATTTAACAAATCCGGCAGTGATATCTATTGAAAGTGACACTGCTAAAACATTAGATATGACACAGTTGACAGAAACATTTGCATTTTGAAAAGTTAGAAAAAGTCATTTTCCTAGCTTGAAACATAGCAAATGGTTAAGTCTGTCTGCTTTATACGTTGTGTTGATGCTGTAGAAGATGCTTTCATAAGCATTTGTTAAAATATATCGATGTTTTTGTTTACACAAATACTATGTGTCAAATGCAATGTATTGTATACTGGGGGCCCCAACATCCAGGCTTGGAGGGGGCACCCAACCACCTAGCACCGACCTTGGGAGTAATACATATAGCTCTGTGCACGAGAGCCTCATGGAGTAATATGATCTGTGCTTCAACATTAAGGTATGTGCTATCTACTCATGAAACCACATGCGCTGCTCACTGCAATTGTTGTTGGTTTATTATGTAACACGATGTTCTGTCTGCAAAAATAATAATTGTGATTTTGATCGCACGCGAAAGCCTCCATTAAGACAGTAGACAAAACTGTCATGTGGCTAAAGGCAGGCTTCAAAATCAAACACATGCAGTGCTCATAGTAAGCTGTAACAAGCAATTAAATACTGTAAATAGCATCATTTACCACATAAAATTAGTTCTAGGTGAGGATGCACAACCAGATTCATACATTAGGTGTACCTCATTATAAGGCGTACTTTCAATTTTTGAGAAAACGAAAGGATTTTAAAACCTTTGAAGCCACAATGGTTTCAGACTAAATCAAGCAGTTTGCACATGTCTTTGTGATACTGACAGCATACCTCTACTGCCGATTGCGCTAGAGAGCTGTTCAAACCCTTAAAAGACTCGGTAAGTCTTTGAGTCTGCAATGAAAAAAATTTTTAAGGTTTTGGATTTTTTGTGAGTGACATCACAAGTGCAGTAGTTTGACCTTTTTGGCCCATTTCATCTGGCCCTAAGCCCAAACCACTAGATGGTAGTATTTCACTCAAGTTTTTATCAGAACTAGGCTAAAATCTGAGTCTTTTCATACTTTGGATGACCTGCCGAGGTTTCGGGTTGGAAAGTTATGACCTAAAAGCAACAAAATAAGTAATTAATTCACTGATTACANAATTAATTTATTGTTTTTAGACCTTAACTTTTGAAGCAAAAATGCTAGAAACTCAAAGGCTCAAAAGACTTTCTAGCCTAGTTTACAATAAAAACTTAAGCGACATACTTCTGTCTAGTACAGTGGTTCTTAAACTTTACAAACACACTGAACCCTTAAGTAGTTTTCTAAGCTTTTATCAAACCTCATTTTTGTCCAATAAGGCAGAAAGTAAAAATGGGTTACTAAAATGAAATCAATCACCAGTTTATATTTAATTATACAGTAATCCCAAGCTTTTAGTCATGATTCAGATGACCTTCATTGAGTACCTGAAACAGCTCTGTCAAACCCTAGAGGTTCAATTAAACCCATCAAACCCAGGTTAAGAACCACTGGTCTAGCGGTTGGGCCCTAGCCCAGGTAACATGAGCCAAAATTGCCTAAAACCTACCTCATTTATGACGTCACTCACAAAAAACTCAAAAGGCAAAACCAAATTTTTTTTCATTGCAGACTCAGACAGTCTTTTTGAGAGTTTCAACAGCTCTCTTGCACAATCGGCAGAGGAGTTATGCTGTTGCTCAGACACATGAAAACTGCTTGATTTTAGGCTGATTTCAAAGTACGATATATTGGTACGCTGGCAGTGAACATGTTAAGTGTGCCTTATGGTCTGAAAAATAGGTACACATGTTTTTTCGACCTTAAAACATTGGGTATAGCACTGTCAAATCAGTCTCGTACCTTAGAGTACAAATTGGTATCATGAAGCAGTGTCATATTGAGATGCAATCAGTTATGTAGCACACAAAATGGTGTTATCTTGAAACTGCTTCATGGTTTTCGATTTATGTTTGGACCATAATTTAAGAACCAGAGGAGCTATGAAAAAAACTGGGAGATTATGAGAAAGCTATTTCATACCACCTGCAATGATGTTATTTTTCTACTTTTGCAACATCACTGTGACGCGTTACAGTGCAGTAACCACAGCTCCCTAGTTAGTACATTCTGTTAGAAAAATGCATTGTTAAACCAATTGCAAACACCTTTGTTGAAAATCAGATACTGTAATCAGTACAAATTTTAAACTGCTATTTGCTTACAGTAAACCTCAACATCTATTACTTAATTTGCCTGGAATACGGGTGCAGAATGCAATGAATTGTAATACACCAATAAAAACAATAAATTGTGATATGCCAAAAAACAGGAATTGTTTGGTGCGATACAAAGGGAAATTACACATGTTTCAAGGTGTGATATTCATTGAAACATGGTTTCATGCACAGTGAAACCCCACATTCAGTACAGCCTAGTGCCCCGGTCGAGAACCTTTTTGGTTAAAGGAGCCATGAAACCTACATATTTTTAATTGTAGTTCCATGAGAGCTATACAATATTTTAACTTTTAATGCAACTAACGCAATTACTAAAGTGTGAATTTTTAAGCAAAATCAACTATTTTAAACAATGTTGAATGTTTTCTCCTTAAATAACATGCTTTTTACTGCTAATGCGACTTCTGGTGCAGCGGATGGCTTTGTTGTCTGGTAGATGGAAAATTACAGAATAAGTTTTATTCGTTAACAATCGTGTTAAGAAAATACCAAGCGAGTCAGATGCCATCATCAAAAGAGCCACATCTGCCTCGTGAGCCATAGGTTCCCGACCCCTGGCGTTAGTGTCTTTGCATTTAGCACGCTTCCTGCATAGTTTGCCCTTTCAGCGAGCCCTTTTTTAAGCTGTTGATGGGCTATTGCCATTTCCAACACTGATACTATTCATTTTTAAACCTTGAAATAAACTTTATTTTACCTGAAATGTTCAAGTATTATTAACACCTTTGCTGCCAGTGTAAGATATATTCCCCCACTTCGGGCTCCTGCATTAGCCGTTATTTCCGTACCACTTTGCAACTCCATAACTTGTTAGTCCATTGTGCTAGAGAGCTGTTCAAACCTTCAAACAATGCGACAAGTCTTCTAGTTTGCAATGAGAAAAAAAAACTTTAGTTTTGGATTTTCTGGGGGTAACGTTATAATTGGGGTAGGTTTTTGGCCATTTTGGCATAGGTTACCTGGCCCTGGGCCCCAACCGCTTGATTGAATTTTTTGACTCGATTTTTAATTGGAAACTAGGCTAGAGTCTTTTGAGCCTTTGATCGGCTTTCTAACATTTCTGGTTCAAAAGTTATGACCTAAAAACAAAGAATTAATTACCTAATTAGGATAAAAAATTAATTATTCTAGCTTTAAAGGGAAGCTCGTCTACATGAAATTGATTTTTTACTGACATTGCTTGAAACCCAATGAATAAAGTAATTTTCCTTATTAGCTTTTTTTGCTGAGACATTTCAGTCATTTGTCCCATAATAATATTAAAGTTCACCATAACAGTATTCACTGGTCTGCCTTTTCTGACATTATGACTGAATTGACTTAATTTTTTTTCGGTCATTTCAAGAACGTTTTCTTTGGCCTATGACTGAAAAAATAAACCCAGCTTGCAGCTGATTAATCTCTTGTGAGCATGTATGATTCCCTGGGATTGGGGAAGATCTTTCCTGATTTCCATACTTTATCTAGCCCTGGCTACTGGATCAACCATTTTCTTTTTGCAGATGCAGATCATTTGGTACTGCATACATCTTCTGAACAAGGTCTTGATCAGCTTTGATATCATCATCATGCACTTGATCAGTTTTCTACTGCTTGGGACCAAGTGAAAATGCAAATCAGGGCTAAAAAGAATGTGATGTTACACATCTACAAAAACCCAGGGCTGTGTGAGATGCAAATAAGTGCCAATACACTACAGCTGCTAGAGCAGTGTTTCCCAATCTTTTTTTGGCTAGCGCCCCCTTTTCTGATAAACAAATTTCTGTTCCCCTTCCATGCCTAGCACACATATCAACACAATTTTTTCGTATTCTATATTTAGGATGTACGAAAATGATTAAAACAAGAATGAGCGCAAAGATTCATTTCACTATAAAACTTAATTTAGTAAATTAACTCATTTATCATTCAGCAGTTGGAAACTGTTAGAGTTAATGATTTGGAAACTATTAGAGTTCATGAAGGGCTTGATTTTGTTTGAACAGCATTAAACTTGGACAAGAAGGTGAAGATTGCTGATTTGGCTTTAATAAGGTTAACACCATTTCCCTGCAATTGCAAATTAACTTCACTGAACTTCGTGAAGATATTATCTGTGGACTGTGACAGCCAAGATACTGCATCTATGACACCCTTTGACAGTCACCTTCTGCATGCAGCAACACCAACAGGCGTACAAACTCTCTTCATCTTTATCCGAGTGCACCACATTGCCTAAATTTATCAGAACACTTCTAAACCCATCATTGGTGCCCTTTGATCAATCAATCCATACTCTGCCACAGTTTTAGTAAAGTAAATTTTGAGTTTGGAGCAGTGCAGGATGAGGATTGAATTTAATCTGCATATTTTAAGTTTGTGAACTTAGCCGTGACACTTGCAGTCGTCCACTGGCTCTACCATCTCTCTCTCCCTGGATTTCCTGGGCTCTGCTCAAGCTAAAGTGCGATCTGAAACACACTTCTGTTTTCCAAAATCTTTTCGATTCCTTCTACCTATTACCTAGGTAAAGTGAGCCCGACTTCCCCAGCCGCACTTTTTTCAGTGGATGCGAGTTTCGCGCTTAAAATTGAAAGACCTGAAAAAGGCATAAAATGACCTGTTACGACAAAATAAACGCAAGCAAAGGAAACAAGTTCTGAACAGAACATCCAAAGCAAAAAAACTTGCAAATATGTTGCACCAAGTTCATACGAATTGTTTAAAACAAGCATGCTTTTGAAAATTAGTGATAATTCAACCATAAATTTAAATACTTTCCGAGGGGGTTATGATGATAAATTTTATATCAAAGTCTTCCGAATTTATCCAACTATTGATCTGTAAAAAAATCGCGGGGTTATTTTTGTTTAAACGAAATGAGATGAAAATCGCAGAGGTACTCTAGCACCAAAAATGCCTTTCGCTGCCAGATTCTCGTGTTGCGCGACTGTCGATTTCAATTTAATATCAAAATACTTTCTGAGGGTGTTATGATGATAAATTTTATATCAAAATCTTTGGAAATTATCGAACTACTGATGTGTAAAAAATCTCCGGGGGTTGTTTTTGTTTAAAAACGAAATGAGTAGAAAAATCGCAAAAGTACTCTAACACCAAAAATGCCTTTCGCTGCCAGATTCTCGTGTTGCGCGACTGTCGATTTCAATTCAATATGAAAATACTTTCCGAGAGGGTTATGATAAAAAATTTTATATCAAAGTCTTTGGAATTTATCGAGCTATTGATCTGTGAAAACATTGCGGAGGTTATTTTTGTTTAAACGAAATGAGAATAAAAATTGCAAAAGCTCTCTAACACCAAAAATGCATTTCGCTGCCAGATTCTCGTGTTGTGCGATGGTGGTGCTTACGTCTCCTGTAAATTGTCTTTTTCCAGCTCTTCAGGTGTGCACCCTGTGGTTGGTTGCGCTGTTTCAGCAGGGAGCTCATCACCTAACGCTTAGTCCTTTGTTTGTTTCTTACTGGGACATGATGAAATGCATCTTTCTCCACAGGTTTTTGCTTCTCTA
>JGI24022J15233_10007834_pt1 | contig 11835 bp, 6 predicted proteins | sample Ectturendosymbi2_FD_15233 | JGI IMG/M metagenome (IMG submission 15233)
ACGAGTTTCCTCCATCACGACCGTCCGTAGTGCCTTTCACAGCAAATGACGCGCTCCCAGTCCCAGCAGGAAAAGGCATCCGGAATTTAAATCCTTGCCGCGAAGTCTCATTTGCTCGGCGCGATCATGTAACAGCACGGGCTCTATGCGAAAATGCAGATGGACTAATAGCCCTCGGTGTTGTTTAATTACGACCAATTAACATAACTAACGACGTTCGGTAACTGACAATCACGAAAAACTCACTACCGAAATAAGGCGTTATCTAATAGTGATAAATATGAAACATAGCATGCAGGAACGGAATCAAAGAGCGAACCATTCCGTAACATTGCTTCCAAGATTCTTTGCAAGCAATTCTGACGCACACGTGTAATTAAACTTTCAGGTGAACTTTCTTTTGATGTTTCTTTTAAAAGGAGCGGGTTATGCCCCTTAACCGATAAACGCCTGACCAGTAGGCTACATTGAAAGTTCGCCTATTAATCCCAGCACCCACTGTTTTGCTTTAGAGAACACCGGTTTTGCTGGAAAACTGCAGCGCTCATGCAAAAATATTTAAGATTTGGCTTTTGAAAGCGCTTGCCTTTTTCAATGAGCCGTGGTAGAAAAAGTAACTGCCTACTGCCAACCTCTTGAATAGCATAAAAAACACTCTCGCTCAAGGTCTAAACTGTTAAAACACCTTCTGAACTTTACCAAGAAGTTTCATACACATTGTACAGTATTGGCTGTTTACTTTGGTTAAATTTTTCTGGCACTTTAAGGATGCTTATTCAAAGGCAACGACTGTCAATTTGCAGCAACTGAGCCACAGACTGTTCTTATTCGGCTTGCAAGCTCAATATTTACTTGGTTGGGAGATCGTGACGATCGCATTCTGGTGAAGTGCCTACAACTGGGTTATTTTGAGCTCAGTGAACACACCACAATATTTTGACCTAACCTTCTACCAAATATGATCAGATAGTTTCGCCCCACCAATTTCGCCCAGGTCGGGAGTTCAAAAACAGAATATATTTCAAGGGAAACTAATGATAGGATTTAGACATCTGACTATGCCCTTATACTGGTTACGAAGCACTTACACTGAAGCTTATAATTCTAGTTTAAACGTAGCCTATATTGGAAATACGCACTGCCATAAAGCAAGTGCAGCATAAGGTTTTCCAGAGAATGTATTTCCATATGTTTGAGTAAAATTTGATCACAAGCTATTTTAGTGCCGAATGGTCACAAGCTTCAAACTAAGGCTGGCCCAAGGTAAAACCGTCCAGCGGCTGTTTGCATGTTCCTTCACTAAAATTTAGTAATTTTGAGACTACTCAAAGTAAAACGGGTAATGCAAAATTTTAACAATCCATCCATTCCAGTTCCAGATTTTGCACTTAGTGGTTTCGGGCCTGTAATGGCTAGAAGAAGTGCAGCACATCGAATATTTAAATAATATTATTTTTACAAATAAAATCATGCTTTTATGATTCTCAATGCCCACAATCATAAACGGTCATCTACTGCGGAGGAATATTTCGTAACTGCTGCGCACAAAGCCGGTGATCTGTTTTTATTCGTCATTTCGCAAAAAGCACCTGAGAGACTCTTCCACGTTTTTGATAACACGGCGTCCAGGTTTGCACGTTTTTTGAACAAATTGACCTTTTTATCGAAGTTATAATGATTGGGATGTGAACCACGTTTCTTGCGTACTAAATAAGTTAAAATCGCGCTCCTTAAAACACCCAAAGAACGAGTACAAGCAACTTGTTATCATTTCGTCAGCAGATTTTTCACGTAAAGATAAAATTTTAGCTTCTCTTTTTTTCAAGATTCCTTGGCAAGCAAGACGCACGTATTGATAGGTTTGCTCTTGTTCAGAATAAAAGTAACCAGTAGAACAAAGCGATACTTTCGCAACTTCAGTTAAACTTCTCGACAGGTCTGTCCTTAAAAAACGTGCTAAATACTGGTCTACGCATGTTTGTTTTGGAGAGCACAGCTACTTTCCAATGTTTTCTTGCAACTAACGCTTACAGTCCGTGCATAAGCCGCGACTGCATCAAGGGTACAGTACAGCCACGTAAGCAAAAGCACATCAAGGACGCGTTATGGCCAGGTTTTAATTCATATGCACAACAAACAAGTTTGCACCAACAACTCAAAACGGCTTCATGTTCAGACGGAGCCAAAGAGTAAATACCTTTCCCAGTCAATTAGTGACTCGTAGAAAAGCTGAAAAGCATGTAACATTTTCATATCAATAAATCAATCACCACAACCGGTGAGAAACCAATGTGGTCGAGCGGAGGGAATTAACTTCATAGAAAGCTGATTGAGCAATTTTATAATGATTTACATGAAGTAATTGACGTCTTACCTATTTTGCCTTAAACCCACAGAAAGAACGAACAGCTGATAAAAAATCTATCAAACTTAATAAAATAGCTTGAACTTAACGAACGGTCGAGAACGATTTTTCATGAAATCCCCGCAAAAATGAAACGGTTGCGTCAGGTATAAACACATATTCTTATCTAGAATAAAGTAGTTTTGTTCTTCTAAAACAGGGGGCTCCAAACGTTTTTTTCAGAGGATCACATAAGCTATTACACACCAGTTCGAGGGCCGGACATTATTTCAGGATACGTTAAATTCTACCAAATTTTTTTTTACGCAACGAGATTATTTCAGGATATGTTAAATTCTACCAAATGAACAAACGTTCCGTAAAAACATTATTTTTTCATTATTGACAAAATGCCTTTGCGGTCGGATAAAATGGCTTCGCGGGCCAGATGAAATGGCTTCGCGGGCCGGACTTGGCTCGCGAGACGTAGTTTGAAGACCCCTGTTTTAAAACATCACAGTTTTTCACTGCATTGCTAACGTTGGAGCGTTTTTGACAAGTTGCAGAAATCGCACTCGAAGCAGAATTAGCAACTTTTTCAAGCAGCATTCTTGAATCTGTTTTTAAAACCTCTCCAACTGGATTAAAAACAAAAATCCAGGGAATTGCTCTGCAATATGTCGCACATCAACTGAAAACTGAGTTTGCACAAATTCACGACATAATCCATGCCAAATTCAACGTCAAAACTGCGTACAGAAGAGACTTACTGACAATGCAATAGACCCTCATCCATGGAAACACCTCTAGAAACTGACCAGCCGTGACGATGCCGCGGCGAAAGACGCTTGTCCGAATGACAACACAAAACAGACCCTAACCATCATCAGACACACACTACAACACCGTGTTTGCGACATGCCAGCATGGCAGATTCTGTTGAACAGCATTCCTCTCAACAACCTTGCCCGAAACACGAACAAGTGTAAGCTTACTCAACGTTATCTCAATGCTTAAACGGTGTCCTGTGAAAATCAGACCATCTCTTTGGAATAGAATTGACAAGCTGGGTTCAGTTCTGTACTTGTTTGCGTCCTTCAACAACAGCTTGCTTTGGCCTGCATCCTCAACCGTACACATATGGAAGCAAGAAAAACAAAATCGACAACTGCTTACCTCGTTTCGCACCTTGTTTGTGCAAGTCACTACAGACAGGATGACTTGAGAGAAATTTTATCAGCGGGTACGAAGACCGATACCCGGCCCTCCTGGTTTCTGGGGTCGTCGTCGAAACTTGCATGGCTTGTTTGTATACAGTAGTAATCAGAATATAGATGAAGCAGTTACCATGGTAAGATTTATAAATTGATTAATTGTCATTCTGGCAACTGGCATACACTAGTAATTTTGGACTTGATTACACAAAAACCTAGCGTGCATACTTTTATCCTCCCGGGCTCCAGTACCTACCGGGTCCGGGTACGATGTACCTCTTGTACCTCTCTCTCGTAGACCCTGACTACAGACCATTCAGACACCATACTAATTTCCTTGGGTTTCTGTCTTTTCAGCAACAATTTTTTGCATCGAGCCGGCTACTCAGCAACTATTTTTTCAGCGTTTAATGCAACAGACATCTAAAAATTTGTTTGATAAATCCAACAGGCAAACTTTTTGGCAAGCCCAAAGTGTAATCTGGACTTACAATCTAAACAATGTTTGTCCATAAGAGCAGAGATCAACTTGAATAAACTTCCGCCAACGAACGTATTGCTCACAGCCACCTACATTTTGAAAGATCGAATTTCTCTTCCTTCCCAACAAAGAGACGACGTGGCAACTTTTGTCCACTTGCTTTTGTTTCATTTTATACCAAACCACTTGCAAAGTGTTGCAGAAGACTTGCAGTTTGCAACTTGTTGTAGAATGTTTGCCAACACCCATACGAAACAAATCAACGCTGCTTAAGTGCATCAGTCGCACAACATCCCAGGGAAGGCCAATATTTTGCAGTAGCAAAGATTTCTGAATTTAAACTTTCTTCAAATATACAGATGGTATGGATACAAGTTTTTGACCAGCAAAAAACACGAAGATTTTGGAAAATGCACTTTTTGTACCTAAACTCTTGTAACAGCACACCAAAAATTTTGAATATTCTTGAATATTCTATGACCATCACAAACTACAAAGGCTTCAGAAAAAGAGCCCTTGTGTTGAGATTTTCCACACCTCATTTTAGAATTTCTCCCATCGACAATCCCGAATTGATTACGAAAAATCACTTTCCCTGTAAAGTATACCCCATTCAAACTTCGGTTCCTCATTCCAGAAGACGCATTGAGAAGCAACTTTCAGGTGGTTACGTCACAGGCGCTGACAAACAGAAGAAATATGCGCTGCTAACGCTACAGCGCTCGCGCCAGTAGGAAGCACACGATAACAATAATTACGTGTACAGGTGCTGTACAAACAAACGACTACGTAGCGGTGTCACTGTTGGCTGGTCCGGATGACTGTGAGCGGTTCGCGCAGCGTAATCACCGCTTATAGCAAAAGCATTAGGGCAGTCTTAACTGACAGGCGACACCAGGTTAGCAGAATCACACTTCTAAAAACCGACTTTTGCTCTTCCACATCGCATCGGTCAGAGTTTATCTTACACATTTTGAGAAAATTGGCAGTCTGCAGCGACCGCATTGCACGATGGTAAATGCTCCACATTCTAATCTTACAGGCTTGCGTTCTTCACATTTTAAAAGGTTCGAACAAATAAGGTCTAAAATCGGTCTAAAAACAAGGTTTCCGATTTCATCAAATTTCTATGCAAGCAACAGGGTGAAACGTAGGAACAACTAATATTTGACATGACCTCGCTACAACTTTACTCGCTCCATCCTGTAGCCTATTGTGCTGTTATGTTTGTTTGTACGTCACTGTACACTTGATAATTTATCAGTTTATTTTGCTTATTTCTTCCTACTCGGGCCTTTTTCTTTCCTTTGTAAATTGGGGAGCTGGGGTTGCAATCTTTTCAATTATATTCTCTCAGTTGGCAGATTTACTGTTTATTGGTTTTATTTACTTTTATACTTCATGCACCTCGCAGAGCTGATAACGCCTATCTAGTAGACGAAATATATATTTTCTGGTTAAGATCTTAGTGTCTGATTCTTAGAGCTCCTTGAAACGATTCCTTTCGATAGACAGTGGTGTGAGACCTATGTTTGTGATCCTATCGTACTCACGTAACTTTGAATATCTCTCTAAAAAGATCCATGGAGATAAAACGCAGGTTCCTAGGTCTGCTGTTCAAAAAAGTTTGACATGTGCATAAGAAATAGAAAAAGACATCAGATGCTAAAGTGAAATTGCTGCTGTACAATTACAGAGCGATCAAAATGTTTGGCGGTCACACAATGGCTGAGGTACTAAAGAAACAAAAACACAACCAAATATCAATTTTGTGTCTTGCATGCTACGAATGAAGGGTATAGTAGCAGTTTAGTTGATTTATTCCGCCATCGTATGAAAGCCTATTTATAATCTTGCTTAACCTTTACAAATCATAAATCCTCAGAATGTCCATAATCAATGTTGCATATTCTGTCATACGGTTTTCTGTGCTTTGAACATTCTTTAGCAACTCCTGCCAAGTGACCGGAATAGAACTTCGTCGTAGTACTGTAGTATGAAAAAAAGGAACAAGGTAAAATTCAGCTTGTCATTCAACGTGACACAGCAAAGCAGGGGTGGGAACGCGTGGGAACGGCGTCCCCACACCTTTTTCACGTTTTGCTTTACAATGAGTTTGAAGCTGTTTTAAAATGGCTAATTTTTTGGGTGCGTTCCCACACCTTTTTTGTTAACACTACATCCCTGCAGCAAAGTAACATCAACAACAAAAGTTCTTGAAACAAAAATGGGTCCCAACTTGCAGTTGTTGTTTTGGAGTTAAAAGTGAAAACGATGGCATTTACCACACAAAAATTCCGTGAGTCAAAATGAGCATGTTAAAATGCACAGAGCGTTTTTGTTCCTTTATCTCTTTTAAAGGAACCGAATCTTGATCCACAGTTTGTTCTACTCAAAAGGTTTCTTTTCTAGAATTATTACATATGCTTAACTACGTAATTGCCAAATGTATTTTGCTTCATCACACAAAGGCTGTTAAATCTGGTTTTGGGATTGGCCTACAGTGCGTTCCGTTGTTTTGTCCCAACTTCTCACTAGCTTCAAGTACAAAACATCTGATTCACGTTAGTCAACAAAAACAAGGTACATTACGCAATCTAAACTTGCTTTTTCCCTCCCAGCGTAAGTCATTAATGTATACCTCCAATTGCTGGAAATCGAATCCTTCCATATATTATAGCAATTTAATTTCAGTGTAGAACAGGGAGTGGAAGTAACGGCGGTTAACCAGTACAGAAGATGATAAACAAAGCATAAACAACCAAGTTTAATATTAAGCTACTAACTCTTGGTTGGTAACGATCACAAACCAAAAAATTCACAAAAAACTGAAATTGTTGAGTTTGTCGCTAGCGTCTGCCGATATTCGGCTTGCCTTGACTTTGGCTAACCGCACCACAAATGCAGTAACAAAACAACTGATTTAACACAATTTTACCTACTGAATCACCAATTTAAATTTTACAGTGAATCCACAAAAACCTGAAGTTACACAGAATAGGAGCTAGGGCTTACAATGGTGTCTTTGTTATAAAACAACTTACAAAAGCCAAGATCTCGCTGACTTTCTCGATGCACTATTAGTTACCAGTGTTGCCACTGCTAGGGTTTTTTTCACTAGATCTGGGGGTTTTCTGTTTAATCTGGGGTTTTTATTGAAAATCTGGGGTTTTTTGACGAAGGGCAAATTTTAGAAATGTGTGTTGTATTACTCAACTGTATTTTCCAATGAAGAATACAGTTTCACAGGCGCAATGTGCAGAGTCAGTAGCCAGTATTAGTTGAGTAGGGTTAGGCTTAACCAAACCATTTGAAATCTAATGTTTTACAGATTTAGCACTGACTAGGCCTAGGTCAGCACTCTAATCAATCACTGATATGTCAAGGGCGGCTTGTGCATGATTTTATGATACTTTTTTTGGTTTTGAAGATGCTGTGGTTGAGAATCTGTTCATTGTTTTACAGGCGCTATCATTGTGATAGGTACGAATGTAAAATTTTGAACGTTAAATTAATAGTAAAATATTGCAATGAATGCAGTGGTTAAGGGTGAATAGAATACTGTAAGACCTTGAATGTATCTTGTACATATTTCAATTTGTGCATTTAAGTGAAAGTAAAAGAAAACATATTTAAAAACGTTTTTTAGAAAAGATGTAACTAGCTTTTTCATGTTACTTCATACATTTGATTTGCTGCTAGCCTACTTGCAAATTGTCTGTATCATGTTTGAAAATAGACTTGAACTTGTTAAAAATATGATGCAAATAATGCATATTACCTTAATTCGTATGTTCAAGTACCGGGAGCGTACATTTCAAGTTTGGTTTAGACTTTTTTCAACATTTTGTATCTCTGGGTTTTTTTCAAGGTAAATTCTGGGGTTTTTGGCAACACTGTTAGTTACGCAAGACCAGGCAGCAGAAGGTGCTATTGGCTGGTTCGCGTTCAGCTATAACTCCACGATGCTGACGTTTTGCAACAAAAACGCCCTTTTGGTAAATACCACAAGGCTGTTGTTTATAGCGGCAATGCTGTAAATTGAAACTTTATCACCTCCGCGTAGCGCAGCGCCTGAGATCGCAATGCACTTTGCGGCATTGCTGGAAACGTGACTAAATGAACGCCCTGTTTGAACAAGAACCATCTAAAATGTGCAAGTTTTTGGCAGTCCTGTTGTGATAGCCTTTGTTCTGCGGTTGTTGGCGCCACTGTACGGGGAGAAACCTGTGGCTTTGCATTGTCGCTATCATCTTTCCATACCTCCATGCCCAGTCATAGATTTACTGAATTTCCTTTTTCTACAAAAGCTTATCCCATTACGAAGCGCGTGTGCTGATTGACGGCAGCTGCAATATAAGCTATCGCGAAAACAAGCAGTTCAACCAAACATGCCACTCTCGAAAACCTGCGTGTAAAGACCGCGGGACAGCCGGCTGCATTCTACTGCATTCACGCCGACCATCCTATCATCAGAAATCACGCGGCTTTAGAAGGCTGTTTTTGCGGCACGCAGCTTGGTGCGTTTGTGTCATCACGAAGCGATAACTGCTGATTAAAACACACCCTGCCTTCTTGTAGACGCGCTCCTGAGCCCGACACGATCCTCTGCCGTGTATTTACGCGCCAGCCCAACGCCCTTGCTTTAACCACCAGCAATCAAGGGCCTCTCCAGTTTGGAATGGCGCTGACGAACAAAGCAACGAGCGGTATTTTAAGAAGCTCTCGGAACATGTTGGTGTCTTTTTATGTTTTGCGTAACGTTTGATGGATATGGTGGAAACTCGTATACGGTAATAACTTAGGGCCCCAATGTGTCATCCCCAATTTTACTGATGAGACAAGAAAGTAAGCTATCTTGGCCAGGTGAAGTATATAATTTGCCTGACTGTTTTATCACATTCAGGCAAATGCTCGCTACTGAAGATAAACAATAGAAACAGTCAACATATTTGTACATCCAAGCGTGAGAAGTACGTTGAATTGCTGTAGGACTTCACCGTTACGTAGTTGTTGGTATCGCACAACGTAACAGGCATAAATTGGTATTCATTGGCATCTACTGTATAACATTTAACTAATTTGCTAAAACTATTTCGGGCAAGCAAAAGACGAAGGCCAGAAGATTTTAAAATAAAACACACGTCACAAAGCAAAAAAATTCAAAAGATGCCGAAACCAAGTTTAATTAATATAAGAACTGTAGCACAGCCCGCCGAAAATTTTGGGAGGGGCCAAATAGTTTCAATTTGAGCGAGCAATAGTATTCGGTTTGGGGCGCCGCCTCTCGAAGCACAGAACGACAAGATATGCTAGAAATTTGAGGAGGCATGGCCCCTTTGCCGACCTGCGCGGAATTCGCCGATAACAGAAATAAAATCTGTTTTTGAAATACTTTCTGTCACTTCTACTTATTACAGCCTCTTTGCATTTTGACAAACAACACACAAAGCTTATAAGAGTGACGAAACGGATACTTGATTACCTGTTACAACCGGCTATGAAGAAGCAACCCAAGTTTTACGAGAAAGTATGAGAATGGTGCTTCAGTTTCGTTGGAAAATTTACTTCTATTTTTAGAGTTTGCAAAAGACATCACATATTTTGCCAAGTAGGCCTACCATAAAAAAGCTGCCCACGAACATCTGACTGTTCGCACATTGCTAACACGGTAATTTGGTCCTTGCATCTGATACAGCAGCTTTTTGTCGTCATTGTTGCTCATGCCGCTTCTGGTTTGCATTTTGCATGCGCTGCAATTTATTAAAAAACTTGTATGTGGTAAAGGTCTGCATGAGCCATTTTTTCGGGCGAGCCCAGCCGGTACAACAGAAACTGGTCTCTTAATTAAGGAACTTGCGGTCGCACGTAAGCTTGACTTCTAGGCATAGGTGTTATTGATTAAACCAGCTATGTCCAACCCACGGCCCAGGCGAAGATTTTGTGCGACCCAGTTTAGGTTTTCGCTGAAGTAACAGCATCCTACATACTGACAACCTTTCCTTATTTTGATAACCTTGAATTTGACACTTTGGTGCAAGTGGTCTCCTCAGTGCCACTTTATCACGTCTGTTAACATTGCAATTAGGTTCCGAACGCTTTCAGTGTATTAGCTTCAGCTAAATTTGGTTTGCTCAGATCTAAGTAAGTCATTCAATGTGCGGCCCTCATTAATATGTCATAAAATGTGCGGCCCTGGTTAAGATAGCAACATGATTTTTGGCCCAGTAAGCCATTTGGGTTGGACATAGCTGGATTAAACAGAAGTGTCTACAGATAAGTCATAAAACCATTGTTAGAGTTATTCATGGGCCGACATTTTTACAGCCGGAGCCAGTACAACCCGTGGTGTTTTTGGCCCGGCCCAACTTGCCCCGTAACGAATTCTCCCTGGACTGCCCGAAATTTAAAAAATAACCGGTCTCTGCAGACCTTTAGCTTTGAGGGCACCTGAAGCTTAGGGGAGTGCAAATCGTTTAGCAACTGCAGGTAGCTTCGCAAATTTTAAGATTTACTTTAAAAATACAGTACAAAGGTGTTGGTCAATTTGTTGCCACATAGCAGCCAACTCTTTCGAGCTGTCCACAATGTAACGCTTTTGGTGTTTCCTGGAATCTAGTTCCGCTCACACTTGGCAAATGATAATTAGTAGTTTTGTATTCAACATCGCATGAAGGAATAATGAACAAACTGCAACACTTGAAAAGCTTCGCAGTCATTAGAAAACGTTTATATTTTTTGAATCGTGTTTCTTAAAAATTGACGTAAGAACGACGCTTGGACAGAGTTTCCTAAAAATTTACTTAAAACAAAATAAGCCTTTAAAATTTTTGCTAAACCGAAATAAATGTCTATTGTTTTGTGCTGGCCCTAAAACAAGCGTTAATTCTCGACGTTAAAGTCAGACGTGCGAAGCATCGAAACTAGTCAACCAAGAAGTAACGCGATATCTTGCAAATTTAATGTTAAGGCTGGATTTAAAACACGTTAGCCTGGAAATTTGAATAAGCTCTTGCGCTCACTGATGACGACAGAAGCAGCAAATCACATTCGCACTTCTTTCGCAAATCCTTAAAAACTTGTATCCCCGATTTGCCGTCAACGACTTTTGATAATAACTCGCGTTTGGTGGAGTATGTTGATGTTCAACTTTATTCGCCGGCTGCTGTCAACCAAGCGTAGCTCTCTACCAATCGATTCAGTCTTCGGAGTTACGGATTGGTGAATGCTGCTTTTCGAAAATTGAATGCCAGACAAAATTTCCCGTGACCCAGACCACTCAACAGTTTGTTTGCTCGCAGTTATCCTCTTCAAGTAGCAGGAAACAAAGCAGATGAAGTCATCTCTTTGGCTGCATGTTTTGAAAACTGTTTATCTCAGCACGATGTCAAGTCAAGAGCGCGGACACAAAAAATAATAAATAGATGCGATAAACACCTGTCGTGCAATCAATTTCTCATTGGTTATGTGCGATCTCAAATAGTTCGTCTAATTCTAAAAGAAGGCACAGTGAATGCTAGTTGGTGGGTATGCTTACAACAACTTTGTTTTTGCGCAGAATGCGCAACAAACACGTCGAATATTATTGTCATCGCAAGCTGCTCGTAACTAATGCGCCCCTGCTTTTGTCAAAAAGCAATTGGCTCCACGTTCATCGCTTGTCTAAATCTTTTCACAACGAACCCACCGCTTCTCCGAACGTCGCACCAGAACTTGCACCCTGTGGTGTCCACGACGCCAGCATGTAACTCAACGCTTCTCTATCTTGGCGACATCACACATCCTGTAGCTAAGCC
>JGI24022J15233_10007843_pt1 | contig 11829 bp, 9 predicted proteins | sample Ectturendosymbi2_FD_15233 | JGI IMG/M metagenome (IMG submission 15233)
CGTGCGTGAAGCCAGAACGTTTGCGGGCGCTGCTCTTCACAGCAAAGCCGCCGGAGTTCCTTCGCAGACAAGCGCCGGTGATGAGAAACGCTCACGCGGTTTATCAGAAACTGCAGCCGAAAAGTACCTGGTCCTGGTGACGTGACGCGTCGGTCAGAGGCGCAGATCGTTACTGTCGTCGCCGACGGCGAGTTGGCGTTCGCAAACATAAAGGAGGCGGCAACGCTAATTTCTCAGTAAACTTGCTACAAACCATGGCGACCAACTGCGTTCGTCTCACGAGCCTTACGTCACGACTGCAACACGTGTTGAGAGGTCACGTGTTCAAGAAAGAGACACCTGATCGGCGAAGGTTAAGTTTTGGGAGAAAAAGACTTTTACATCGTCCAGTCGACTTTTTCGTGACGCAACTCAAAAAAATAGAACGGTGAACTTCCCTTCTTAGTGGGCGAGTCAGTTTGCCTGGCAATGCAAGTATAAGTCGCATGACTTGTTCATGACTATATTTGGCAGCGACGCGCAGAGGCAAAGAGCAGGTTATTTTCGTGCATTCCAATCTTCCTTGCAACGGGTCGGCAGGGACCGCAGGCAGCTTCAGTGCGGGCGCCTTGCGCAGGAGGTACCATCTATAGCGCAAGAGCAAAATATCTTTTGTCCGCGCCCACCACGCTATGCTGACTTCCAGCGCACGATGCGTGGTTGAATAGTGCGCAGCACGGTACAACGACAATGAAAACTGTTCTGCTGTGCCATCAACGCTGGAACGTTCTGACATTTTCTTTGTTCAGCCAAAGCTGTTATTGCTCGGCTGCATACAATTCGTTTCCAAAAACTGGGCGGTCCATATTTTCTTTTTAGCCCGCGGCGAAACCTGACCTTATATAACAAGCTGCAGATTATCGAACTTTAATGATAAAAGTACAGGTATGAGTTTCAAACGGCAAAATTTTGCCAAAAAATTTTTAGTAGAAAATAATCGGTTGGAAACATTGGTATTTTGAAACTAATGCAATCGGTAACGAGGTGGAGTTAAAGAAGTCAAGTGAAGCCAACGTGCAGCACAGCAAGCTAAGGTGACATTTCAACGTGACCTTTTCTTTGATGCGACGGATTTGATGCTTTATTATATTGATCGTAAGAGTAAAGAGCAGCTCTTGTTTCACGAAGTTATTCTGGGTTAGGTTTATCTTACACTCACTTGGAAACGGAAGTCAAGCGAAAAAAGTAGTTTGCAAAAAGCGCCCCCCGTTAACACTTCCTTGCGATTTTGTTACTTCTCGTTCAACAAGGGTATGTGGAGATGATGCACAAGGTGGCGTCAGGAAAACCAGCTGAAAAATCGTCGAGAGGAACATTTTTTTCAAGAAAATTGTACAAAACACCGACTTTTTCCTTGTAACGATTATTCTACCTCATTTCTCGATAAAAACAAAAAATTACTTAAAAAATTTAAATGATACGAACATCAACGACCTTTGAAACAATAAGAAACGTGCGCCTGTTCCTCTGCCCTTGCAACCTGCTAAGCATCCCACGCTTGCTGATTAAACTATTGCAAACGAAACAACAGCATATGGCTGCCAGGTCGTCCCACTGCAGCCATGTCAACAGAAAGACATATGCCGAACGTTTTACGTGTCCAACCTCGTATATGCATAGATCGTATTATCGGCTGAGCGCGTGTGTCAACATTGAAGATGCAACAGTTCCGCGAGCCTCAGCGCCGAGGGTCACCAGTTGCCTTGTTACTGCTGAGCATGTGAAGGCCGCTGGACTTGAGCAACCACAAGAGAAAGAGCTGACCCACCACCGTAGCGTGGAAAGCTTTCCAACGCCAGGACAAGCATTAAAGGCCGACTAGCGCATGACGGCAGGCAAATATTTCCAATCCAAACGAAAGCCATCTGGCATACGTTGCAATCTCGCCAACAATGAACGACCAAAATCGAAGCTATTTGTGCAGGAGCAGTTACTCACGCAACAGGTTCTGCCATCAACGACGACCAAAGACACTCACGTCACTGGTTCGTATTTAGCTTGGGGAGAAAAAATGCAACGTTTAAAACAGGCGACGTATTTATTTGAGAAGCGAGAGCGACCGACGTCCATCACAACAGTTGTCGCCATTTAAACATAAAAACTACGACGCGGGATGCAGCGAGCCGGAAACAAACTTAATCCTCAAACTTGCAAAGCGTTTCGGTTCACTTGTCCTGTTCTGGCCTGCAGGGGCCTTGGCCCGCAAATAAGTCCGATTTAGAAACTGATTGAACGATTAGGGAACTGCTCAGTTAAATCAAGATGTAACATCACAACGTCAACAACACGTAAAAGGAAATTTGCAAGAGACGGTCGGTAACTCTCAACAAAACAAAGCGTTTGTTATTGAACAAAATGCCTGCCAGCCGCAGTGAGCCGGTTATTGATGCTGACTGCCTAAAAATTAACGATCCGTGACTCCGCACGACAGAAGAACCCCTATTTAGGTTTCCATTCTTGCAACAACGTTTAGAAAACCGCAAAATATTTGCGTGGAAGGGCAAGTTTCCGAAGGTTGTTTATGAAGTAAACTCGTTTGTTTATTCCTCTTTGAGAGGGGGGATAAAATGACGAAATTTATTTTTAAAAAGCACAATGCACGTTGAAGAAAAACAGCTTCAAATCAGTCAACAAAAGTTTCAAGTAACATAACGCAAACTTTAAAAAAAGTGCATCAACGCAAACGTTCAACGATCGTGAAGAAATGTATTGATGGAAATTCGATTGTGGCTATTACAGTATTTCGCAGCTGGAAACTCAAATCGGATTTTTACAATCGTAAAAAACAGTGAAGTTTTGAAAAACATATTTGGATACATAAATGTAAGCAATGCATAATGTCGCGTCGTATCAAGCCAGAGAAACGAGCTACGTAAGCAGAATCCTTCTTGGGGGTGATTGGCAGACTTCGTGTTTGCCCAGTTTCTATGGCTGTCCAAAACCATCCCGCCCAGGAGAAAACGCAAATCAAGAAGCGTTTACTTTGACAAGCATCAACATCGGCTGGAAGTTTTCTCAGCCCGCCTGCTGTGTTGACAAACTGCACGGGTCTGTCAAACTGCTAGAACAAAACGCTGCCTACAACTGAAAAAAAATCCGAAAGATTCATAACCAACTGAACTGTGAGCCCGGCGACCATCGCAGAGAAATGACTTGCCTTATCGCCGCGTCATGTTGGCATACATTCTTGACATGAAAGACGGACCGATGGTTAGAAGTGGTGTGGGTGACGGTTGGTGAGCGAGATTGACGCAAGACTTGATTGCAGGTGCATATCCTGCTTTCGTGTTTGTGAAAGGCAAATAGAAACGGCGCGTACAAATTCCAAATCTATTTTGTATTCACGTTGAAATGGGCCGGTTAAACTAGAACCGCTACATCGCGCGGTACAAAAAACAGGATATACTTTTAAGTCCAAGTGTAGTTGAATGTTTTTTTTTAAGAGACGATAAAATCGCAAAAGCCAAGATGCATGTAGTTTTTTATTTCGCCCTATGAAGATGACGAATTGCAGAACAGAGAGAAAGGTAGGTGATGTGGAGAATTGTTCCATGCTTGTTGTCAAATACTGAAAACGCTGGAAATTTCAAGTCTGTTGTGTTTGGAACTGCATGAAGACACCAACCATTGCATCAAATGTGCAATGTGTCAAATTTCTCCGTGTGTTTTTCCGAAACACAGAAATGTATTTGCAAAAGCAAGACGAGAAGAAAATAATGGTAAACGTACTTCCGGTTTCCTAATTTTGAAACACGGCAACAACAGTATGTTGCTTCTGGTTTGGCAATGTGCAACTGGCACATTGGGTCGCAAAACAGAAAGCAATCATCTGAGGTAGGCACGGCTTGCCTGCCTGGACAGCATAAGAGGCAAGGCAATAAATAATTAGATCCTACGTCAGAAAATTAATGTACGGCAAAGCGCTGCTTGGAAAATCGATATTCGCTGCTACATCGCGTTGCCCGGTTACGGAAGCGCTCGATGCTTGCAGGTCAGCAAACAGTCGTTCAACGACGATCCACGGTTGTGCCGGATGTTGCCAATCGGATGACGTCAGCAGCACGCAGGCTAAATTACGCGCTTCCACTTTGGATATTATTACAGCATAATTATTGCGATTGTTACGACAAAACCACTGAAAAGTCACAAGCAGTTTGAGTGCCGAGCAGACGAAGCGGCCAAGCAATTTTTTTGTCGTCGCTCTTGCAGAGGCTGAAAGCGCGGCATGTCGTTGTGTGCTCCGCGACGCTGCATGACGACAAACTAAAGAGAGCAGCGATCAAAAGTTTTGCCGCCGCGCATTTAGCGAGCTACCGGGCTCTCACTGAAAATTTTGCACAGGCAACGTGCGAAAAGGAACAGACAGAGTGTGTGTGCGGCGACCGCTCGCAGCAGCCAGAAGCAGACGCGCGCGCTGCGATAAGCGGACCACTCAACAGTCTATTCCGCTTTTTCCTGCCAAGCGACGACGAATCGAATTAAAACGAAAAGAAAGCAGAGCGACGGTTTTGCTGGCTTACGCGGCGAGCACTTAAACAGCACTTGCATTCTTGCCCAACCACTTGAGAACGCTGAGGGGGCGCTCGGACGTTCGTCGTGCTAAACCTGGCGTCTCATAAATCAGCAGCAAGTCAGTTCGTGGATATTGTAAAAAACACTCGTCTAGTTTCGGCAGGCCTGATTTTAATGCGTCTTGGACGGATCTGCTTCACACGAGGACCGTGTGAACTCAGGGTTCAGCATCAAACAGTGCATTTCGTCAAACCAAGACCAGAAAGTAGCGGAGCACTTCTCTGCTGCGAATACGATGAAAGAAAAAATGAAACCCTTACCTCCGTTAAGAATTTCGCTACTTTCGTTGTCGCTCGCAGTCTCGACTTTTATGGCAACAGATTTTCGACTGTTGCTATGGCTACTGCTGCTGTTGTTGTTGTTGTTGGTGTTGTTGTTGCTGATGTCTTTGTACTTGTCATCGCTCGCCTCATTTTCGTCACTCCGTTTTTCAGAAATGGGTTCTGAAAAACATCCCCGCACTACAGACACCTTGCACATGCCTGTTTATGCCAAGCTTTTTAAATACCCTCGAAACAAGTTACATAACTTCGCTAACACTTACTTGCCGTATGGTTCACAGAAAGAATCGTAACACAGAACCTCAGAAACAGTTAATCTAAAACTTGGCCGTTTATTTGAGTATGTCAGATTCGCTGACAGCGAATACATAAAGAGCTAAAACCGCGTGCAAGTGAACCTTTGCAGAAGTTGTCTTTGGCAAGAAATGAAACATAACGTTAGTGAACGACGGCAGCCAACAAGCGACATTACTCGCCATTCATTGCGTGTTTCAATGAACTACTGCCGCGATAATGCGCGGGTATTCGTGAGTTGGGGCTTGATTATAAACGCGCTTTCCCCGAAGATACCTTGCAAGTCTCTTGTCGCGGGTGACGAGCGACTGCTCGGCGGATCCCTCAACTCAACGTTGCTGATCCCAATGGATCCGACTTGTTTCACCGAGGAAGAGACGACGTCACCAGACCAACCGTTGGGGGGAGAGTTGTGCGGCGAAGAAGAGGGAGAAATTGATGATGCTGGGGAAAGAGTCGTTGAGCCTGCTTGGCCATTTACAAATCTTGACAGCAGGGTCTGCGTCCCTGAAAACGAGAGCAATACTGTGAACGTGCTTGCCAGGAAGGGCGCGGACTTGTGAAGAATAAAACAGAAAGAAAAGCGGATTTTTTCTAATTAAAGCAACTTGCTGGTTCATCATCAAACATGATAGACGGCAATGCGTCAAAGAGTTTGAAAGAACCTCAACGCAGCTCATTTAAGCTGACGAAAGAGCGTTTCTTTAAACAAGCGAACATTTACAGCAAGTAAGTTAGTCGAAACGTATTTGAAACAATACACGTGATGTCGCAAGCGTGACGTAACTATGAAACGTCGGCAATACGTAACTTCGTCAGCATTTCCATTGTTAACTGGGCCTGGATGTGATTTAAAAAAATCTTACCAGCCACAGTGTCCACCCAGTTCTGAAGACCAACGTCATAAGGCGTTATTGAAGAAATCGGCATAAGCATTGGTGACTGACCCATCGCGGTGGGGCGAGACGCTTGCAGCAAGGTATTGACCGCTTCGGGAAGTCCGTTGGGTCTTGGAAAAAAGAATCCTTAATTGCCGCGAAAAGTATTCGACTTCATATTATGACCACGGTACTTGATACAAGTGTTGCAGAGTTATCAAACATTTAGCCAGCATGTCCTTATCTTACCTAGTGGTAGCAACTGAGCCAGCTTCGCTGTGGTTCTGTCCATTCATGATCATTGGTCTTGGTGCTTGCATGAGTGGCAAAGACAAACGTGACTGCGTTTGCGTCCAGAGTAGATTCGACCTCATGAATTCGGAGCAGGCGTTTGCCACCTGAAACGTACGTTCGCCAGACCTTAAGATTTCTTCTTCGCCAATCTAGACTCCCACAATTTTATATAGTATTGCGTTGTTTACCAGGGTATTTCAAAAGATTCCTTGCGTAACTGTGAAAATGTTATGTGTACTACCCGCAGCGATAATAAAGAAAGGTTAACCAACCAGGTTAGTTTTGTCCTAATGACATGCTTTTCTTTGAACAACCTGTTACTGAAGAGGAAAAGCGACTGGATGGGTAAAATCTGAATCAAGAACTCCGAGGATGAGCTCGCAACGACCGTCAGTCAACTTACTTGACGTGAAGTTTCCAAGCGCGATTTCAGAGCGTATTTTGCACAAAACTACATTCCAAATGAACCAATCTGACAAAGACCAACGCGATGCAGCAGTTTGGCTTTTGCATGGTAGCAAAAATGGCCTGCGCAATACTTACGTTGAACATCTGCATATAACTGGCCGCAGACAGGACGTCGATGACATCGGAGGAGTTGACGTGTAAATCAGACGAATAGGCGTATTCCAGAAGCGGCGTAAATCCTCTGACTGTGACGTACTTCAGTTCAATTGTAATGTGCTCACCATTGGGGCCATTGGTGACCGACACGGATGGGGAGTTTTTGGCCCCGCAGATTGTTGCCAGGAAATAGTCACTGCACGCGGCCATTACCGTTTTGTGAGCCTAAACGTAAAAAAAGATGATAACAAGTTGAAATGGGTGCTGAACGAGATTTCCACGACAGCAAACGCAAACAGACGTCAGCACAGATTCAGGTTACCTTAAATTTTTGTCCTTGCACTAAAATAGTCAAATCGCACAGGATTCCTTCTCGGCGCAGTTTGTTCAGTCGAAGCAATGAATCACGTGCATGAGAAGGGTCCCGGTGACTCAGCACTTGGGCCATGCCAGCCATCTTCATCGTGCCCTTTGGTTAGACCAGTCAGGTTATCACTTACACAAACGACGCTGATCAGTTCGCGGTAGGCTGGTATCCGGTTGAGAGCAGCCACAAACTGAAGTTCTTACTCACTCCTAGTTTTTTTTAACCTCTTAAGATCGTGGTAGCTCTGCCACAGGAATCAACAAAATTAATGTCGCTTTGCTGTCGCTACTGGAAAACTATGCATGATGTCTATTTAGCTAGCAAACGGGTAGATAAGTAACGCAAACATTATAGGAAGGATACAAAGTAGCTCGGCAATCTAAAAATGCAAGCGACCCCTCCACGCCAACTCCGCAAAGTCTTTGCTTCCCTGTCTGAGCAAATACGAGGTCGTTGGCTTTCAATGCAAGCACTTGTAGTCAGCGGTCCCGCGCACTTTATGACAAGTGCAGAATCAACATGCACGCGGTCCGGTGTGAGCGCAAGGCGTGTCTTTCCGTCAAGCCCGCTCACGTAATGCAGTGTTGATACAGGAGGTTGTAAGACGCACGGATTCAAATTTCAACCCAACCAAAAAGTTTGCAGAGGCTGTCAATCATTGAAAATAGCGCATAACAACAAGATGCCATTGCGGAACCAACCAACACCTCACGACCACATGGAGAGGAATTCACTGGTTCTGCCTGAAGAACCGTGTAATGCACTGCTATCGCGAAGCAATATTTGACTTACAAGTGCAGTCAAGCATTTCCAAAAAATGCATTCACCCACAAGCTGTTCTGGCTGCATTAGCTCAAGCAGGGCGCTCAAAAGCCTAAAAAACGCATTCATCGATAAAGTTGGCGCCAACTGACATTCCCCCAGGACCGCAATTCTACACAAAACGCAGACGACAGGGCGTCTGATAATGCACGGGAAGGACACTGTGCATACAAAGAGTTACTTTAAATTAAAAAACAGACATTGATTGTAAGGCACGACCCGGGGCATCGGCCTATGCAGTGTCAACAGAGACAGTCGCAAACATTAACCAGAGAAAGTCTTGCAATATAAATTTTCGACCTCGGCTTCCTTGGTCACGTTACGGAGCTTGACTGGGACGAAAAACAGACTCAACCACAACTTTTGCTGCGGATAAGGGCGCAAGTACACTGAACAGAAACTAATGACGTGCTAACCAGCAGCATTGTGCCGTAATAATGGCACGTGATGCACTAACTGACGATTTATTAGATGCTGACTAAAAACTGCAGTGACTCAAAAGTGATAGGCACGCCTCCGATGTCCACTGGCCACGTTTGTTTGTTATTACGCTAAAGTTAACAACACCTGCTGCGGTTAGTGCGTGCCATAAACCAGACGGGGTTAGGCTCATACAGACTGCGAAATGCAAAGACAAAATGAAAGAAGTCACGAAACTTCAGGTAATCCAGTTCGCATTGCTCAATCCCACCGTGGTTCGGAGAGGCTCAAACACGACCGAAGTGCATTGAGGCGTGCCGTTGTACTTACCTGCGTAGAAGTCAAAATTCATCCTTGTCTTGGCAAGGAAGAAATACTGTAGCTAGGTCAGGGTGTTACAAGTGTCACACCTTACCAAGTACAGCTGGTTGCAGAAATTCCACGTATCACACAAAAAAATTCGACTGCCATGACTTGTCATCTTAGCAGCGGGCACCAAAAGAGGAACGATCAATACTGCCGGCATGTAGCTGTAAAATTAATGGAAAGTACCCGTTCGAATTGGTGACTGGCCGAAGCAGTTGTAGGCAAGCGCGTGGATTAATCCAGAACATTTGTTAAGATTTTTTGTTGGAACAGCTATTAGCGGAAGGCTTATTCGTGTTTTCAACAATTAGGAACGTGTGCAACTTCCATTTGGTCTCATCCTTGACCGCAGTCAGACCATCGTAAATTGATTGCACTGCCTTCCTCAATCAGTAGATTCAAATGATCTCACCCACGCTCAAATGGAGAAAAATCACATTTTTGCTAGAATCAACAAACGCAAGTCCGTCTGTTTAATGAAATAAAGACAAATTAGCTTGGCTACTTACCTAAAGCTTGCCTACGTACTATGGCATGAAGCTTGCGCAGCTTCGCAAATTGGCTCCGACTATATTACGATCCGGTGATGTATGGTGCTTCAAGCCATAGTGAGCAGGTCCGCAGCTAACTGGACTCTGTGAAGTCAACATTAGCTCCATGTGTGTGTAATGAGCATTACGGTGTTTAAAAACCAATCTAGGTGCGAACTTCCAGGACTGGAGTCCATCCATCCAGCGCAAGAACTGTGAGCTCCGGGAAATGAAATATCGGTGGAAGCAAGGCAGAGGATGAAGGGGTGAGTGAGAACCATCGGGAAAGGAGAAATACAGACACTTGAAAACGATACTGCATTAAATCCGTAGAAAATTGAATTGATAGCAGAATTATGAATTGCTGTTGTTCTACTTACATGGGTGCCACTGTTTTGTTTCCAGTGTTTCGATTTCGACCGGTCGTCATGGTAACTGCTCAGGCTGCGTTTATGTGCACTGCGTCGTATACGTCATATCGTTTCTGTTTGAACTAAGTAAATGACGGTGCTTTCACATGTAAAGCTTTCATGGCTGGTAATGATTTTATAGAATGGTTATTGAAGATCGACTTGACAAGTGCAAACTGCTGATAAGACTTAAGATCACAAAAGCCAGTGCTTGAAGTTAACTGCTCCGAAACTAGCTTGTTAATACCTTTAATCGTGTAGATTGTAGAAAAACACTACGAAAAACATTTACTGAAGCAGAAAAATGTAAGCGAGAGAAGTAGGAAAATACAGTAAAGAAAGGAAAGAAAGGCTGTTTACGGTATTGTTCGACTAATTACAGGTTATCTTGTCCAGTTTACCTCATCCAGACAGGAGAAAAGAAATTGGTACTTCTTAGACGTCGATGACATTTTTTGCCTCAGCTGCTCTTTCCAGAAATTGCTGTAAGGACAGTGTCCATGCAGTTAACAATATTGTTAACGTCCTCGCAACGACACAATGGATTTCATTCACCAGTTTTTCTCATTCCAAGGCATCAGGGACCACCAAATATCAAGCGAAAACTCTGCAACCAGCTGAAATAACCCTATATTCTCGTAATCACCTGTGATCCTTAAATTTAATAAATAGTGAAAAGCGTCGTGTACCAAACCTTGTTTGAGGTTTTCTTTTTCTAATTCTGCAAATAAGCCAAAGCATTTGGCTCAACATTAAGACGAAAAGGTGTGCGCATCTTTACAAAAAGTAGTTGTTTGCTTGAGTTTTGTTTCGCTCTGCCAGATAATCCCTATGTTTGGCAAAATCATCTGCAAGATCTCTTAGATGCTATCTTCTCCTGAGAGCTGCTTCGCTATTATCGTTAATATAGATTGCTGTGAAACACCAACAATAAAGTACAACTGGGGTCTAGAAAAAAAAACTTGCAAAATCCTTTTATGATCTGAAAACAGCGCAACACACAGAACGAAACGAATGCTATCTGACTGCTTTTCGCGGCGACAGAGGTGCTGAGCCAGGCTAAACGAACGCATACTGTAAGTCTGGTTAGTCGATTTATTACTCGGGGTTCAATACATTTTTAAATTCAAGACATTAGTTGACGAGAAAGTCGCAGCAACATAATGACAACCAATCAAAGAACGTTATTAGCGTCATGTCTACATTCTGGTTGCAAAAACTTCCCTGGGCTCGTGCATGGCGAGCCTGACCCTGACATCTTTCTTTGAGCTCGCTTTTGTCAAGTATCGAGTTCGAACAGCAATATCAATTACCGCGTACGCCCAGGTACTGTGCATATCTGCCTCCGGTCAGGACAACTTACTTTACCGCATGCTGGATCGGATGTACAGGCTGACAGCGGCCGCGCGCGTTCCACGGCATGCAAATATAGTTCTACGCGCCCGAAGCGCGATCGACTGTAATCCGCAAAATGAATGAACTTGGCAGAAGCAGCTCATCGAGTAACTCTTTGTATGATTCAGGACGGAAGCGACGGCACTTGAATGTGTGTGGAGCACATATCGACTCATCCAATTTGCGATTACACATTAAATTGCACAACACGCGTGAGAAGCGAAAGCAGGCGAGAAAAAAATTGTCCCAAAATAAATAGCGGGATTGCACGCCGTTTATCTACGACGCCAACATCAATACGTCCACGTCACGTGCTAGTCTATAGCCTCGAGTCAGAGGCAGAGTTCTGCATAAATGACAGTCAGGCTGCGTTTCGCTTTTCTCGCCAGGTACTGACAGCTCGTACGGGTGAATAAGAAATCTCTTGCATCAGCATAAAAAGAAATCGAGACTCACGTTTTTCGCCGAACGCCCCGAAGCGGCAGGTCAGTTTCGGCGAAATCGTCGATTGTAATAAAGAAGACACAAACCAGCGCACCTGATTGTGTCTTTTTCCTGTGTGCTTTAAAAGCGTGGCAACCGCCCGCACAGGCAGTG
>JGI24022J15233_10007846_pt1 | contig 11829 bp, 9 predicted proteins | sample Ectturendosymbi2_FD_15233 | JGI IMG/M metagenome (IMG submission 15233)
AAAAAAAAAAAAAATACAATGCCGTCTATACCAGCACTAGTGGACTGTTTTTCTTGACAGCTCCCATTTCTCTTCAGCTATTTGTTTACGACGTTTTCGTGACAGCTGCTTTCGATTACGAAGGAATGCGTTGATTTTTAGGTCATCTGATACCTGCTTTGGGACGCTGTGCACTTTTTTATTGGTATAAGCGTCGCAGTCATGCTCCGGGTGTCTCCTGTGTGATGTCGGTGATTGGAAGACGCTATTTCGCTCATGTTGCTCACCGTCGTTATGTAGGTGTTGTTTGGAAGACACGGGCGCGAGCTCAGAAGACAACATGGATTGCTTGTGCTTTGCTAAAGTAAGTGAAGGTTGCCGCGTCAAGTGGAAATGTGTTGTTACAGTTGGCACCAGCGAACAACACTTACGAAGTGTCAGTGTTGTTCATGCCAAAATGTGCAGTGCATATTTGCTGGCGAGCACATTGAATAAATGTTAACGTGTAGGCGCCAAAGCGGATGAGGAACGTAAGTCTGATATGATGTAGTTTTATGGAATATCCCGGGTAAAAGAGATTTGCCGAAAATGCAGTGGATGAAAGTTTATGCTGACAGGTTTTCACTGCTGCTTTATGTTGCGTGGAGTCTAGTGTTCGTGTGCATGTCGCATGCATGGAGATGCGACCGTGATGCATGTGCGTGTCGCGTACAAGGTTTTGCTTTCGTTTGATAATGAAATAGTGGTTCGGGTATGGCGTGCAGCAAACAAATTTGAAAGCATCGAAAAAGGAGAAAACAGACAACTGGCTTTAGTTAGAAGGTTGCAAACGTTTACTGTTCACAAGCAGTGAACAGTCGTGATTTTCTGCAATCTTTATTGCCCTGGAACAAGGTTTGCTGTTTGAAACATGAATCTTCACCCTTTACCACGCGTTACGCAGATTGGGAGTGACTTTAGTTGCGGTGCTGTTTTGTGCTGAAACGCGTGGCATGTCTTAGTGATAAGCTTGCGTGCAAATTCAAAGAGAACCGTCGACGTTTTTTTTACAGTAACAACACGCTGCGTGCGAGCGCTGAACGCAAGTATTGACGGAGTTCTTCGACACAAACCTCGATGTGTAATGTACCCAAGGGGTTACAGCAACAGGCCCGAATAGTTGTGTTGCGGTGTGGAGGGTACTTAACGCTTCTCGATAGCAATGCGACGGCTAGTCAATTGGATACTGAATGTTTCTGCGCTGCTTGCGTTTACTGTTTACAAACAAGTCATATGCTGCCGCGTCAGTTTTGCCACACGCGGAACATAATGCTACAGTCTCAAAACGCCGAAACCAGGAAGTTACAAGGCGATTGGTTTAATCGACAGTTCTGTTCATCAGGTGTAGTGTAACATTTACGCGTTTCTCTATTGTCCTCCAAATAGTTTTGACCTCACTTTAAAAGTCAGCCTACCAGCATTGGTATGGCAGATTTACATGTAATGCTGTGCGCTAGACAGCATTGGAAAGTAAGGCATCAACAGTTGACAGTAATTTTTGAAATCAAGGCACCACGACGTTGAAGCCTCAGTTAATACAATCGCAGTTGAACTGTTACCGTGTTATGCGGTGACGTGGATGTCACTTTTATCGACAATTCGGGTTTACTCTGCATTGCATTCTGGATGGCTTCCGGGATGAAATATTCAACAATCTTGTAGGAATCCAAACTTCAAAGCCGAAGGAATGCTTCGCTCAAGTGCACTGCTGCATTGATTTTGCTGCCCTTAAAAGTGGCGATGCGCTCCACATTTTTAACAGACCGAATGATTCTACGTTGATATTTGAGTAAGATGTTCAAACTATGCAATACAGGTGACTCTTTCATTGAACTCCTTGCTAGTTGCGGCGCACTGGATCGAACCGTGTTGACCAAATCTTCAAATAACAGCAGCTTGTTCAGGTCTTGACGAACGAACCGCTTTTACAAGAAGCGCAATCTGTAGCTTGCCATCCAAGATATTTGAGGTTTACAGAAATATATTAAGTGGTGACGGGATTACAGGAAAACTGGGTTATATTCAAACGTGAAATTTCTAGAAGTCACTAAGCCGTATTAGGGATATGTGGAAATGCTGGACAGCCATGTCATGTTGCCTTTATCACTTGCGTTAATTTCAAAGCACAAGCTCAACAAATCCGATTTTTACACGGCTGCATAATTTTCTCAAAACGAAGACAACTTCGCCCAACGTGCCAGGAGTTAGTTTCGCATCTCATATTTTTATGCAGCATTTCGTGTTCATACGACTCGTGCATTGCGTCTTATTCGTCGAATATCTGTAAGCAACTGGAATAAGACTGCGGAAACAAGATGGTTGTTATGGTCCAACACCCCGATCCTAATTGACAAATGCTCATGGTAAATACATTTCGCACATACAGTTTAGTTAATGCAAACGATCAAAGTGGCTGTTCTGCGCAGCAGCATAATTCAGCGTTTTCCCACAAAACGCTACGGCGATGAACTGGCAATTATCACTGATAGCAACCAGTTAACCTTAAATGCGAAGAATTTACTTGTGTATCCAATTGCGACAACTACGTAGAACTAGCCCACTCGTGTTCAAACCCAAAATGCTGGGTATCGAAAGTCTTTTTTGTTGCACTTCTGTAATTGCTGGTATTTCTTGTAGAGGAGGTTGTTCATGCGCAAAACAATAGATCAATGAACGCACTTTAGTTTTATTTGCTTTTATGCATCGCGCTTGTGTATAATAACCACAGGTCACATCCCGTTTCCGCGACGCCACGCATTCGGATGTCTGCGTTACATTCGAAAAGAAATGAAACTGTGGGTTCCATGCAGCGTTTCTTGTTTACATCAAACTACTTTTGGTCGGTTTTTGTTCCCATTGCCACATTTTTGCTGAAATGCGACATTTGAACATGTGAATCACCAGAACCAAGGATGACTGGAAAGCAGCGCTGTCGCAACTTGTAAGGTCCTGGCACACTTCGTTGTTGCCGCAACGACGCCTCAGGTTTTGAAGCTCAGCAGCGAGTGCCTCATTTTTCGAACCTCTACTGATCTCGATCATGCAGTCATGTGCGTGCGATCGATCCTGCCATTGAGATGTTTGATTTAAACTGCATCCGCCGTTTCTGATCCGAATTATGCCCGAGCCATGCGCAGCTCCACCACCGTTTATCACCAGGAATCTGGCTGTCGCATCGAGCACCGTTTCCTGGACGGGAAGCAATGCCTTCGGTCCACATTAATGAGACGACCTTGTATGCAGTGCAAGCGGCTTTTTGACAAATGCATTGCGAAAGCCGTGGCAGTTGCTTGGGTCCCTGTGCAATCGATGCTGACCAGTCGAAGAAAAGATCAGCGATCGATGAGCGTTGGCGACGAGTAAGGGGCGAGGCGAGCCTTAAATCCCCCACAGCGACCATCTTGCAACGAGACGCTGCGCAGTTTTTCTGCGCATCTCTGTTTTTTTGTTGCACGGTCGTAGTTCTCCAAGCTGCATTGCGCGACATGATTAGCGACCCTTTTGTTTGGTATAATTGGTGTCTGCTTGTTGGAAGCTGAAGTTTGTTCGATGCTGACCATCAAAGGCTTGGCAAGACGACGGTGCGTCGAAGATGTTGGTGATGCCTCTCGATGACAGTAAACAGTGGTCGCCACTTTCCTTACTCGAAAGCGCCGAAACGAAGGCGATCGCAACTGTGAGCTTTCTGTGCTGTTATGGTCAAGTCTTTCAACATCTATCCTCCCGTCATGTCGTGCTGGTGCGGGATGAAGTGCAGATGTGCCTCGTTTAGTTTCAGGTATAACAGCAAGGTATGTTGAAGTCTTGCTCATGCTGTTGAATATGCTAGAAGGGTGTCGAGGCGCTAGAAAAAGCCAGGGGCTGCTAAGCTAAGTGTTGTGCGTTGCGAAAATGCGCCCGAGCTTAATTCCCCGCAGTCACTGGAATATACACTTCAATCGGGCAGTTTCAACCTGATTTTGCGACTAATTACATTGCTCTTGTAATATGTGCGGATTGTGCAATTTGTTTAATGTGTTGTGCATCTGTATTTTCATCTGTTCATATCGGTCCAAACTTGTCGTTGTACCGAGATCTGTACCTACATCAGGCAAGTTTACCAGCATACTGCGCGTTGAACCCTTTTTTTGCCGAAATGCACTTGTGCGAGCAGTTATGCTCTCCTTCATGTTCCGACAAAACTTCTAAGAGCGACGATATGGCCGGTTCCAGCAATCTGAGTTACCGCATTATTTTGAAACAACTGAGCGGAAGTTTTGAGCTTGTGTATTGTGACTATAATATCGCTTTGCCAGTCAACAGTAAAGTCAGTTACTTCCCGAGGCAGTGAGTTAATGAATGAAACTTGACGTGCTTCATGCGTTTAGAGACCTGGTGATTGGTTTAATTGCGTTGGTTTTAGTGAAGCAGTTCGTCCTTGTCCGGTAGAAGTTGCAAAAATTAATTGGACTGGTCAACGGTATGCTGACCGTGGAAGCAGAGTGCAGACCGACAAGGCAAAGTGCAAGATGTCGTCTAGAGCTTGCGTAACCGAAATTTAGCCCCGACTTTGCTAAATGGTATGCTTACTCTTTGGCTGCTTGCCCTTGTGGGGAGGTTTGGCTGCTTTGTCCTTGTGGGAAGCTTTGACTGCTTTGCCTATGTGGTACTTTGTCGCTGGAATGTTGATACGTGCAGTCAGAATTCTCGCAGAGTTATGAAAGCACAGCATGGCAGGCAGATTCCACCTAAACCCTACTTCACTTGGTATGCTTACTATCTTGGTGATGTTCAGGACAAACGATTGTTTGGTGATGTGCGGGAATTGCGTGTTAGAGATGCTTGTAGTGTTTGCATCTTCAGTGTATGGATGTACTGTAGTTGCTACTTCTCACAGTATGCGGAGTAATAGTCAGTGAATTAATAAAATTGACAGGGAAGAATACCTAAAACGTCATAAACGTGATATTTACTTTAACTGGTGCGATTGCTGTTTGATGCGACCAACAACGAGTCCCTGCTTTGAAGTTGTTTTTTTTTCGGCTCCTTTTCGCACATCATCGCGAATGTAACATTTTTTTCGGAGTATAACATAAAGTTTATTTCGGCCCTGCGCAGTAGTTCCTTATCACGAACGATTAGAATAGCATGCGAGTGTGTGCTTGTGACGTGATGAATAATTCATTTTCTTGCCTCAGCAGCGCTGTTCAATGTCGTTTGTTTCGCCGACCGGTTGACGCGCTTTAGCTGGTGTGGTTCGCTGCATTATCGATAAATTGTTTCTCGGCCAAATATACTTTTGTCGCATACCGGTCTGCATGACCTCGGTTCTTCTGTCGGTACGTGTGCTGCACGATGTGTCTTTTCCACTTACACTGACATGGCCACTGGAGCACGTGGTTCGTTTTCTTCACTCAGAACATGAAATCGTTTGCTCTTGCTGATCCGTTGTGAGCACAATATACTCCTTCTAGTTTTCAGTATATTTTACCACAACTCATTTTATTACGACATGAGCTCGAATCTATGTAGTTTTTGTGATTTTGGGAAACTAGTTTCCATTCAGGAAGTGCTTGAAAATCACTCACAAGTTTTAAGATTTTTCTGTTTCTTGTGTGCTATTTTGAGTCATGGCAAGTAGCTCCTGGCCAAAGTCTAGAATCTACATGTGCGCCTTGCCGGAGTTGACGCTCTTGCACATTAAACGCTACGATTCAATCAGCGGCCGTGGTTGGACCAGACGATCTTTGACCGACAGGCGGGCGTTCTACCACTGGCCTATTGCAGGGTCCTTAAAAAGTTATGCTTTCTAAGTGTGCCGTTGTCAGATGCTTCGGTCTGTATTCGTCAACTGTAAATGTAAATAAACCAAACGAGTTGGGAGTAAATGGTGGTTTCTGAATAATTGTTATTATCTCAGGTCAACCTCCAAGTCCGTCTTGCGAATTCTTGTATCGTGAATTTTGGGGAATCGCGGGTCTTGGCCTTACAGAATTGTGACCACTTCGCAGAAATCTCGTTACGACATGGAGGAAATTCAACCGAGAACAAGCGCGTCCAGGACGCAGAGTCGTTCGAGTAATCGAGAACGTGAATCGACAACGCAATATCAACAGCCTTTGCCATCGGCTGGAGAGACTTACGACGTAAGTGCACGGGCCACTTGCGTGAGAAAGAGTGGCATTTTGTGTATTCACCAAAACAGCAGCAGAAGGTCGAATTTATTGAACCATAGTATGCAGCTGCAGCCGTAGTCCAACCGTTTCCTGCTGCGTTCTGTGGAGTATCTTGAAACAGGCCGCTTGACCTGCTCGTTGTAGGTTCGTTTGCAAAGATTTGGTGCTGAGGCTACGGGCCTAGCAACTGGTTACGTTAACTTGGGCTGATCTGCGTGACAACTAATTCTTTATTATTTTCTCGGCGCCATAACGCTGAATAAACCGTGGTGGGTTGGAATTTCACTGGACTTGGAAAAACTTTTAAGCTGTGTGTTCAGAGCAACCTGTACTTCGATATTTTGGAAATAAAAACCCAATTTCCAATTTCGTAGTTGTTTCATTGGATTTACTTGTTGCTAGTCCCTTTGGTTACTATCTATCTTCTTTGGAAGTTGTTCCTTCTAGTTGTTTTTCTTGCCGCTGCAGAAAATTTTTCATTGTTCACACCTGCTGACTGTTACTGTTAATCGATTTTTTGCGGTGCAGGTTAATCGACAGATGCCGTTGTATTCATTCGACAAGATCGTGCTGGAAAAGGTAAGATCGCTTTTGGAGATAGCGTCACATCAATGTCTGCCTCTGCAATGCAGTAGGAAGGCCCTGAGGTTTATTCACATTAGCCATTGCTGACTTTTTGTTGCAAACTGTTTAACTTCTGATGTTGAGCTACTAGAGGATTTAGAAAGAAGGCCGCTACTTCTGCAGTATTATGTGCGGAAACAACAGAAAATGGACTGTAGTGTTTTGTTGTAACTAATGTTTCAAGGTACGTTTCCAACGGTCGTTCAGTGATCAGCAACACGCGTTAAAAGATGAACCAAACATAATTGCTGGTGGAAAGGAAAACCTTTTAAAGTGATGATCCCTTTTGCAAGAAGAATGAGTGCTCGCTTAGCGTTTGTTATTATGTTAAATGAGTTCCGTCGATGGTACGCATCACTATTGTTGACACTTACGCTTTCGTTCAGTTACCAACCTGCCCGTAATCCGCTACTCTCTGAAAATCATGGTTTGTCGCGCACGATTTTTCCAAGCTCTGGATGCAGTGATCGAGTAACGAGCTTATTCACGGCCACGCTGTGGTTGGGTGACGTTGGCAAAATCCGTGCGTTTTGAGTCAACGGCTTTTCGAGTCGAGCCGCGCCAGACGCGATTTGCGACTTGCTTTTCCGCGCTTCGTGAGCGTCGAACACTGCAGCGGCCAGACCTGTGCCGCGCCATTCTTGTACTCTTATCATCTGGCAGCAATTTCGCACTGACGTTGAAATCTTGTTTTTGCCAAGGGAAATGCCGGTCTGGGCTTTTCCATTGCGGGAGGACGGGATAACCCCCTGGACGACAACGACGTCAGCATCTACATCACCAAAATCATCCCCGGCGGCGCCGCTGAGCGCGACGGACGATTAAGGTCGGTGACGCAGCTGCTGCTCGGTTCAAATTAATCATAATCAATTAAAATGCGCCTGAACTACTGTATATACCACGGAACATTACAGTTGAGCATGTCGTCTAGAAATTGCGAACGTGGTGAAAACAGCTGTGTGAGTGACGACTGTATGACGTCATACTGCTGTTAACACTTTGGTCTTTGAGATTCTTGTGTTTTTTTAAAGCAGTGATTGTTGGTTGGCTTGGTGCCGCGTGCTTCTTGTACGTTTTGGCGACTGGTGCTCAGCATAGGACGAGGGCTAAGCTTTAGTGCTTTGAGAGCACTGGTTTGGTTTGCACAACAGCAAATCTACCTTTGCGCAGCAAAATAGGATTTGAAATGCGCTAGTGCCCTTAACGGGTGAATGGTTATCAACCAAAATAACAGATCAACACACGAATAGTACCCAAGTCAAAGCTGACATTTTTGAGAAAGTAACGAGGGTATACAAGTGTGCCATACACATGATGGAGGCGTTTTCGGCATTCGTCAAATGCAAGTGGCTCAAACAATATTTGATTAGTCGCTGGGCATCGACTGGCAGGCCAACATCAGTGAAACACCGACTGCTCGCTCTTAGCAGCATCGAAACCGGAGTTGTTGTGAAACAATATTGAGCGAAAAGCAAACTGAATTAAAGCTTAGCCCTCGTCCTGTGCACCTATTCAATCTCTAGGCGGCCAACGTTTCGCCCTTAATAGTATTATCAGTTGAGAACGGACCACGACAAGCTGTGGTCACGCCTTGTCAAAGTAGATCACGATGTTGTTTACTTTGTGATTAAGGGTTTTCTCCAGGAACTCGAAAGTGGTATACCGACAAGTGTTATTTTACGAGTATGTTTACCCGAACACTTTTGCGCAGCATTTGCTCGCCTCGTGTAGGCCGTCAGTCTTTGCCGTAGGTGTACTACATTGGGATTGTTTTTATTTCCTCAAACCCCTATTCCGCTATTTACCAAAGTTCATTGCATTCTTGCGCAATAAGAAAACAAATCGCCTCCAATATCCAACTCGCCTCCTCTCCGTCCACGAAAGTCGTTGTTAAACCACTAACTGCTGTCATCATGTGGTAAAGAAATACCACCTGGTCCCTCTGTATTCAAGGATGTTATCCTTGTTACCAGACAAAGGTTATTGTATTTTTTTCCTCTTGACCGAAAGCTTGAGCCAGTTGCCGAATCAATGTCATTTTGTGTGCTGTTTGTCAAAAACTTCTCGAAGCGCTGTATTTTCCAAAACGCACTCCCGTCTTTTTTGCAAAGAAAATCTGTTCTTGCAAGACTTGCCTTCCGCGCAACCGGTGTTACACGTGCGCGCGAGCCTTTTCGTGAAAATTTAGAACCAGTGCTGTCGAGCGTCACGTGACACGTGCGTTCGAATGAGATTTTGTTCCAGTTTTTGAAACGCGCAACTCTGAAAACGTAATTTAATTCAAAATGCTGTAAGTTTGTATCAGTATGCCCTCCGTACAGAGCCAACGACGCCATCGTTTCTGTCAATGGATTCGACACGAGCAACGTGCTTCACGGAGATGCGGTGAATGCGCTGAAACTAGCTGATCCAACCGTTGTGTGAGTATGCTGTTCCAAAATAAAAAGCTGAAAGGTTTTCTGAGAAAATTGCGTTTTTATTCGGTGAAGTGCGTAAGTCCTTTCAAGAAGATATCGTGAAAATAAAAATCGACTTTGATGAAAACTTTCCTGTTCGAAAGATTACTTTTCTCAGAGAGACCATATAATGAAAATATCTTGGTTTTCACTTAAACCAGAGGTTCTCAACCTTTTGTCTGACCATGTGCTCCTTCAGCATATCGACAGTTGAGCATGTACCCCTAAAATTTCTTATGATAAAAAAGCTGAGTGAAATATCAAAATCCACTGAAATTTTTTGAAACCTCTGTCATAAACGAAGCAGCGTCGATCTGTTTGATTCAATTTTGTCGATCTACCTGACTTCTCGCGGCCCGTTCGTTCCCAGTGTGTCGTTCTTTCTAACAAGCATCGCGTGGCTTCGCCTTTTTTCCTGCTTCGCCACGGCAGACCTTGTTCCTGAAAGATCTATTTTGGGCGACGACAGTTGTTGTTGGCGTCGCTCGCACGACACACGACACGACTCAACCATAAGGTAGGAACACTGCGAAACGTCCGAGGCCGTCATCGTGTCGCTTTTTCGCTCGTCCAGGCTGGGAATAAGAAGACTGGCCGAACCGCCGCACGTCGACCCGAAGGACTTCGCGGAAGAGGAACACTTGTCCTCGGAAGAACACTTCATCGATATACAACTTGTCAAAGGGAATAAAGGCAGGTTGACCGTGCGCGATGGTTTTTATTCGGGGCTTTTTTGAAACCGGCTTTTTTCTGTCGCGTAGAAACGCAGGATTCTTACACGCAGTCGTAAAAAGTATGGACATATTTTGGTCATTTTCCAGACTGGAAAAGTCTGGAAAATGAATTAAAATATTCGTCTGTTAGTATGGAAAAATGAAATAATTTTCCAGACTCGATCTTTCGACAAGCATTCTGATATTTTATTCTAACATTTTTGGTAAGATTGATCGTTTTACTTTCATCGTGTTTTAACTATTGTAGTACCTGTTTTCGACCCGGGTATGTCATTCGGAAAAATTAAGTCTGGAAAATTGCATAGGAACCCTGGAAACGTGACAAACGCGAGAGCGATAAGACAATGCAACTGCGTCGTTTCCAAGTGCGATGCAACGTGCGGGGAGACAAGTTGAGAAATGAGGCATTCTCCTTTATTAACGCGCATCGGCAGTTGATCCCGGTTCAGCCTGAGGGCCAGTGAGTCATGCACCGTCTTGTTTAATGGCAGTGCGCGTTCTCACCGTGAAATTGAACGTAATGCCTAAAAGCATTTTTCGCTTACTCGGGGCTCGACGGCATGGAATGTTGACAGCTCCCTTTTTTTCTTCGATTCGCGCACGATGCCACGAGAGATCTGCAATGACTCAAAGATGTCTTCTTTGATGGGAATGACGCGCAAAAGACTGGTCAGTCTGTAGAGCTTCGCTGCTCAAAGACGCTCTTGAGCTTGACTCTCTTTTTACGAATCTTTTTTCTACGAACGACCACCTTCTTTGAGAGAAGCCCGCCTCTGCAAAGGCCATTTTTTCAGTGACCTCCGCCCTGTTTTTGACCCAAACGTCAAGACGCAGACAAATGACCCTACACACAGCGCTTCACCTCTTAGTAGATGCTTCTTTCGGGCAGACTGAGCGTGGATACGGTCGCTCGGCCCTGCAATTGTGTTTGTAAATACTCTGCCAATCAGTGACGATCACGTTACATCGCCGTTCAGTGTGGAAGATATATTTTTCAGATCATTAGTGGGAAATTAGTGCTTTTGCCGTAGCGCCTCGTATTCCAACAAAAACGCCATCCTCAGCATGTTGCTACCAACGCTGAAGCGCTTGGTACATTTACATGCGTTGTTGTCTTTTTTCGCAAACGTGGATCGTGTTGAAAAATGTTATGTGTTTTCGTTTGGCCACTCTGTGGTAATTATTATTTTTGTACATATCATCTGTTCGGTTTGCTGTACCTAATGTAAATAGATCTGACAATAGAATTGAAAAAACAGAAGTAACGATTTTTCTTGAAACGACAGCAAGAGCTCTCAACCACAGAACTTCTGCATTTGCCAGAGAATAACAAACAATTTCTTCCATTTTTCCATATTTTTCTTCCATATTTTTACTGTTTGTATGGAACGTAAAATTTGAAATGAAAGCGAAGGCAACAACTCATAATGTGGCAGCAAGCTCGCTTGGCCGTATTACCAAATGTCATAAAACAGTGTTTCCCCGTGTCACTTATCCATCCATTTAGGCTTTTACAGGTAAAAGTCTTCTCATTACAAAAGTGCGACCGTTCCAACGCGCGCGTCGTCGACTTTCAACTGAATGTCATTTCGCAGCAGCGTTTCTCGTCCCAAACTTTTGAGTCACTGCCGGGGCAAGGCCCCATGCAATCACGCATGGACGTCGGAGGGGGCAGAGGGGGACTTTCAACTCCTTGGATTTTGAATTTTGTATTTTCCATGTAACAATTGTTGTTCTCTTGTTTTCGGACTGGTAAAATAAAATTTCCTCACTCTTGGCCTCACCCTGAAAAAATGCTTTTGGCCACCACCTGGAAGAATCCACTATTGCCCCCCCCCCCCC
>JGI24022J15233_10007851_pt1 | contig 11825 bp, 7 predicted proteins | sample Ectturendosymbi2_FD_15233 | JGI IMG/M metagenome (IMG submission 15233)
CCCAGGGCCAAGCAAAGTGGGCCAAGGTGGCCTAAAAGCCCTCCACTTATGACGTCACTCAAAAAAAAACCCGTACCCCCCAAGCAAAAATTTTTTTTCGAGTGCAGACTAGAAGACTTGCCGCGTCTTTTGAGACTTATGCCGGGTCTATAGAGCATACCAGACCGGAGAAATTCCTGCACAAAGCCACGTGCGTTCAGGCGTTTTTTTTCCGAAAATCCCTGAAGGATTTTCGGAAAAAAACGCCTGAAAGCTGGACACCAAAGAGTTAATCCGATGGACACCAAAGAGTTAATCCGATTAAGCAACTGTTGCCAAAATGATTCCCTCGACCGACGTGCTAAAATCAACGCTGCGCGTTCAATTTCCAGGCTTCAGCACATCGTATACAGGGCAGTCTGGTTCTGTCTTGTCGCTACGGGTGCAAAGCTTTGTCTCAAAAGCAGCACTTTTAAAGTTTATTTTATGGCATTAGGTAAGGACCTGACGCATGCAACTATGCTTACCTCCTTTGCACAAAATGTGTTAAATTCTTTACAGAACAGAAAATGGTACACCTGTAGGCTACTGTACACCAACTTGGAATTTTAGTTCCATTTGACGACTGCTACTTTTCCGAAGCACTGCACACAGTACACTTCAGTTTAAAATGCGGAATTATGCCATGTCTGGCAGAAAACTAACAGTCGTCAAATGGTGAATTATGCCATTTCTAGCAGTTTAAAATGCGCAATTATGCCGTGCATTTCGCCGCGGACAATGCACTGTTTCAACTTGGTTACTTGTTTGGCTTCACTCTCTCTTTTTTCATATCAATAAGATTCACTTGGTGAATGCCCCAACCGAATGATGCATAACAAAGGCCATTGGGATTACAAAAGCTTCATGACGCCACAGGCTAACAAATCAGTTAAGTCTTTACGTACAACACCCAGCTGTATCAGGACCAAGAAATTTTAGAACTTCTACAAGCATTTCTATATCCCACAGTTCTACAAATCTTCATACGCGAACACCTGTGAGACATAAACGTGTTTACAACTGCATTACACAGTTCAAAGCAAGCAGAAAAATGGCCATGAGTGTGGGAAACGTTCCACGATTGATACACGAGATCATTACGTCACACATGCAGTGCGCACGTTTAAGACAACATGCAGCGTACGGGCCCACAACAACTTTGAATTTATGTTTCAGCTGATGACCACTGGTTTGCTAAACACTGAAGAATTTCAGAATTTAAATACTGTATTTGGAGCAAGGGATTTTTAGAACATCTAGAAGCACTTTTGTATCTCACAGTTCTAGAAATCTCCGCGTTCGGTGTCAAGCTATAACATACCAACAGTGTCAGGTAGCAAGCATGTGGACAGAAGTCAAGTAGGGCTGTAAACTTGCGGATATTTGTTTGATACGGATAATTGCATACTCCGGTTAAACGCATAAAAAAGCTTGGCAAATTGGCTCCAGATTTGTCTGCAGCGCGTTACGTCTCTGTGATGCAAGATTATACCACTTTTATGACACCACAAAAACTTGATTACAAAATGTTTATAATGAGATAGAAATGGTCTGTATGTTCATCAAATGTTGCTTATTTAAAATTGTTATGCTACAGGCAATAAGAAAAAATAAGGACACAAGTAACAAATAAGGTCATTTCTTAAAAATAATGGCAGTAAAATTTTCTATGATGTAGCATTGCAAAATAAGACAAATCTTAGAAACAAGGACGGTATGGTAGCTCTGCGATAAGCAATAAAATACACAAATGACAAAAGCATGAAAGTAATGAGTAATTATGAAGATGACATTACATATTGTGCAGGTCATTACAAACACTAATGAAACCACTACCTCACTGGGATGAAGAACCACACAACATCGAATTCTGCACAAAGCTATGTTACTAGAACAGTCAACCACCACTAGGGTGGAGTGAATTTTCAAAATTTTGCAATACAAACTTTGAGGTGGTCTACAAAGTTGGAAACATGGCTGAAACTAACTTCAAAATTGATATTAGTTGGTTGACCACAAAAACCTGCTTGCTACCTCACCCTTGGGGTGATGTGGGGGTCAAATTTCATGAATTCGTCATGACTCAACTTCTAGGTGAGATAGNAAAACTAATTTTGGGCTCAAAAGATGCGGAAGACACAAGTTTCTATTAGCGATAAGAGGAAAATTTTGCACTACTTCAGAATTCAAAACTGTTTTTACACCATTTTCCCATAAATCGCAAAGATAATGAATAAAGTTGTTCATTTTGAAGTTACATTCAAATTGTGATTTCAAAATTTTGGCTTTTTTCAAAGATTCTTATAATCAGTAAAGTTTAACCACTAGATATTTTATTGCATAGAACCGTGCTCTGCCAGGTTGAGCATAGTAGAGTGACCATCCTGTCGTAAAAGGCAATTAGCAGGCGGCTTTCCTGATTTGTGATACAAATTGGTGTTAGGAAGGGCATCCAGCTGTAAAAGTTTCTGCCTCAAAAAATCCTCACGAAAGTGGGTACATCCTGCCACCCTCATTGATAAGGACAGGATCAGATAAAAATTGGATTACTACCACTACATCTTAGAAACAGAAATATTCAAAAAAATTTTAACAGTTAGTTAGTAAATACCAAGCACGATATTGTTAGAGTTACCATGTACTTCAATATTGTTTTTGACTATTTTTAGATTTTATGTGATATCTACCTGTAGACATAGCTTGCTTCATCAACATGTTGGCCAGAGGCAAAAACACTAATACCATAATATTGCATGATATCCATTCGTTTGCCAGTACAAAAATATTTCTACCCAAGAAGTTACCAACTACTGAGGATGTGATTTGTCGTGTTGTATCTGAACCAAATCGGCGTACACGACAATCAGCTGATGCTGTGGCCACAGAACTGGTACAGCATTGGATGTATTGCAACGTATATCCATTGCACCATTTTACACTGTAGAACACCACACCTTTCCCTACTCTCCTTTTTGGTCTTCATAAAATTGAAACTCAATGTCAGACATACGTAGTGGATGTTTCAGTTCAAGTTATCTTCAGCGATTTTTATTGCGGCAAAATAAGTCAAACAGTTAGTTACTTGTTTCCATGAAATTACTGAGTTGCTTTTGGAAGGTAGGACCACGTTTCTTCAGGTATCTTTCACATAGATTAAATGTTAGCACCATTGAATGAATTTTTCCGCAACTGTAGAATGGTGCAATGGATATACATCATAATATATCCAGTGCGGTACCAGTTCTGTGGCAATAGCATCAGTTGATTGTCGTGCACGCTAATTTGGTTCAGATAGAAACAACAAATCACATCCTTAGTAGTTGGTAACTTTTTGGGTAGAAGTATATTTGTACAGGCAAACGCATGGATGTAATGCAATACTATTGCATTAGTGCTTTTTCCTCTGGTCAACATCTTGATAAAAGCAAGCTTTGTCTACAAGTAGATAACATATAAAATTATTAAAATGCATGGTAACTCCAACAATATCCTGCTTGATGTTTACTAACTAACTGTCATATTTGTTTTTTAAGTATTTTTTAATATTTCTATTTCTACGATATAGCTGTAATAATTCAATTTTATGCAATCCTATCCTCGTCAAAGTGAGTGGCAAGATGTACCCCACTTTCGTAAGGATTTTTTGAGGCAGAAATTTTTACATCCGGATGCCCTTCCTAACACCAACCTGTATCAAACATCAGGAAAATGGCCCGTTAGTTGCCTTTTACAACAGGATGGCTGCTCTACTATTCTCAATCTGACAAAGCACAGTTGTATGTATTAAAATATCTAGTGGTGAAACTTTATGGATAAGAAGAATGTTCCTTTGAAAAAAGTCAAAATTTTGAAATCGCAATTTGGATGTAACTTCAAAATGAACAAGTTTATTCATTATCTTTGCAATACATGGGAAAATGGTGTAAAAAACGTTTTTCAGTAATAACGATTTTTAGAATGAAGTAAGGCAAAATTTTCCTCTTATAGCTAATAGAAACTTGTGTCTTCTGCATTTTTTGAGCCCAAAATCAGTGTTCTATCTCACCTAGAAGTTGAGGTATGATGATTTCATGAAATTTGACCTCCACATGATCCCAGGGGTGAGGTAGCAAGCAGATTTTTGTGGTCAACCACCTAATATTAATTTTGAAGTTAGTTTCAGCCATGTTTCCAACTTTTTGGACCACCTCAAAGTTTGTATTGCACAATTTTGTAAATTCACTCCATCCTAACCACCATATCATGTACCCTCATTTGTTCACAGATTGTCATCTGCTTACTGCGCAAAAACCTGTGATTGAATATTCCGTCATAGAGTGGTTTGTTGTGACGATTACACAGCGGTTTGTGTATTACATTTACACATTACTTGATGTAGTTGTAGGGCTACACACCATAAGAAAAAGGACAGAGAATTTGCATTATTCAATGAACTACAAAGCATCAACTTGGGTTTTCAAACATTCTGTGCAGAACCATAGCATAGGGGATTTTATGAGCAAATGTTCCTGATATATATTGGTGAAATTTCGTCAATACAATACATCGGCAACATCGCCATATTGGCTGATATATATCAGCATGCTGATGCATCAGTCAAGCTCTAGGTACCAGTTGTGTTGTGAAAGCACACAAAAAAAGTTTTATAGGTTATCATGTGTTTCTAGTCACAGCATAATCACTCTTTGTTCCTGCAAACATGGTACTAAAATGATGCATAGCTTGTCCAACAATCAGCAAACACNAGCTGTACAGCAATGAGAACTCTGTTTATCCAAACAGGCATGCACTCACAAAATTGATGTTGACAATCTGCTGCATACCCTTGTTTGCGAGGCGTTCTCTATTGAGATGACTGTGTTAGCAATATACTTGTGAAATTACTACAGAGCAGAACGATTGAGCACAGTTGCTCAGATGATTTTGCATTGTGATGTAAGAGTGAATTACAAGAATCTAGTATAAGACTTCTTGCGCAATAGACAACATTGTCAACTGTTCATACCAATAACAGTTGTTCTTAAATACAATGCTTGACTGGTATTTTATTCAGATAATGTGACATTTCTAAGGCTAGCTGTTGCGCTTTGCAATGTGAGAAATTCGTCACAAAATATGACTTCAGTGGGAACAAACTCCCGTTACTTAGCATAAGATTTTAATATGCCTAAACCTTATTTAATCTTATCATAACCAAGTAGTTGTAAATANCAGATACAGTTTAGGCCTCATCTGCAAAACCAAACAATTTCAATTTGAGACTGGGTCCTCACCTCGCACCATGAAGCAAAATATTACAAAATAGCTCTGCGTGTGCCTGGCAATGTATCAGCTTTTGACAGCTTTGCTTGCATTGGAGCTAGTACTAGCTTTTTATGCTACAAAATATTATAACCAGAAGACCGAAAATGAATTAGGGTAATCCCCACTCTAATCTCCTAGGGAATTCNTACAAAATTTGTTTTTTGGCCATAAGTTTGGATCCCGAACCACTAGGGAGTTGATCAAGGGCTCTAAAGACTCATATTATGGCCTGGTACCAATAAAATTTTGAGCCACGAAATCAACTCACTGGATCAGCCCATGATGTCATCAAAAATGCTAAACCTTCCCCAATCATGATGTGTACTACCAAAAACCCCAAACCCAAAAAAATTTTTTTATTCCAAACTACAAGACTTTCTGGGTCTGAAGGATTTGAACAGCTCTCTAACTCAATCAGCTGCCACATGATGGCCTTCAGTCGAAATGGCCAAAATTGCCTTTTGTGGGACATGAATTTTCGTCCAATTTTTGTTTTTTGAGCCATAATTTTAGCTCCAGATATGCTAGAAAACCAATCGAGGTCTCTAAAGACTCAGATGATAGCCGTTTCCAAAAAAACTTGAGTTAAAAAAATTATTCATTGGGTGGCACCCAAGGTTAGACAACATAGATTTTTGGCAAGAACATATATATATGTGGTCTGGTACCCAACGTGTTGATGTTGAATACCTATGGTACAAGGGGGCCTGTCATGACAGCCAAACAGACCCCATGGATACGTCCCTGTCTATACTAAAGACCACTACCAATAAACTAAATAATAAGATTAGTAGCTCTGACAGCATATTGGCACTTTTTAAGAAACATGAATAAGTATAAGTTTTATTTTGGATTACAAATGATTACCACTCTAAGCAGCATATTATTATATCAACAGGAACATTATATCATAGGAACCTTATAAAATAAACAATGCTATGGTAATGTTCTCTACAACACTAGTTTTAATCACTTCATAGCAAATCAACTGAAGATATGTCCCTGTCTGTGTGTTGAAAAAATATAGGTCCTAAGGCTATGCTCAGCTGAAAGAAAGCATCATAACAAACTCCAAGTTGCAATGATGTGGAACTAGCACTGTCTTTGACATAAAAAAAAGGGAAAATGTATTTCATTTGTACATACAAGGCAAACTTGAGCATTTCATCAGCAGCTGATGACTGCATAGTGCATACTACCTAATAGCAGTGTAACCAATTTTGTTATGTCAAAGCAAGCAAATAACTTTCTTTGCATTTTAGCTCTTGATTTAATCCTTCACCATGTCACCATTAAGCATTGCTTTCACATTTTAGGACTGAGGACGCACTGTCTTACATGAAATCAATTTCCTGTTATAATTTTTCTGATAGATTTGACTGTTATCTTTGTCAAGATGAAAGCAGAGAGGCAAATGTCTAAATAAGGTTTATGAACTGGAGCCCTCAGCTTCCGTCGGGGGCCACGGAGCAGTTCTCCAACAGTCATGAGTAGATGCCTTGACTAATAGCTCTGCCGTGATATTGCAAAACCCTATTGATGAGCAAGGGGCCACAACAAGTGTTGAGAGTCTTTGGAAGGGGGCCACAACCCATGAAAGGTTGAGAACCACTGGTCTAAATCAATCGAAATCATGAAAGCAAAGCCTGGTTGGTTGATTCCTCGAAAGCTTGCAGCAAACCTGAAAAGATTTTAATCACCTTTCAAACACTTGTGGTGGTATTATTCATGAATGCCGGAAGATGAAACATGGATACTGATACATAGATTGGTTAACACTGTGTGGTTACAAAATGAAGATTTTTATTAAGTATGAAGTTGTCAGTTTTTTAATTCGTTTTTGTTCTGATTCTTACTGTAATCTTACCTAGTCATGAATCTGTAATGACTAAATGAGTGCTATCTCTCATTCGGATAAGTCAGCCTACAAAACATTGCAAAAGGCTAGCATATTGATTTGATTGCAAGCAACACAAAATGCTGTTAAAAATTCATGAAATTGAACCTTGAACATTAGGAAACCTACTTAACCTCTGAGATTTTCTTTTTATGGCAATGTGAAACTATGCATTCACTTTAACACTAACAGCTTATTGCTCAATTTGTTTACTTTTGTGCAAGCTCAATTAACTCCATATTAAATTTCATGGTATACTATACATGTGCCTCAACTCATTCAAACATGAGTTATTTTGCAAACCTACAAGTAATTTGTGCAAATTTTCTTGATCAAACTTTAAACTTTGAAGGCACCCACATAGTAGTGTAGTGTGGGTCAATACTGTAACTAAGTCGCCTACTCTGACTACAATCAGTGCTAGAAAACCACTCCACTGCCATTTGAGTTAGAGATACCAACCGAGCTGTTCTTGGAAAGCGGCTACAATCACTGAAATCAGCCGATGATAATTACATTAGCAGCAACCTGTAGTATAACTATAAGCTTCCTAAACTGCTGTTTCTTTCACAAAGCATGGATGCGTTCATTGAAGAACGCAAAATTTCATGTGGGTTCTTAGTTCTCAGTACCACTTTCTTACAGGGTACCAGTGTTTCCACTCTGTTGTTATGGAAAAGTACTAGATCTAGATTTCATGATAAAAAAACACTAGAGATTCACAAAATCAAACTTACACATAGTGAAAATGCCCAGAAAATGCATTGCAGTGTCAACCATAGACAAAGAAAACAGGAGATAGCAGCAACGCTTGTGTTTGTTTGCACAAGTCACTGACTCACTGAAAGTGAAACTTTTAACAGATGACCAATTGACTTCGCAGCGGTTAAACTCAAAACATTATATTGTCTTGTGTAAGTTAAGTTTTAATTAGGTAGACTTTTTAGCAATTTACAATTGCACTAGGCTAAATCAAAAGATCTCAAATACACATATTACACAAAATTGTGCAATGAATTACATTCAACTCACTCATAAAAAAAATACTAGATAGCCATAAATTAAAAAAAAAACACTATAGCACTAGGCTAGATCAGATGAAATGAAAAAACACTACATCAGTACATCTAGTGAAAAAACGCAAGGAGCAGCACCACTGCGCAGGCACTGGCAGTACAGAACAGTACTCAACTACTGAACTAGGCTAGTAGTACTCAGTAAGCAGGGTTGCCAACCTGTTTTCACCAAAAAAGCCAGACCATGTCCCCAAAAAATCCAGATAGCAGTTTTACGGAATACACACATAATACATCTGCATAACCAAACACAAACTAGACAATAAAACTCGTCAGAACATCAGCATGATACAATTCGAATTCCATTACTAACTTGAAAACATTTTCTTTCCCCATAATTACACTGTCGTACATTTGTTTCTCATCAATAACATTGATCATTTTTAGGGCAAAAGTAAATTTTTTTCAATATTCTGCGCACTCTACATGGTTATAGACTCTTATCAGAAGAGATTTGTAAGTATGTAATGAATATGCAGCTCTGACAATGTTTTTCCAGAGCCAAGCCTTTCCAACTGAAATAAAAACAGAAAAAAACACATTTTGTCAGGCTTTTTTTAATGTCCAAAAAAAGCCAGAATTTCAAAATCTGGCTTTAAAAAAGCCAAAATGGCAACCCTGGTACTGTAACCAGAAGCACTCACAGTTACACACGCGGGAAAACACTGTTTGCAGTGATGTCAATTAAAAAATGCGTGAAATTAATAAAAGTTTTATTTATTAGCCTTATTGGCTCAGACCAGTGGTGTACAACTGTACAGGATTCAGATTTGGAGTCAAATTGGGCCGGATATTTGGAATTTTTTGGATTGGATATCGTTTCCCATGCAACCCGATCCGGTCCGGATTATCCAATTGAAGTAATTTGTAGCCATGCAAAAAAAGCTTGATATGGATCAATACTTGTATCAGGAAAAATCGCGATATTTTGGAAATCATATCAGCAACAATCTTCTTTTCTAGTTTCTCGCGGTGAAATGTAATGTTACCTGCGGCTCGGGATCCTAACTTTTAGGTGGGGGGCATCTCAATTCTCGAGCAACTTGAAGTTTGGAACTGTGTGAAGATGAGCATGATTCTATTGTTTTATTATGACGAAGCCCGTCGTTTTTCAGATGCAATATGTCTCATTTTTTAAAGTTTTGTTAGTAGATCATAGTAAAATGTTGGTGTTTATTAGCCTAAGTCATTTACCAAAAAGTTTTCTTCAGCGTTGAATGAAGTACACCAGTGTGTGTCGGTCTCAACAGTGTAGCCAGGACCGGCTTTAGCCAATTGGACCGATTGCTTCCAATCGTGCCCCGTGCCAAAGGGGGACCCGCGCTTCGCCTACAAACTGACACTTTCAATCAAAAGTGTTTGTGTAGTGCCGGTGTGGGGCCCACAATATTTTTAGGCATGGGGTCCGTTGCCATCGAAAACAAAAATGAACTGCACCGTTTCTTAACGCCCTCAATCATCATAATTCGTTTTTTAATCGCAACAATGGTCATTGTCTTTCGGCAATGCGTAGCCTGAGTTTTTTCAATAGTGGTGTGACGCACTATAAGACTTCCTGACAAACTAGGCTTTAATCGTTTCTGTTTCAATGACAGGCGTTTCGTATTTTGCAGGTCAATTTATTTTCAATAGTTGCTACAAGACACGGTTCAATAATTTTTACTGTTTCAACAGTTACTGCTACTAGTCTTCTGAACGTTAATTTTAGTTCGCAATTGAGAATGCATGCTGCTTAGTCAGTCTTATTCAATTCCACTCTCGTAGAGATCTGATATGAGACAACCTGAGATCGGCGATAAAGTTTGAAATAAAGTTAGTTTTATTTATAAATGACTATTTCCGGTGTGCAAAAAATAACTGTTCTTTGAAAAGCAAAAGAAAATTTCTTTATTACCAGTTAGGCTAAGCCATTTGCTAAGTAACAGAAGTGTTAGAATGGCCTCCTTCCGCTAAAGACAAGTGACAGTTTGGTTTAAGGGGAGTAAGCCTCATGAAGTTCTTGTGGTGTAAGAGTTGCATCATGAAATACATTCGAAACAAGGTGCTTGAGACCCTTGCTGTAACCATTATCCAAGTGTAAATATATACTCAAGTGATAGGCAGGTGTTATACTGGTGTTTTGTTTTTTGGTCTTAACAGTCGAATTTAGGCTAATTATTTAAGAATATATTTTTTCTGTAACCAAGATGACAAGTACCATGAGTCAAAAGCCATGAGACACAGGTCGAAAAATTTAAGTGTTAGTCAAAAGAGATCTAAATCCAGGAAAAAGAGGCCAAAACAGAAAAAGAGAAAGATGCGTTGGACAAGTATTTCAGCAGAATTACCTCAGAAAATGCGCAAAAAGCTCTAGAAGAGCCAACCACAGTGAAGATGACGACAACGCAGGCAGCCAGCCTGATGATGTTATTCCAGATAGTCAAAGTGGAAGTTTATGTACGAGAAGTGAGAAGTCATTTCGAAATTGTTGAGTATCACAAAGAGTTGATTTGCGTTGATTTGACGATAATTTTCTACTCAGCAATTTTCTACTGTTCTACTCAGCAAGAAAGACACAAATTAGTTCAAGGACGCCAGGGCATTCAGGAACCGGAAGGTTATCGAGTCGATGCCCCTCAACAGTTAAATTAGCTTTGTTACTGTCCAGTTTAAACTCGTGGTGGTGCATACATGTGGGAAAGAGCTGCTAGATGATCAACACAGTGGCGCAGGGGGTGCTGGGTCGAAACTGTTCTCTCTCGGTGGATGGGTTGCTCAGATCCGCAAGGATCTGGGTGTGGCATTGAAAGTATAAACTCAGCTATAATGAAACTCTATCCGGGTTGTCATAACGCTTTTGTATCTGGCAAGTTCTACAAATTGTTTGCAGTGTTTTTTTTGCATTTGGATGATGGTTGGTTTGGTAACCTTGGAATCCAGTCTGCAGTGATGTAGCCTTAAAATTTCTTTGTTCACCAGAAGTGATATGTGGGAATACTGGGAAACGACGTGCTGTTCCTGCAAAACAAAAGAACCCAGCAGCAACAAGAAAACCAAATCACAAAAATACACAAGCAAACAACAAAACAAGAACACCAAATCATAAATACACAAGCAAAAAATAAAACAATTAAAACCTAGGCAAGCAAACACAGCCTAGTTGTGTAAAGAATGGGAGTATGTGCAATAGGGTTAAGAAAAGTGTGTAATAAAGATAGTTATGGGAGAGGAGAATATGATCAAAAGGAAATGTGCGATTTCAAAAATAAGTGGGCTGCAGTTAAGATGAAGTGGGCTACTTTTGACATAAAGAACTCCATGTTTCAGCACCATACTATTTGTCATCATATGCAGAGATAAGTACTGTTTTTTGAATGTGAGCGGGGAGCAGTCGTGAAGAGAGGACTCAGTATTGAAAGAAAGTAGCTGATCGGCTAGTGCACATGAAAGATCGGCTAGTGCACATGAAAGATCGGCTAGTGCACCAAGAAAGAAGCTGATCGACTAGTGCACCTGATGAGGCTTGCGAGCAGGGCCGGATTAAGGGG
>JGI24022J15233_10007853_pt1 | contig 11824 bp, 13 predicted proteins | sample Ectturendosymbi2_FD_15233 | JGI IMG/M metagenome (IMG submission 15233)
TACTGAATCAAGGACCGTTTTTGCAGAAACTATGTCTGGTTAACAGCCCCCATTAATTGCCCGAATATTAATTATTTCTCAACGGTTCACACTATAAAATATACACACCAGTGGAGCATATAATTTTTGGTTTTATAGCTTTTATTCATCACAGTAAATACGTTCAAATAACACAAACTGGTACTCACTAATATACGATGCATCATAATATTCAAGCACTTCTCGACATGTCACATCGCTCACATATTTCCTCATATATTAATTCTGTTCTTTAATACTCGCAATAAAAGGGATCTACAATTCTTTTGAATTGGTTCCCCTGTTCAAGCGATTTACTTATAATCATAAGGCTGATACTTTTATGTTTCAATGACTTTTACTAGTAAAGCTTATTACATTATTCAAGTATGTATGTTATTACGTAATTCACTCGAAAGATTGAGACTTTATTAAGACTACGCTTAAAGATATACCTACGCCTTTGATCTGTAGTTACTAAACTGGTTTTTGTCACACTTACGCTTCACCGCAGTCAACTTGCATCGCGGTTTGCACGGTAAAGCCTGTTGGATTCAAGGCGGAAATTTATCATTAATCAGAATTTTGAAAGTTGCTGTTTTTAGTCAGACTTCGTTTCAATCGACTGGGCTGTTCCGACAGTAACTCAGTAAAACAAGAATAGAATTCACTCACGAATACTGCCTAAGTTTAAACAACTAGCATGACAAGGCTACGCTAGTACAGTACAACGCTTATGCTTTAAACTGACAGAGCTTTGCACGGACAAGCCACTTTCTGCATTTCAAACTGGCAGGGATTCACTCGGACAAGCCAAGTTTTATCGTTTGGGACAGAGATTAACTCGGACAAGCCAGTCTGTATTCCTGATTATTGCCGGAAAGAATATTCGGGACAATAACTTAACCTCGGCCTCGGGCTCTAAAGGCGGAAAGAGAAAACTCTGAGTTTCAGTCCAGATGAAACGGTATTTATACCCGTAAATAGTCTCGTGACTTGTGAACGCCCATTTTCTTCAGGTGTTCTAATTGGTTATTGCTCACTGAATAGTCCGATGATTGGCTGATTTCAAATACTTCCAGAATCTTCAGGTAGTCGTCGGTGCTCGGGGTTTCACCTGATCGTGATTAGCATCATGTGATTTCTGATGCTTGTCTTGTGACTTTGCTGGCGTTCCAATGACTCCGCCACTAGGGCGACTTGAGGCAATTGTTCTAGGATAGCCGTTTTCAATCAAGTCAGCTGACTCGATAATTGGTTTTGATTGGCTGTAATCTTTTTTTGAATTTGTCCTGGCTGTTTCAGGTTTGAGGATATTTCAGCAAGTTTGTTTTCTGTTCAGCAATAAGTTGTTACAGGCAAACTTGCCTATAACAAAAAGTTGTTACAGGCAAACAGGCAAACTTGCCTGTAACACAACGATCACATAACTTTCATATCTTAATTCTGTTCGTTAAGATTTGCGATAAGGAGATCAACAATCTGATCGGATCGGTTCTCCTGTTCAAGCAATTTGCTTATACAAATACGACTCAATTTTCTAGGTCTCGATAATCTTCAATTGGTAAACTACTCGATTGCATTAAATATACGTGTTAAGGGGCGTAATGCATTAGAATAACTGCACTNAGTGGGTGCGAATACGTTTAATCTGCTGACACTGAACTGATATCGTCATGCTCACGTTTCACTGGTAGCGAATTGCGTTTCGTTCTGTNAGGCAAGGAATGTTGGTTCAGGCGGAAGTTNATCATTAATCAGAATTTCGAATGTTGTTGTTTTTAGTCGAAAGTAAGTTCAGTCAAGAGGGGCTGATTCGAAGGAGAATCAAAGCAATTCAGTGACTGCTGCCGATCTGGGTTCAACCCAAGCGGGTTACAAAGAGCTGTAACCAACATGCCAAGCAGGATACGGACGAACAGTAAAGTATTGGTGCGTGATGCGACAATAAGACGACCGCACTCAAGTGTGGCTCGGCCAGGGCGGTACAAAAAGGAGCATTGCTCACCTTTTATACGACATCCCAGAGTGGAAGCTGAAGAAGGTAAAACCTTCAATGGCGAAGAGAGTAAACCAATTGACTGGACTTGGACTTGCACAGCAAATTAACGGAGATAGGATTTAGTCATAAACACATTTTAATCCTGAACAACTTGCCTGACAAAACTATGCTAGTTCAGTACAGCATTCATAATTCAAACTGGCAGAACTTCACTTTCACAGTATGAATTTCATAAAATAATCTGACAAAACTTCATTCTCTCAGTCTGACGAAATAATCTGACAAAATTTCGTTCGGACAAGGCATTTTCTGTAATTTAACCTGACAGGGATTCACCCGGACAAGGCCAGCTTTTACAGTCTGGCAGGGATTAACCCGGACAAGCCAGTTTTTCCTGAACATCAGTGGCGCTTAGGCCCCCGTAACGGCTTAACCGTAACCACTGATTATCGGCGGAATGAGTCTTGAAAAAGACTGATTTTTAGTCCAAATGTGGCTTTAATTATATTTGACGGTTGCTCCAGAGTTGGTCAACTCCTCCTTATCCTGCGTGTTCCTACTGGTTGCTTTTTGTTGAATCCTCTGGTGATTGGCTGATTTCAAAAGCTTCTGGAACCTTCGGGTGCTTGTTGGTGCCTGGGTTTTCACCCTCTGGTTATCAGTTCGTATTACGTTTGCACATTTCCAGTCGTAATCGTTTCCTGGTCGTGTTTGACGTTTACCTAATTTTAGCTAATTGTCTTGTGACTTCTGCTGACGTTTGGTGACGTTTTCACTGGGGTGACTTGAGGTTAGTGTCCCAGGATGGCAGTTTTCAGTCCAGTCAGATGACTAATAGTCAGTTTTGATTGGTTATGATCTTTTATCAGACTGGAGGTCTTTTCGGCAAGTTTGTTTTCTGTACAAAGATGAGTTGTTTCAGGTAAACTTGCCTGCAACATTCCTCCGAGGTTCACGGAAATTGATTGTCTAATCAATTTTTATTCATTCAAGGTGTGCTCTTGTGAATTATGTGCAGGAAGATGTGTGGTTCCGATTTCTTGTTATGTGTTGCGTTGATCTCTGAGGATTTCTTCATCTTCTTTGACTGTGTTGTTGATTAGAGTTGATCCGTATCCAGGGGAGCAATTTATTCTCTGGAAGTAGTCTTCTGGTAGGGTGAAATTGGAACTAAGATTCTCTGAGTGTAGATTGTCTCGTGAGTTGTCAAGTCCTTTCTGTTTCTTAGGATGTCTTTTTCTTGATCGTTTATGGGAGGAAGATATTGTGCTTCTTGTTCGTACGGATTCAAGGCTTAGTGCCAGTATAATCAGGATAATGAGTGAAAGTCCGATGAATGCAGTTACGGTGAACCAAGATGTTCTCAGTGCTTGGGGGACCGAGAGAGACATATCTGGAGTGAGAGTGTGTATTATTTCTTATAGTATTTATCGTATTGTTTCCATATGTGCGGATGTAGTTGTAAATTCACTGCCGTATTCACTTTAGTATTGTCTCCGTCTTTGGCAAGGAAGTATTTATAGGCGATAAGGAGTAATATTATTCCTCCAATAGTGCTTGGGCAGTTATCACGATTTTTATCGGTTCGCTTAGGACGTTAATGCCTTTGTCCACAACATTTTCAACCAATTGTGATCCTCGATCCAGGATCGCTAATCCTTTATCACTCACATCTTTTATGGGTCCACTGATCCCTTGTCCGACGTCCACGCCGGGAAAAGGGATGGGCTCGAATTTGTTTGTGAACTCAATAATTTCTATAGGTTTTATTGTTATTGCTGCTAGTTCTGCGAGTAGTTTCATATCATAAGAATGTTCATTGGGTTGTTTGTAAGCTTTCTGCAAAATTTCAAATTCTTTCAGTCTGTATGACTGATTTCTTGCAATTAATGGGTGCTTTTTGACCAAATTTGTGAAATTTTGACATCCTTGCTGTATTAATAGATGAATTTCAGTATTATGTATGATTCCTTTTGTGATTTGGTTTCGATAAATTGTATCGTTTCTCAAAGAAGGTATGTTTTTCAATGTTTTAAGTGCTTGTAAGATTAGTTTTCGAGAATTATATTCTTCTATGGAGCGTTGTGTCTGTCAAGCATTTTGGCTCAGAATTAATTTTATGTTTTCAATAGATCTTCTCGTGGTTATAATTTGTTGTTCAAGAAGTTTTCTATTAAAAGAAAATATGAAGTTTTCAAATCTTTGTTGTCTATTTGCCAAGTTGGCTGTTACTCTTGAGAGTGTGGCGATAGTATTTGCCAATTCAAGCTGCTGTGTTTGTAACTCACTAACTTGGTCTTCCACTTGATTCAACTGTGACGTGAATCGACCTTCTAAGTCTTCTCGTTTGTCATTCACCATATCATTATATGTTTTCATTTGAACTTCGATTATGCTGGCTACTAACGCACCTACTAGGACTGAGATTAGTGCGACTACTGCGAGGGTCACTTCTCTCTTTGTCCTAGGTGTTTCATGAATTTGTGTCACACTCTCATATGTTGTACAATTACTTGGTAGGAAACACGCATTAGCATACGCAATTGAAGGTTTATTATTTTCTATGTCTGGAAGAATTCCAGGTTTTTCCATTGCTACTTTTAAGGATCCTACTGCAAATTTGCAGTGTGGATCTTGGGTTTTCTCATATATATTAGTATTGTTGTGGTAATGGTAACATTGATGGTATTCTCGTTGTTTGAAGTGTCATGAATTGTACATGTCGACTTTAGCTGCACTTGTTCTTTCGCAGTAGCGATTACCCTTGTGATAGGCCATGAGCGTTTCGTTGGGCAAGAGAGTGTTGCTCAGCATAAGATCTAGTATCGCTGTTAGGTAAGACGTTTGCTGTTCAAGAACAAAGTGGATTCCTGTTTTTCTTCTCCTTACTGGTCCATTCGTAATACTTATTATGTGCCATGTAGGTATTCTAATAGATCCGTGAAGTTGTCAATTTTCCCATTGAAAAACATATGTTTTTCCCATGCCCAGAGGTATTATAGATCTTTGGCTTCTTGTGGGTATTGGCCTAAATATTCCTCCTGGTATAATTATTCTAGTGGTATCTGTATTTACAATTTCTATTTTCACAAAATCGGTTTTGTTACAATATGGCGTTCCGTTGATGTGGTTGTTTTGTTTAATCCTTTGTTTGGTATTGGGACTAAAATACATTAAAAGTTTTTGTATGTCAGTTTGACAAGGTTTTATTTCATGCACTTTTATTGGTTGAAATGAATTGATGTTAAGATCATTTTTGCCACTAAAAGGAGTGACATCCAGTTTCCATTTGACCCATGAAAAGGTTTCACAGAATCCTGCTATAATGTGTGCAATTATAGAGGAGAGATCTTCCATATAAATGCTATATATAAATGCTTTCAATAGCATTTATCCTTACACCTACCAGAGAATTTTTGATATAATCATTTCCGATGTTACATCGCCTTTTTCTGAGTGTATTTGAATTTGATCACTTCAATTCGGTTGTTTTTATGCAGGGCTTCCCCTGACTTTAAGGTGGTCCTGTTAGATTCGGGATTCCAGCTAATTTGTCGCGTAAATCGACATGTACAATGTTGATCGAATTCTTGAATCGAATTATAATATCTTCCTTGTGGAATGTATTGCTGGGTGTAAGTTTTACTCTGGAAACCTATAAACCATACTGCGTAGACTTAGTAACACTGTCAATTTTTGAAAGATCGCATGCATGTGGCATGAGTGTGTGTAGTGGAATTCGTCTGCTTACCTGTTGCTGTCTTGGGATGTGGGTAGTTTCATATCCCAGTGTATGAAGATTGTTGAGAACTGTATTTTCTTCGTTACTGTGTAACATCTGGGCCGGGAAGGGACTGGGATGCACAGGATTGGCAATTATCGTTAAGATAAAGGTTATATATAGAAACATGATGTTCTTATTTTGTTGCATTGCTTGCTGTGGTGAAAAAAAGTTACAAATGTGAAATGAAATACTTGGTTAATACTAAGTATTGAACGGTTAACAATAACTGAATAGCTGGTTTAAATATATCACAAATTATAGACAAATAAGATGACATTTTCTTATGGTTCTCGCGTTAAATCGATTTTAAGCGTATTTTGTAATATCAAACTACCAAGATACGCGTTCTTGGGAATCATAGTTTTCTGGCTTACTGCCAAATGCGTTAGATAAAGCTTGAATCCTTGATTGATTACTACGTGATTCTTGTTAAAAATATTGGTGTAAGTTCGTGACGGAAAAAAATTGAAATTGTTATTGTGACAAGTTGTTACACTGACGCCAGGTATATACAAATATACGTAACAGTCGGTAAGAGTTTTCAATATGAAAGGGCTCACGGCCTTGTGTAGTGTGCCAAATATGTTTTGCTACAAAATGTTTGGGATTTTGCAGTCGCAGCTCTTATTTGGTCGAATGTCATTGGACATGTTTGGTGTCGAAAATGCGTATTACTACATAAAATTGTCGGGGTCTGAGTTGATAGATCAACGACGGTTGGTGTTGCGACGCTGAGTTTGCTTCATCTTGGACTTGCAGCACTGAATTTCGCGTCGGTTGATTGCGGATATATGTTTGCGTTCAGTAAGTATTTGACAAGCCATATCGAGAGGTTGCTGAGGTTTGTCTTCATACGCTGTATTTTCTTCATTGTCTTTGTTTTTAGGAGTTTGGTGCTGATCCATTCGATTCCTGAGCTCTGATTTGTTTATGGCATCTTCTTACAACAACAACTGAAGATCAATATCTTTTTAGCGTAGGAGATCAGTATCACAAGTTAGATTCATCAGGCTGTTCTCGTTAGGTTATCTGTATGTAATATATATTGATTGATAAGTTTAGTACATGAATATTTCAGTATGAGTTTATATGCAGGGTAGTCGTGGTGTGTAAGGCACCAAGATATACGCCTCTCGGGAAGATTACTTGTGTTGTAGCCAGGCGAGTTAATCTTATCTTGATACCATCATCCACGGTCACTCTATCTTTGACTAGTAGATCACGGCATGTCCGTGCTGGTATGAAGTGAAATTGTACTCCACCGGTTTGTATGACATGAAGACCAGGTATGTGTAAAAATTTTGCATAGTCTCGAGCGCGAGCCCGTATCGGCGTGACGTGGCCACGCGAGTCGCGCCAGAGTGGTTTGGCTACATATCTTCGTGGTGTTTTAATGATGATCTTTGATCCACGTGAAGCCATTGTATGCAATTTGGATCGAGAATGCGAAAGACAACGCGGGCTGCGGTAGGTGTCAGCTCATAAGTGAGTGCTGACTTGTATGGTGGTTTTCGTCCTAATAGTGGTCTGGGTCGTGGTTGAGACTCATTCCTCTGTTGTGACCGGCTGACTTGAGCCAAGTCTTGATGTATTTTGTGAAGCTTGCGATCCAAATTTCGCAAGGTTTTACGTGTATTGCGTGATTTGCCTCTTGCTCTCTGAGTTTTCCTTTCTTGTGGCTCTGGTGTCTGTTGTGTATCTGGTATCCCGTCTTCTATTTCGTGGTGATCATTCTGTGTGTTCGTCCATCGCATTGATGGTGAGATGGGTATGGTTTTGTTACCAGTGTTATCTTCCAAGATGTTATCATTTAGATCTAAAAGTTCAGAGTCTGAAATCTGTTCGGCCATGATTAAGTTTCTAAAATAGCTGTGAATGGGCGAAAAGGAAAAAAATGTACAACGTTAAAATATCTGCTTAATATTTGCTAACACAATATAAATAAAACCACTTGCTTATGGAACTTGGGTATGAGGAATAAAGCTTAGGTGTGAAACTTAATAGAATGGTTGGAAGGTTGCATTTTTCCAGGTTGTTCAAATGGTTGCCAGTGAACTGTTCCAATTCGTTGTCCGACATTAATGCGTTTGTCGTTCATGACTTGAAAATAGAGAATAGCTCCATTTAAAGTTCAATCTAGTTTTATCGCCAGAATGTTAGGTCCTGGTGTAAATCGGACACTCAATCTGGTGTCTGGTTGGAGTAAACCTCTTAAGTGTATGCCAATTTGACCTTTGGTGTACTTTGTAACGAATATGGGAGAAGTGATGAGAATTGATTCATCAACTTTCGACATATAAGATGCCGAATTTTCTGTCAGTTCTAATCCGTTCATTGTTATTATTTTTGATGAGAAAAAGCTGTTATTTAACATAAAATAGAAATCATTTCCGTGATGACTGTACGACAAAGTGGACATTTATTATGGCATCGCAGCAGACACTCTCTACAAGCTATAAAATGTTTGCATGGAAGTAGCAAAGTGTTTCGCTCTTTGTCAGTGTAAATTATGCATTGTATTCGTTCTTGTAGGTTAGTTATTTGATTGTCAGTGTGTTGTTTCATGTCTTCGGGAGGTGTTTTTAAAAAGTATTGGAGTATTTTGCTGAATATTTCACTTGTCATGTTAAGGTGTTGTCAGCAGATGTGGGTGTTTCCAGGGTTAATGATTTGTCCTAGACTGAAACACCGTATTTGTTGCTGTAAAAATCGGTAATATGTTGTATATCGAGGCGATTTGTCGGGGTTCTGTTGTAAAATATCTTTAACAAAAATTTCGTTTTCCAATTTGTGACGTGTGGGCAATGCGGAAAATGCTGTGCATGTATTTTACATGGATCGTCAGTAAATTGCCATTTGTTGTGTATTCCATGACATGAGAAGCACTTACAGCAGGTTTCATGTAGATTGGCAATGTTAGTGAAACCAGCCTCATTGATAAGGTGGTTCAGTCGTGCTTCAGGCATTGTTTCTTGGAAGTCTTTTGAGCTCCCAATGTTGCGTAATTGTGTGGAGCGATAGGTGTCATCAGTTTTATTTGTCTCTTCAGACCGAATAAGATGCTTGCAATTGGGAGACGCAAGTAGATGAATGATGAAGCTAGAGGTGTTTGACGGAAATTTAGTTGAGATGATACCACATGAGAAACATTGCATATTATTGTTAGTGGTTGAAAGGGAAAAAAATCCTTCGTTCTCAAGATCCTTGATATCGTACAAAGCCTGATTCCAATTTGCGTTAAAAGTGCGCAGTCTATGTTGTTCATCCGTTAAGTCAAATGTGCTTGCGTCATGCGGTTGGGGAGTGTGCGGTTGTTTCAATCTCATGTAAACTGCTATTTCAGCAAATACATGCTGTGTTTAAGTGGTATTGTGAGACTTTTTGTGAAGACAATGTTAAACTGGTCATGTGGCAAGTCTGTATTTACTAAGTAACATTTTACTTAAACATTATTGTCTGTGTCATAATTAGGATGGCAAAATACGACTATGCTTTAATACAGCTACAGACACTACATGCAAAATTAAACTAGTTATCAATAAAATGCATTCAAATGTAAAACCAAGTGTAACACTCAATAAATATTCCTGTTTTTCAGCTGTCTGTCTTTCCAATCTGTTAAGTACTGTGCCTGAAACATTGTGAATCCTTGCAAATACTTCAGATTTTAGAGGATTGTGCACGTGTTGCGCTTGAGTTAAGGCTAGTAATGCCACAAGAAGTGTAACCAGTAATATTAATTTAGTCGTCTTAAATTACATATACTCTGTTTTGTTTCTGCAAAATAAAAACATATCTAGGTTCATATAAGGTAAAAGCGCATAAAATGTATGATTTTATGACAAAAATTAAAATGATTTTTAATAATAGCGCATATCAAGAGAGAATTTGGGTTTTACTATTCTTCCTCTCCGTGTAGTGACTCGAGGGGGTGAAAGATAATTTTTGGATTCTGATATCTTTGCTTGCTGACTCTGAGTATTACTTTGTAAAGGAGGTATTGACTTTTCTGTATTACTAGGGGTTATTTCTGATTCTGGTTGCGGCTTCGGTTCTTTGGGAAGAAAAAAATGGACCTTGGTCAGCTGTTTCTAAAGTCTGTTTGGTCGTTTTGTAACGTATAGTAGGGGATCCTGTATCTGAGGAGGTTTGTGGATCATTGGAATCCTGTACTCTGTCAGATTGTAGTGCTTCTTCGATCTGATCTGGAACGTGATTGTCGTCTTGTTCTGGTTTTTGTTTTTCTGTAATGAATTAAAATCGTGGATAGGATGAACATGTAGTGACAAAATTGGTAACAAGGGGAGTTTCTTCATGAACATTATTTTCTTAGGCCTATTCTTCAATATTCCATTTATTTTTCACATTGGATCCATCACACAGCAATTTTCTAAATTTAATGCTCACTGTTATGCAAGTGTTCTCAGTTCCTTTTTACTTTGAATCCGTACTATAACTAAAAAATATATATAAGCCAAATGTTAGCTCCACGCATTGATGCCACAACCCATAGCACTTAATCTTAAAGAGAAGTTTGACTTGCACGTGCACGGCTTGAAATAGTTTTATAATCTTTCACCATTCAAGTAAGAAGTATGACCGTAAGGTCAAAAAAATAAATTTTGTGAGCTATCTCAAAGTTTCCTGACAAATGAATACTAGTTGGCGTGGACTTTAGGTGTTCGTCTGGCAACCAATATGTAATCATTAGCATAAACCTTTCGATGTCCCAGAGTTTCTGGCAGATGAGTACTACTTGGCATGGACTTTAGGTGTTCGTCTCGCAAGCAATATGTAAACATCCACAAGAAAAATTTTCTTCAACTTGCAAGTGAATACTGCTTGGCGTTGACTTTAGGAGTTCGTTGAGCAAGCGTTGGTGTAAGCATTTGCAAAAAAAGATACATTATGACGTGTAAGTGAATACTGCTTGGCGTTGTTTTTACGAGTTCGTCTAGCAAGCATTGATGCAAGCACCTACTCGTCCATTTGAGTGTTTTTCTAAGATATTTTATACAGCGAGGAAGCTGAATCCGGCATCTTCCACAGAAAAAGGAGAAGATAAAGGAAGTTGAGAAAAGAAGTGGATAAAGAGTAATTGGAGGTGGCAGAGTATACCTTTCTCGCTATAAAGAAGACTTTTTGTCACTGAAATGATCATCTCACCTGTGTTGGTAAATTTGTTTCTTCGTCTGGGTAGAAATGAATCGGATACAGATGTAAATATGAAATTATTTTCATCGTCCCATCAATATCGAGGAATATGGATCTTGGATTTCTATCAATTATTCTGAATGTTCCTTTGTATAAGGGGGAAAGCTTATGTTTGCGCTGTAGTATACGTATGTGAGGATGTGTGGCTGCTTCCAGTGAGGAGATAGATATTCTTTTCGCAAGGGTATTTTTCGTTTCTTTGGGTCAAAACAAGCAATCTGAGTATCAACCCAATTTGGGACTCCTGGAGTTAATAAGGTAAAATCGTATGCCCTATGACTGTTGCAAAATAACATATGCTGTAAAAAAAAGCTAGGAAGGTAAGATGCGGCTATGTTTTAATGCTACTACTGAAACTAAATGTCAATGTAAGCTAGAGCACATTGAAACAACGTAAAACTCCGTGTCACAGGCAGGAATTGTTCTTGTTTTGCTGCTATTTGTTTTTCGAATCTCTTGAGTAATGTGTCTAAGATAATATATATATCCTTATCAATATTGCTTCTATTGCTGGAGGGTAATCATCAGTTCCCTGAAATTACAGAAAATGTTGTCACAAACATCGCGGCTATGCAAATCATTGTACCATCTTTTAATGTTGTTAGTTATCTTAAAGCTAAGAGAAAAAGATGTATAAAATTAATTTACGGTGAAAAAGATTACAGGGTTTGTGAATATGACAAACGAGTGAAAGGAGTTTATTGCTTTTTTTTGCTTTGTGTGTGCTGAGTAGCTAAAAATAGCTCTGTTTTATTTTGTCGGTTTGGGGGTATTTATCGGAGACATAACGGTTTGTCTAAGAGTTT
>JGI24022J15233_10007857_pt1 | contig 11823 bp, 6 predicted proteins | sample Ectturendosymbi2_FD_15233 | JGI IMG/M metagenome (IMG submission 15233)
CCCGCGTGAAATTTAGTCAGACAGGATCGTAGTGTTGAAAAACTCATTTCGAAACTAAGAAACAGTCACAGAAGTGGAAGATTGACCTTTCGTGCATTTCAATGTGAGATGGAGCTGGATTATATTACTGTCAGCAGATTGTTGCTTGTCCCACTAGCAAAAGGTTTGTGAAAGCATTAGAAATTGCTTTCAGTTAATTTATCTCAATTTATCCTGGCTGTGGTATTGCATTTGGCTGCCTTGTGTATACGACTTCGAAACATCTTACCATCTTACGCAAGTGGTTTGTGACTACAGTTTTAACTCTACCCACATGTGCTGCAACCTCATAGAATTTTGTACGGATTTTCTGTAATGATTCAGAAGCAATTCTTTCGCGTATTTCAGCTCTTTGCTCCGGAGGTCAAAAGTTTCCATCAGAAACACACTTGAAAGAATTCCGAGGGCTTTGAGCACAAAAAAACACGTCTTTTTATTTTCATGTCATGGGTGTACTTCGAAAGTGTTGTCTAAACTCTCCTGAGCTACCCCTAGTAAAATACGTGAATGGTATTTGAGACAGGTTGAGCAGAATAACTTGTGCACTTTCCTAGTGCTACACCCAGGCATTTCAATGATATTTCAAATATAACAAGACTTACCATCAAATCATTTGTGTACAAAGTGAGCCGTCTAGGTTTTTGCGAATTTCCATTTACATAATTCATCGCAGTCTATTTAGCAAAACACCCACAAAATCAACGAATCAAATTGCTACTCTTTCCAACAAAACCAAATGTCGTATCCGGCAATTTTCTACCCAAGCGAAAATGTCGAGCATTCGTCCATGATAGGGGTAAAAGCAGACACATATGAAAGTTAGCAAACGGAAGAAAACAAGTGACAAAAAGCAGCAAAATAGACGTGAGTGGCCACTGAATATACATTTCCTGATGTAGTATTTTATGTAATATTTAACAAATCGCGGACAACTAATACCGATGCATGTTCATAAATTTTACTGTAACTTCCGAATACGACAAATGCTATGATGAAAACACTGTGTCAGATTCCCCCTCCCCAAACTAAAGACGTTTATTTGCCCTCTCGCAAATTGTGTCGTCTGTTCGTTCAGCTTCTATTTCAGATCTGTAAGAAAACCAGATAATTCGTTCAGATCACGGTGTTCCTCTGTATTTGACTTGTCGCTGCATCGTTCGTTGTTGATGGAAGATGTGATAGTTCTTGCGAGTCTCGGTATGATTTCTTCCACAATGGGCAGTTGCTTCTCATGGTTACAGAGTTCAAAGCCAGACCCAGAACAGCACTCTGCCAAAAAACACAAAATGCAAATTTAACTTAAATACATAAATTGAACCACAAAATGTAAATTTAACTCAAATTTGATGTAGTTTGAAAGGAAGCTTACTGCCAAGAACGTGATCGCTATTGCGTCGCCTTCATGCAGTGCGAATGCCATATGTGTTAAAATTATTTCAAAATCGCTCCCAAGCTACCCAAACTGTTTTGTCGCTAGCAGTGTGAAATCGCATAATTTCAAACACAGCAAATCCTAGCACAATATCAAATGCAACTTATTTGCAATCATTTCCGGTGGTTAGGCTTCTGCATTACCTTCTTCATGAGTGTGAAGAACGTGCTCATAATTCCAGCTCAACGCAATATATTTTAGGAATTGAGGACGCAAACAACTTTGATAAGGAGAGTGAAAGGTATTCTACCCATCAAAACGACATACTTATTTTTAAATCTTTATGCGCAAGGGTGAACTACAATTTGTCATTGAACTGAATGCAATCAATTACACATTTCTGTGACCATGGGCGTCCGCAGAAATTTTTCCAGGGGGCAAACCGGGTAACGTCCACATTTCGCTAATCCGTGTGAGGTTGCTGACGATGCAATGCAAATCTACGTTAAGGAAACGCTTAACCTTCTCTACACGCCTACACCACAAACAAAATGACCCATGTTACGACAACAGTCACAAAAATGCGCTTGTTTGGCAACCATAGCCAGGTATATTACGATAATTGTCACAACATGCTATCTGCCGAATTTCAAAGCGGGGTACTTCTTTTCACAGAATTACTGTCATGGTCTTTAACGAAACCACAAATTATGACTTTATTTTACCTAGCAAGACCTGTCAGCGTCATGTACAGACAAAAGCTTCGAAATTCTGGGATCTCGTCCAAAGCGATCAATCACCCTTTCGGTAAAACCTTGCTTGTCTTGGCTGATTTTTCACGGGGAACGCTCATTCATAAGCCGGACAAGCAGACTATGTTCACAGGGCTATCAGTCAACTTACTCAAGTTTAGAATACCATGCAGGCTTTACAACATTCAAGCAATGACTTATGAAAAGTCGCCACAGCAAATGTAGCTTTGCACTCATTACTCACTCAGATGTCAAGAATAAACCTTAATGATCAAGACGTATTCCACAAGCCTGCATAGACGTTTTCCAACAAGCCATGTAGTTTCATACTGTGTGAAAAGCAGTGGCATAACTGACGGGAGGTCAGAGGAGTGCATCGCCCCACCTGGCAAGCTAAATCAAAAACCTGGGCCTCCACTTAGCTTGAGTTTCGTTTTTAGTATCCTTTTGGTTTTCAGTAGGTTGTTTTTTTGCGTTTTTCTCAGTGCTTTCCGGTTATGTAGGGATTTAGTTTTACCAATCCACATCCGGATTCAGCATCATTTCTCAAGTTTTTTCTGAGTGTTGTCTAGTGTGTACGCTACAGAGGCAAGTGGGCCACTTTAAGCTACGCTTCCCTCCTGGCTCAAACCTATATAGCAGTGGTTCTCAACCTTTTCTCTCAATCGAGCCAAATCCAGACTTACGATTTTGTTAGAGAGCCGCACCAAAGAAATACACGAGTCAGTTGACACGTTTTGTTTCATGGCAGAACGAAGTCTGTTACACAAAATATTAGATGTGTTATTGAAAGACTGTTGAGGGCCGAATAAAATGTAATTGAGGGCCGCATGCGGCTCTCAGAAAAGTGCTTGAGAACCACTGTTGTAAAGGAGGCTGCACAAGAGTAATTTGATTAAGCTATTTGCTCAGTTCAGGCACACTGTTCACAGCCACAGTCTCACACAAACCAGACGTCACAGAGCCGGAGTGGACTCCGGCCGGTGTCTGCGATTTTTGCCGGAGCCGGAGCAGTATCCGGAGTCGGAATTTTCACTAAAAACCGGACCCGGAGGCGGAGCAGAAGTGTTTTTTTCAGTTTTGACAGGAGCCGGATAATAGCTTTGATTACTTTAAATCTTCTCTGGCAGGCTACTTGTTGGATTAACATTCTGGTTGTGTTCACTTGCTTTAAATTGGCACAATGAAAATGCAGTGCAGGCTGGTTAGATGAAAGAAGTTGGGAGACTGGGGACTTTTTTCAGGCTGGCACAGACAAACCCAATGCTCGACTGCTGTATCACATGAAGTTTATTTTGTGGATACGTCAGTTACTGGAAGTTTACCTCTGCTCTCTGTTTTGTTTTGAGCGATATTCACAATTTGTTGTTTTTAGTGAAATGCACAACACAACACTATATGTACCCTACCTTTACAGTGCAACAACAGCAAATAGCAATGCAGTTTCATCCAAGTCAACAGAAATGCAGTTTACTTCAGGCTATCTCTAAACATGTTCACAATATACTAAGGCAGATAATTTATTGCGTGAATTAGGTGGTATGAAGTACTTTCGATGAAACTTATGTGGCTTCATCTGTGGAAGCTAGTGAGTGAAAAGATAACAGAACCGTAGTTGTTCGTGTTTCATTGTTTCTGTGGTTAAAACACAAAGAGTTAAAAAAGTGATGAAGTTGAACTAGATGTGATTCAGGTTAGAAATCAAGGAGTTCAAAGATTTTGTTCAGGTGACAACAACACATGATTCTATTTCTTGGTTTCAAGTTTGGCAGTGTTTTTTTGCCTCATGAGAGAAAAGCTGTGCAGTGGTTATTTTGCCTTTTCGTTGAACACGATTGGTTGAATTATTCTCATCAGAATTAAGTAATCTTATCAGAATTAAGCTTCTGACCTCAGGTTTTCCAGAAATTTTTGGTTCATAGTCCAAATTTCCAGGGGTGGGGAATGCCCGTTTTGGCCCCCCTGCGAACGCCCATATCTGTGACGTTCAGTGTTGTAGTGAGGCTAAGCGTCGCCAGGGGCCGACCATAAGAGTGGCGTCTTTCTGCCCCTCAAGTTTTCTTACAAGAATTTGAAATGAAAAAAGATCATGTTTCGTGCATAGTAAAGATTATAGGAATATTTAAAGATATTTAACATCAGAATCAAACGCTCAAAAACTGAAATGGGTCTTATTTTTCATTCTAGATTATGGGTCTTGATGTTTCTGCGCGTTCGCCATCTTTCTCATCATTTGCTCTTCTTATTTTTCTGCCTTCCTTGCATATACGTCTATGGACCCCTGTATATTTCGTTACATTTTCTCCCCTGTTGGCTTTCAGTCTGCGGTAAGCCGTATCATTTAGCTTAAGTGTTTGCTCACTCTTAAGGATCAAACAAAAAACACAAAATTTTGCGGGGCCCATTAGGGAAGTGATGATGAGATGTAGAGTTCAAAGCAAACTCTTAACGTGTTGGACCTTGTGACCTGTCTGATGTGTGTTCCAATCAACAATTGGCCGATTAAAACAAAACGACTGGCGCTTGCGTTTACTCGGGTCGCACTTGCTCAAGAAAAGCACATAACGCACTGGAAGCACACAGAGTACTTGCTGCACGCACTTAATGCACGCACGTAAAGGATATAAAGCACTTGGAAGTACACAAAGTACTCGGAAACACCTAACGCACTGGATGCCGCACATAAACAAACGGTCACAGGACCACCAGAAACAGCATCAGTTATCGGCCCTTTGCCTACTAACTCTAGAAACGTCAAAACCAACTATGGCTTTCTTTCTCATAGCACGTTGCATCAGCAATAAACTCCAGCCTGTTCCCCACTCTATACTCGCAATCAAAAAGGAAAAAAGGGGAACTATGACGTCAAACAAATAATTGGATCGGACAAACAGAAGAAAATACGCTGAATAAAAGGAATTTTGCCGGCAGGAAGGCAGCGAACTAATTATGACCGTAACACGGGATACCTACTCTATTGATTCGTGTAGTATCCTCCTCTTTACCCACGCAAACGCATCAAAGGCACTATTTCGCTTCAAGAATGCCATTTTACGATACTTTTAAGTCATTCAGAAAAACATAGGTTCTGTTGAAACTGAGTAGCTTCACCTTTGCTGAGTTCTTCACTTCACCCGCCAAAATTTGATGTTGATAAGCCCACCTAATAACTATTCACTAGACTATAGTTTGTGGTACTTGTTTATTGAACATCTCCCATTGAACATTAAACAATAGCATGAAACTTGCTAAGAAATATGTTGTCACTAATGCTGATGGGTGTCAGGCAGGCCCGTAACTAAGTGGGGCGCTGGAGGAGCTTCTCCCCCCTTGGAAAAATTTTCGCTCCCCTGGAAAAATGTGTTGGACATATTTTAAAGCTATTGGACATAGTTTAAAAAATTTGGGCGCCCCTCAGAAAAGTCTTCGCCCCCCTGGTGTCCCAAGCTGGTTACGGGCTTGGTGTCAAGTGATGTAATTATGTACCCGGCGGCGTTGCTAAGAATCGAACGATAGGAGAAAAAATATTGCGGCAGCTTTGACTCACCTTGATTTCAAACAGAGCCATTTTCATCATATTTTGAGTAGGGGAAATTTCAATATAGAACTACCGGGCCAGTAATGTTTGCTTGCCTGCGGTCCGGTGTTATCTCTGTCCTTTATTCAAAGAGCTTTTGACTGGGTTGAAGGGAAATGGCCTTGGCTAATTAGGAAGTTGCACGGACTGGAAGTAATCGCCACCCAAGTATGTATGTATGAAGTCCTGATTTCAAGACAAGCACAGAGGTACAGTGGTTTAAAGCAGACTTTTGAATAATCATTATTTCATCAATTTGCTCACCCTACAACCACGTTTCCAAGATTTTTAGGCTGGTGATTCTAAGCACAAATATTCGAAAGAGTTGAAACTACTGTACTTCCAAAAATAAATTTTAAATCAACAACTTTGCCATCCCCCAGAGGGTGCCGCCCGGGGCCCGGAGCCACCAGCTCCCCCGTACGCTACGCCACTGATGATGTTACAATTATCTTGTTAATAGAGAGATTTTGCTTGTTTTAGTAATTGTAATGTAATAAGGTTGCATCCTTATTACATTGCATTTTTAAACGACTTCACAGAAATAAAACAATTCGTGAAATAAGCCAGTGAAGTACTTTGCATGCAACATGGTTCAGTTTTGCCAAGTCACCGGTAAAATATCCACTTGTGATGTGCGTGCAATTAGGATTGTGTATAAAGTCAGATTTGGATCAATGACAGTTTGCAATTGAGCTGGAATTAAGTCATTTACGCAGTTTTATGTAATTGTGATTATAACTTAGAATTCCAGTTGTGTTTGATTTTAATTGTAATGAAATTCAAAAATTTGAAGGAGTATAGGTATGTAGTTCAACTGAAACACGCAATCAATCTAACTCTGGTGTTGACTACTGTATATCGGTCCACGGTGCAGTAGACGCATGAACAACCCATTGAACCCCTAATCAAGTTCCCCGCATCACGCAAGTACATCATGGGGTCCGGTCCAAATAATTTTGCAGAAATGTAAAAACTCTGATTACTCTTTTTGATTTGGCCTTAAATTGAAGACCTTTGTTTTTCAGTATTTGCAACGTGTTCCGGAAAACGAAGATCTCGTTACTTTGTGGTGCGGATCTAAGTTTCATCGAGCGTTTCTGGCGGTAGTGAACACAATCGTGCAAATAACTTTATTTTCGAGTTGGCGCTTGCAGTTGTTTCAATCCAAAGTAATAGCAGTGCAAAGTGTCATCAGCAAATGCCTGATACCAACAGCGATGCAGCAGGGCACATGCAATTACACTCACTTGTTTGTAGCAGCTCGTGTTCCGACGCGCAGCTGGCTCAGTCACTAAGGTCTACGCACATGAGTGCATGAGTAAAACTAAAAACAACAGGGTAGGTATTTTTCGTAACGGTAAAATAGGAAAGTTATTTCTGTAATGGCGGGCGGCGTTCCATTTCCAACGAGTGGCGTTCCAAAGAAAAGTGCAACAAAATCAAATTGTTGCGATACTGAAATCGCAATGCAATGGAACCAATACTCATGATAGAAATACCAAACTGAGAATATCGGACAGGTTGGACGGATTTGTATCCAGCAGCGCAGTTGCAGACACGCAGAACGATGTTTGTTGACTAGATCAGGGCTTCTCAAACTATGGGTCGCGACCCCATTTGGGGTCTCGAAATGTAATTTTGGGGTCGCAAAAAAACTGGCTTAACAAACCAGATACACAAGTTTTTGTAAACTTTAGAAAAAAATTAAAAGTAACCTTGAAGTGAACTTATTTCTACTGCATTTTAGGAACAGTACCGTGTTTCACGTTAGTTGTATACCAGGATGTCTGCCTGAGCTATCAAATGATAATAATCAACCAAGCACAAAAAGTTATGCGTTGCTAGGTCATGATTATTTTAACCTAATGACCAATATTGACCTTATTGCATTCATTCTGACACGAAGACATGCTTACATAGAACTCTAGATTTAGTCGTCTAGGGATTAGGCTAACTGCTTTGAAAGCACACTGAGCAGTTTTAGACTAAAGTTAAAAGCTTCATACACAGTTTCAGAAGTGATATGGACTTTGATTCAAGAAAGTTGGATCCACAAGCCATACACAACAATAGCGAAGCCAGCCCAAAATTTTGGGAGAGGCCAAATATATTGACTTTAAGCGAGCAACAGTATTTGGTTTGGGTCACCGCACAAAACAACAAGATATGCTAGAAATTAAGGGGCATGGCCCCCTTAGCTCCACCCTGATTGCGCCTATGATACACAATTGAAATTTCAGGAGGCCACACACCTGCCATGCCCAGGATGAATTTCTAGAATTATGAATGACAAAAATTTGCAACTGGAATTTTCAAACCAGAGTTTATGTCATTTTTGGATAAGAACAAATATGAATGCCAGTCATTTCTGATCTAGCCACTCATAAACTTAGACTTTGCACAACATATTTATGTGAACCGGCATTCTCAAAGTTGATAATCATCAAGTACAAAAACCGATTCTGATTGTAAAATCTTGAGAATGTCCTTCGTCCTGCATTGTCTTGTATCAATCTACGAATGTATGATCTGTGTAAAACTCATCAAGTGCTTCCATCAGTTGTGTGTGATAACTTCCGCAAAGTGAAATTTTTGTTAATTTTTTTTCACCTTATGGTTTCCATTACGTGGTAGTTTTATTACTCTATAGTTACCTTCGCAGATTATGTGCATTTTTGTGATTTCGCCATAGACAAAAATGCCCTTTGACTTTGAGACTTGTAACAGGACGTTAACACGTTATCTAGGGCTCAAGGCTATCCGTTAATGGGTCGCATAGAAAAAACATTTTCAAGATAGGGTCGCAGAACAAAACGTTTAAGAAGCCCTGGTCTAGATCGTAACAAAATACAACGTTTCGCGCTGTTTTTGGTTAGTCATCCATTTCTTTCGTTACCAGCAATAGGTACTCTGGTCAAAAGCGTGTGGGAAAATGTTCGGCAGATTGAGAGGGGACGAAAAGCGTTTGCCTTGAAATATTTCACTGACATGATTTCATGATAAGCCAGTTATTAGTTGCAATTTCTCCTAATGCGTGAGCAATCATGCTCTAAACCAGAGGTTTCCAAACTACACACCGCGGGCCAAATCTGGCCCGCAAAGTCATTTCATCTGGCCCACAAAGCCATTTTGTCAATAACGAAAAAAATAATGCATTTTGATTTGGTGGAATGTAACCTATCCCGAAACAATAGCATCATGTAAGATTCTAGAACTTGACCTGGTATGTGGCCCTCGGTCAAAAAATTTCAAGACCCTTAATCTGATGCAACTGTTTTTCAATATTTTTCCTTACGTGGCCCAGATAACTTATTACACAATTACTTTATCCACTACATTGTTAGCATAGTCTACGCTTTTGTAGGCATAAATAAACACACATTGTTCCAGTGCAGCGATTTATTCATATATTGCCCACCAGGAGCCCAACCAGGGGTGGGCATTTGGGGCAATTGCCCCCCCGAAATCTTCAAAACATTCCATAGAAATTTTGACATTTGAAGAAACTATCAAATAATAAAGTTGAAATTTTGTATTCTAATTATTTTTACGAAAACGTTCACTCAAATTTTTCTTTGTCTTACTGGTTAATCATCTCCTTATACGATTTATCTTGAGACAGGCGATCTGACCAAACATTTCGTAAATGATTGGTATTCTAACCACAAATAGGCTATGCTGAAATTGGAAGATAGTTTAAAATGTTGGTTTTATTCTTTTTTTCGTGTACAACTCTGAAAATGATCAGAAATGTGGTGTGTGTGTACGCTTTGATTTGTTTCTTGCCATCTTCTGAGGAAGAGTTTACATACGCTCTTGAAACGTCAACGATAATTACTGCACTGCTATCAAACCGGTGGAGCAACGTTTGCACCCAGTAGACTATGCCTGATGATAGAAACAGCATAGCGTACTTATATGTTCATATTGTGCTAGGTTTACGTTTGCCTGGGGTTACTGCAGGCTACTATTTAAGCATTTTTGCTTTTATGTTCAGTGCTTAACCGTTGCTGGGGTTTCACAGCCAAGCTCTAACGTTGCAAGGGAAATTCGAAATTCACAAGAGTCTCAGTTATTAGGTGTTGTTTAGGTAGTCCTAGCAAAAGTGGCTAGGCCCATCCACATCTGGTGGCGAGCCTGGAACAACCGTTCTTAATAAAGTTAAAGTTGCATTCCTGCTCAGGCCCCACGAGAGGGCGGTGCAGCCGATGCGCCACTCCGGAGCCCACAAAAGTCTAGGAGGCCCATGAACCTCAGTGTTCAAAACGGAAATGGGCAAGTATGCATAAAGTTTTTATTGTTATAATATTATTTCTACAATCGTGTGCAAATCAATCGACTAAAATCGTGGTTTTAGTCAATAAACAACGTATCGCCATTTCTTTTGATGTGTGGTTGGGATTATTTCATTTGATGCTGTTTCATTGTTAGCCCAAGGCAGTATGTAATGCGTAACATGACGCAATGATCGGAAAATACTTTTATGATGTTACACAGGACTTTAATCAGCTCAATAGTGTTATAGAATGAATCCAGTTCTTTTTTTGTATGTAGTTGAGAGCAGGTGTGGATATGAAGGAAGACGAACAAGGCTGCCATCTTGCGGCCACCTTTTTTCAGAGATGTGGCGGAGCCGCTCTTTGAGGCTTTCGCACTTATTTTTTGCATTGTTTTGTTTGAAAGCTGGTGAACCACTCTGGAGCAAGTCATATGTTTTTCAAAACAAAGCAAAAATATGTGCCAAGAGGGGCCTTTAACAACTTTAATGTGCAGGCAAAGAACAATGTGAAATCAAATAACTTCAAACAATTTACAATGTGAAATGGACTTTCAGGCAGAAGCAAACTTCCAGACAAAACAAAAATTTAAATTGCTTTCAGCAACTAAAATTTTTGTGTAGCATGTGTAAAATATAGGGAAGACCCTTTTCTGATGTAACGTGAACAAACATAGGGGCAATGGGCCCTTTTTCAAGGCCATATATTGTGCAAATGACATATGACAAATTGTGCAGTATTTTGGGGCAGCTTTCTGCTATTTTGACTCAGGCCCTAAAGTCTACTACCCACCCCTGGTTGAGAGATGTATATGTTGGAATTTCTGTGATTTTTAATGGCAGATGTCATACCTAGGAAGCAGAGTTGGATTGTTACGCTTTCGTTACGTTGAAATTACACCCAAACAGCCATTGCAAAGGGTATGCTAAGACGAGGTTTGATTTACAGAAGGATTTCGTGCATGCTGCGTTTACAGACGTACAAGTACAGTGTGACGCCGCCCACTTGAGGCTGGTAGAAAAGCTAAGAATGTGCAAAAACTAGCCTTAATATTGGACTGTAGAAAACCGGAGAAAGTGCTGTTTTTAGATGAAAGTCATTTTATCTTCCAGGGAAACACAGCAGATTTATTAGGATCAGGAATCGTGAGCAGTTAAGTCCTGTCCATTGCAATGAGCTAGTAATAGAAGCCAAAAAGATGTTCTGGGGCAGTGTCAGTTTTTCAGTAGTAGCTTCACTTATGTCAATTGAGGTTATGATGAATTTATACAAATACAATGATGTAATTGAGAGAAAGCCATTCCAGATATGAGAAAGGCATTTCCTGATGGTGAAAGGAAATTCCAATAAGATATTGTCCCATGCCTTTCATCTGAAAAAGTGAAGACGATTTTCAGGAAGCAAAATTCAATGTGATAGATTGGACTGGAAACTAGCCAGATCTTATTAACCCCATTGAGAATTTGTGTTCAGTAAGAAAATCCAGGTTACAAAAATTCGATTGCACCACCATGACCAAGCTAATGGAGGCCATCATTCAAGTATGGCATCCAGGGTTGCGGAGTTGGAGGTGAAATGTCTGACTCCAACTCCGACCTTTCCAAAATTTCCGACTCCGACTCCTTAACATAAAGTGAAAGAAGTTTTGCCGCCAAGACTTTTGCAGCAACTAGCACTCAATGGAAATCGTGGTACGCAGCAAGAATTCTCTGTTACAAGAAAAGTTTTATAAGAAATTGTACCGATGCAACAGGAATTCCCAACTTAGGAGTGTGATGTAATAGCAATCCAACTGGACTTCCT
>JGI24022J15233_10007858_pt1 | contig 11822 bp, 6 predicted proteins | sample Ectturendosymbi2_FD_15233 | JGI IMG/M metagenome (IMG submission 15233)
GAACTGGTTCGATGACCAAAAATCGGCCTTTTTATAGTCGAATTGTCATGTGACTGGTCACAAGACTTTTCTATTCTTAGTAACATTTAGGGGGCGTTTACCCATGATTCGGAAATTACTTCATTTCTTATAAATACGATTGGTTGATTTATTAGGCGTGTACATGCTGCTGGTCCACAGACCCAGGACAGTCTCAGCTGTATTTCACATCGTTGCGCAATAATTGAAATAGTTTGTCACGTCGCGTTCAGACGAGAGAATTGGTGACGAGAGAATCATTTTGCATGTCTGATTCTACTTATAAGTTTCCCCACAAACGGGAGTTTATTTTAGGTGCATATTTACATGCTATTTCGGCTTCTGCTGATCCTTTGAGAGAGCTCATTTGCATACTTAATTCTCAGCAAATGCGAGTCCTCCTAATGTGAGAGTGTTTGTTTGCGTGGCTGATGCCCAGCAAATGGGAGTTTATATGTCATGCATGTACAGACCATAAGGTGTCTGCTACAATAGTGCCTTGCACTCTTTTGGCCATAACTCGCCAGTTGCTGCAGCTAGAGAGGTGTTCAAACCCTCTACAGATTCAGCAAGTCTAGTAGTTCTGAGTCAAAAAAATTCAGTTTTGGTTTGGGGTTCTCTTGGGGGAACGTCACAGGTGGGGGTGTTTTAGCGTTTTTATGACCTACTTTACCCGGCCTTGGACGCCCATCGAATGGGGCAACATTTTGGCCCAAGTATGTTGTAGAAACTAGGCTATCCTACGAGTTTTTAGAGCCCTTGATCGGCTTTCTAGCATATCTGGATCCAAAATTATGCCACAAAAAACAAAAAATGGTCAAAATTTTTATCCTTAAAAAGGTAACCAGGGTGGAACAACACCCCTTTTGTATATGGCCATAACTCGCCGTTTGAATAGGCTAGAGAGCTGTTCAAACCCTCTAAAGACTAGTGGTTTAGATTGGAAAAATATATTTTCAGCTTGAGATCTCCGGTTTTTGGTTGATTTTTACATATTGAGAGGATGTTTATGCATATTTGTTTACATTTGGATAATGACGTCATCTCCTGGGAGTCGAGCAATCCATCAGATTTTGTGACTCAAAGTTTTTTTGGATTCTAGGCTACAATACGAGTGTTTAGAAGGTTTGATGGACTTTCTAGCATTTCTGGTTCAAAAGTTATGGCAAACTAAGCAGAAATTAATTAGAGAAATCCCCTGAACTTACTCAGGCATGTCCTCAATTATTTGGGGTCTTCTGGCCCTAACTTGGGCACCAGAAACGCTAGGAAGTCGATCTAGGCCTCTACAGCTTCATATTCCAGCCTAGAATACAACCAAATTTTGAGCCACAATTCTGGCCATTTGTCCGGGTGATGACGTCATAATAGAACAAACAAAAAATCAAAACCTACCCTTTTTCTAACGACACCCACCGAAAACCCCGAACCCAAATCTCAAAAGTTTTTTTTCAGTGCAAACTACAAGACTTCAATGAGTCTTTCGAGGGCTCGAATAGCTCGCTAGCATGTTCTAACGGCAAGTTATAAAATCAAAATGGCCACAGTGGGAGACTCAATGCATTTTCTGCAATGTTCTGATTTTGGGGTAAAATGGGGTTTGGGGGCCATAACTTTGGTTCCAGATATGCTAGAACGTCAATCAAGGGCTCTATAGACGCGGGAGATCATGTAGTTTCCACAAAAGGTTTGAGCCAAAATTTTGGATCATTGGATTGGCGTCCAGGGCCAGTCAAATTTGGTTAAAAGTTCAAAAACCCCCCACTTTGTGACTTCTTCCCAGGAGAACCCCTAACCTAAATCAAAAAAAGTTTATTTAATCGAATCTAGATGACTTGCCGCATCCGCAGAGGGTTTGAACAGCTCTCTAGCTATAGCGGCTGGCGAGTTATAGCCAAAAACGTACCGGCCGCTATAATCACATTTTCGGGGATTAAAGGGTTAACANAGCTGGTAAACCACTAGAAAACTACGGGTCGGCTGGCTATCACGCAAAGCTTGGGTGAGTCTTAATGTGCAATATTTCGATATGAATCAATTATCGCCACAGCAAGTACGACCTAGCTTCTCTAGTGGTCAAGCAGATTCTGATGGAACTCTGTACAACTCTAGAGCAACAAAGTATCCAGGAAAAGCAAGCAAAGTGTTCGTTGAAATACAAAGTAACATCTCAAGAAGTTTGCAAAGGTAAAATTTTTCTTTATTTTATTTGACCATCCCTGCTATTCCAAGAGAGGATGAAGGTTCTCACGTATGTGTTAAAGTTTTTAGAAACAAACTGACTTTGTTTTAATCGATGGAACGTACTCAGTTATTGATGTAGTTCGCTCATTACAAAAGGCTGTTGATAAGCAATGATGTTTTGGATGATTTAATTGGTATGATAATTTTCATAAAACAGAAATGTTGTATTACATTGGTTCCAGGCTTCCACGATTGTAAACAGTTTTGTAATTTTTACCATGCATTTGATAAGCCTTGAGTAATTTTGTTCATTTGCCGGGCTTCTGCATCTGTATCTCTCTGGTGCGCGTTGCTTGATGATTGGGCAGGTTGCCAGACCAGTCAGTTCAAAATTTTATCTGCCATGCAAGTGCGAATCAGCCAAAAATAATTCACATCAAATTTATATTACCATGGTAAACGTTATGATGTGAAACTGCTCTTTTGCGGCTTTGTCAAATGTGTTCCGAGCTATCAACTGCCATGAGATGCACTTCAAGTGTTATCAACTGTCATTCGAACATCTCCGCCAACTCTGTCAACAAGCAGTATGCAGGTTCATCGAAAACCAAGCTCTAGACCAGGGTCTCACAAACATGCGGCCCTCAGGCCAAACATGGCCTGTGAGGGCATTTTGTGCGGCCCGTGACGCGATGTTTTTGGGAATTTTCTAAATTAACATTTAAGTTAATTCGTTTACTCACGGGTGTTTATTAGTGCTCTGCCAGCGAGTGAACAAGTTTCTTTCAAACGAACGTAGAGGCGGCTAGAAATTATTTGCCTGTAACTGACGACACCTTTCGCAGGAAATAATATGCAAAAGCTGTTTCTCGTTAGGTTCTGGTACTGCCATTTTTCCCTCAGCATCATAATGCGTCCCTCTGTTGCTTTATGAGTATTCATTTGGTCCTCGGAGTAATTTGAGACCCGTTTTGTACACTGGGTCATACCATGACCTTATAAACTGATTTTGCGGTTTTCTTGTTTGGCACACGGTGTAGAAAAAGTTGCAACAAGTTCTCAAGTCCATTTAGACATCCAATCCAGTGTGAGGCATGGACCTGGGCTCTCTTTCCCGTGCTGCCACACGAGGTGGATACCTATGACAGCTGACTTCAGCAATTCGAGGAAAAGGTCTTTAAAACACCTTGGCCAAAAAATCCGGGACTCTATTGACCCTTTCCNATATGAGATTTCACCATCTGCATTCAAAAGGTAATTAAACGAGACTTGTTAATGCATGTATTGATTGACTGTACGGTGCTGTGTAATGGCTAGGGTTGTACCACTTGGATTTGCACGCCGGTCTCTGCGTATGTGTGATGCACCACTAGTTTCAGTTTGACACGTGTATGCCGTAAGTGCAATATCAATTTTAAAGTGTGTCCTTATTGTTTCTTACTGTTTTATGTTCTTGTTGCCGCCATTCTTTTGTTTTGCAGCGACATTGCTCCAACAGGTTTTCTCCATCATCTGCAGCAGGCCGCTGCCCTTTGATGATTTCTGCACCATGCTTGAATTCTTCTGCATCACATGTGACGTGACAGATACTCCAGCACGCGGCACATGACCTTTGAAGTAGCTTGACTTCACAGAAGATGGAAATTTGATTTTTTTCTTGGCAATAAAATTCGAACTGCTGCACAGCAAAGAAATGCCTGCTTGGTCACGAATGGGTTATGCCAGAAGGCCGGATAGAGTTCCAGTTTANCTGGGTTTAAATTTTCGCTGTCATTTTCAGCTCCTTGCCGAANTGAAATGAAAGTGTGAAGTTCCTTCGAAAACCAAGGGTCGTCAGAAGCCCAAATTATCAGGCTACGAAAGAAAAACTTTCAACTGTTCCCGGATTTATTTTTGCTTTGATAGTTTCAAATTTTCGCGTTTTTTTCTTCAATCCAAAAGTCAGTAAAGCTGTATTTATTAATTCTATGCAGTCACTGGAGCAGTACAGCACGAATGGTGGGCGCCAAGTTGTCAAAGTGAGCGTCTCTGTATACAGTATAATTCGCCTAAATCGTCACCTCACGGGATTTAGAAAAAAGTGACGAATTATGCAAACAGGTGAAAACTCTATCACAGAAGCTCGTATACTTTATCATAGTAACTGGTATGCATACATAGTGCTCTTATCTGGAGTAAAATACAAGCTTGTGACGTTATGGTTGAATAGAACAATTAATTCCTCTACTCTATCTGGACTCCTCCATATAATCAAGCACCTTCTTTAACAAACTGCAAAGACTTCCGACGTTCTCTCAATGGGGAGTCGGGTCGCGCTTCGCATCTCGTGTATAAATTCGATAAACAAATTGCGAGGCGCAACAATTCTCAGATAAAGATCCTTAATTTGTTTGAATTCCCACATGTACCAGCTGCTTAGACATCAAAAGCGAAACTGCAAATGACGTATTAGACGAACAAAACGCTTCTAAGGGGTAGAAAGAGGTGACGAATTAAAGCGAATTAGACGAACAGAAGTGTACACAAAAGATACGGATTCTGCCGGGACTGACGAAAAAGTGACGAATTAAACGAATTAGTAGACGAACAGAAATGTACACAAAAGATAGGAATTCTGCCGGGACCGACGAAAAAGTGACGAATTAGACGAGTTCTACTGTATTTTGCAAAACGTAATGAATCAAGTTTTCCTCTGACTGTTTCGTAACAATCGCTGGAGATTGAACAAATAGAAAATTACAGCAAAGCGCGAAATCTTTTCAACGAGAAAAAATGCGGTTTATTTCTGCAATGCATTGCGGCATTGTGGCTTGCATTGGTTAACGTCACTAGTCTTGAAAATATCTGTAGAATTAAACGTTTTATGAGAAACATTTTCCAAACCGTGGTTGTATGTGCCGACTGGTCAACACAGATGAGCTTTGTTCACACTTCGACAGTTGTTTTCAAACAACTGCACATATTCGCTTTAGTATCAATTTGAAAATTTTGAGGAAAACTGGAGATTTTATGTCAATCTTTTTTCCTTTAAACTGGACGACGTAAAGTAGACTATTGTGTTTATGGACCAATATTAGGTTCAACGTTAAGGATGTGTAGAGCATTATTGAATATACCGAAGTAAGGTCCTGATGTTTGCGTACTTGATGGTCATAGCAAGTGACATGAACAGTACAAGGATGCATAACGAAATGTGCAAGTTATAAGCGGCAAGATATTAAAAGCATAAGACGATTTTAAAGGTTAACTGCTGGCAATAAAATGTCTTCGCGCGTTGGCAAAGTTAGGCTACTTGAAAAAAAGCGTACGCGGAAACGAATGAGCGACAGATAATTTGGTTTCAAAAGGTAACATGGAGTTGTCGCCGGACCACCTCTTAAGTGCAATGGTGTGATAAGATAAGAACATAACTATCACGTGAACCGCTTCAACGAGTTAAAAGATCCGTGTTCATCACAGACACGAAGGTTTGATCAACTGCAATACTTGAACAAATAACGATCAACGAATACAAACACAAAATGTTGGGGGTTGCCGCCTTCCCTCTAGTGGTTGATTCTCACCACCAGGCCCGTAACCAGGGGGGGTGGAGTCGAAGCCCCTGCAAAATGTTTCACCCCCTAGAGAAAAATGTGTTGAACATAATTTATAATATTTGGGCCCTTCTTAGAAAACTCTTCGCCCCCCTGGTATCCCAAGCTGGTCACTGGCCTGCTCACCATTAACGACGTAAAGTCCATCAACTGACGACGTTTCAAATCACTCTGGATAATAAAATGAACTTTCGAATGTCCAAGTTGTTTCACACGTCACAATATGAGCGTCCGTCACAGAGGATACGGAGGGTGGGACTTGCCGACTGATTTTTCATGGTTCACTGTAAGCCCGTAACCAGGCCAGGGGGCAACCGGGAAATTGCCCCACCACCCAAATTTCAAAAAAACATGGTGAGTTGTTAAGTACAACTTGTTACTCTCATTTTGCCACAAAAAAAGTGCAACTACAAGTTACAATCATTCCANCCCGGAAATACCAGCTGGTTGCGGCACTGGTCCCTGCAGTGACATATTTCTCGAGCAGTATGAAAGTTACGCAGCGATGTNAAGTTCGATAAAGAATCTAACTTCGCAGTGATGGTTGGTGTGAAGTTCAGAAGTAATAAAGGAGTAGACATCCAGTTGTCTTGATCAAAACACTGCTTCACATCAAGAATCCACCACATGACGATGGGACTCTGTCGTGCATGACGTCACGTCCGCTACACTTTAAGTGACGGGTATTTACGTTGGAGGTACTGGACCGCCTGCATTGCAATGAAATCGTAGATTCGATTGATCATGATACTCAGATTATATTTGGCCGAAAAGACGTTGGCGCAAGGCACTTTGATGTTGATTCTTATTTGTGACGTGACAAACGACGTTTGCGTCATGATTTCAAACTCACTACTGCGCATGCGCAAACCATAGGATCAACCAGTGGTTCTCAACCTTTTCGTTAGAGGGAGCCAGATCCAAATCTACGATTTTGTTAGAGAGCCGCACTAAAATTTTTTGAACACGAGTTAAATTAACACACAAAGCATCCTCCCATTCCGTTCCAACGATGACAATGATTGTGCGAAGTAGTTCATCGCAGAGCTCAAATTCGCTAGCTACAGAAATCAACGTCAGAACTCAAAAGTTCGTCAGAAATCAAAAGTTAAGATTTTACAATTTATTTAAATAATCAAGTGTCATGATAATATTGAAAGCTTGCTGAGGGCCTCTCAAAGGTTGTGTCGAACCTCATGCGTGATGACCCAGAACCTCATGCGTGATGACCCAGAACCTCATGCGTGATGACCCAGAACCTTATGCGTGATGACCCAGAACCTCATGCGTGATGACCCAGAACCTCATGCGTGATGACCCAGAACCTCATGCGTGATGACCCAGAACCGCGGGTTGAGAACCACTGGGATGAACGATCCTCAATTAACAGAAAATGCGGGGCGAAGGTTAGTGGAAAATGGAAATATTTTCAAATATTTTTTCATAGCATGGAAGAGGTGCTTAATAAACACACAAAGCTGCAGTTACAAAATATTGCCGTGGAACTCGATCATTTTCATACTTCCACCAAGTCTTTGATGCGTGAAAATATAATAAAACTTTGAACGGATGGACAAACAGATCATAAAATATTTTTAGAGTGTGCGCAGAAGCTAATAATTTTATGGCAAATTTATTTTCAAAATGCACGGGGACCAAAAACAAGAAAAAAAATTATTTTCAGACAAAATTCCTTAGGTTTCCAGCATTCGGTTAGAGCATGGAAAGCACGCAGGAATGCTGCCTGCTGTGGACGGTCCAACAACTGAGACCTTCTCCACAAACGTTTTGCAAAACTCGCGGTTTAGAATTAAAACATTTCTGAACATACATTTCAGTATTTCCGTTGTCAGATACCTACAGTGTTGATTGAAGCGTATCACAACATTTCGCAAAACAATTAAGTTTATCAGTAGTCGATCTAAACTCTTGACTCACAGAAAACGCTTGGAATGCCAGCAAAACTGCTTTCATCTTCACGTCCAGATCTTTTGGAACTGAAACAAAACAGAGCACGAGTCGCTAAAATCTGACGCTTTGAAATGCAGCAACTTCACAAATCGGTATTTCTATGTTCTAACTGGTGACGTAGGTAGAACTGTAGCTTCACATCGTTTGGGTGGAAATTTCCATCGCAGGCATGAGTTGCGCGGATGGCTGTTGTTCCGAACGTTTAAATACACTGCTCAGATACTAGTTCTTTTTGGTGTCATAATTGGTATTATTGACGAACAACTGTTTTCATTTATAGACCGTAATAAATCGACACAGTATACGTCATACAAACAACCGGGTAAATGTGACATCATTGTTTTCTAGACTTCAAACAACTTCCCACTACAAAGGTCAACTTTGCACTGGAAAACCAACAGATGGTCCCCGGCACGTAAACGTTGGTGAGTGAACTTTTGTGGGTCTGGGCAGTTTGTATAAAGGCGCAGAGAGAAATGTCATCACCGATATACGATGCTATAGCTGAAAACCGGTAGCATTTATTCTATTATCCACTGTATTTTATTCGCCGGAAATTCACGGCAGTTTGGTCAAATTTTAGATTTATTTTGGAGAAAAAACCTAAGCTACAACCAGCATCAGACAGCTGGGCAGGAACAAACATTCCAGGCAAACGGCCATATCCTGACAGACGCCTTCCTGTAGTATCCCCATGGCAGGAGAGAAGCTTTTCTTATTAGACAGGGGCAGTAGGTATGGCTCTTTGGCGATGCACTGTGGCAACAATGAAGTACCACATGGGAATCATGGATTCACTTCGGCCAACGGCAATTGTTATTTGCTCTGCTGAGATCGAAACTCGAACACAACTTAAAACTTGGAAAAGCTGCAGCATGTCTGCGGCAAAGCCTATGCATCGGGAAAACGCGTGTTATTTCTAAAACGATCAAAATTTCTTGAATATTTATGTTCTGTGATAAATTTCTCTTTACTTCTTTTTTTAAAATAACTAATGCTAACATCCAACTATTGTCCTCTTCCTTGCGTCATTTCGCACAAAATCAACGAAAGTCCAACAATTGGTCTCATGAAAGCAACTCGACCCTCCCCCCATGTCACCAACGAGTTAAGATATTTTTCGTGAAATTTGGCCAAAAGATTTGAAGTCATCAAGGTATCTATGTCTACGTCGTTTAAAAACATCTGTCGCAAGTTAAACAATCAAATGTCAAAATTGTTCTTGTGCCGACCAACGAAGGTAAAGGCTTACGTTCAACGTTTCTAACTATCTTACATCTTCGTAAATTCAAAAAACATGATGCTTCAAAGCAACTGGCACGAAAGATGTTGTTTTGAAATTCATATTGCGCAACTTAACAACACACTGTAAGCATGAAATCCTTTTCTTTCAATGATTCCCAACCTTTCGCCTGTCGCACACCACCTGTGTCCCCCCACCCCAAAGTTCTAAATTTGGAAGATTCTTCGGCGAAAGTAGAGGTTGGCGCCGAGATGGTTTTGAAAGCAAGTTATGAAAACCTTTCATCACAAAGATATGATTGTAAATTAACATGCCAGTTAACTGAAAAACGACCGCACAAAAATAACATTTAATTGCGACATCCATTATAAAGGAAACCACGAACCCACGGAGGCCTGCGATGGTTCCAACAGTTTGGGAAACACTGCTTAATTTTTTGTATATCCAAAAGTAAAGAAAACAAAAGCGTTTCTTCGGCACTGATCGCATATTGAAGCTAACCTGTAGGTACGATGATGCCTTCCAACATTATGCAAAAACTATTCACCAATACAAACATATTTGAAGAAGCCCGAGTCAGTGCAATGGTTAAGTTCGAGAACAAGACAGACTGAGCACCATGAAGTGCTTCTGGAGATTGATGAGAACATAATTCCTACAGAAAACTCTGCACTCCGCAGCAACAGATAACCATTTGGGCGACACAGTGTTCGTTTTGGATGAAACAGAAAATTGAAGCAAGCATTTACAGAACCATGTAGCCATCCAGTCACTAGCAGTACATGAGAATAATGACTTTGCGCTGTTGTAACCACTCGTTAAAGCGCAGTGTTGAATGTGCGATTCACCACGAAAGGGGTGAGCCCTAAGAATAACACCCATATATTGTAGCGAACAAGCAATTTAGAGTAATCTCGTCGCGTGATCTCTATTGTTGTTGTTTGCTGCCACAATGTGAAGCTTTGCGCACTTGCCGCACCTCCCCTTCGGGGTTTCCGATCGCAACAATATGAATCACGCAAAAACAACAGAGGACTCACAGGTAAGCGTGAATTTAAATGCAAGTCTGAAGATGCAATTGCTGTCATCGTTGCGAGCCATATTGCCAATGATGCGACTGACCAGTTGTGGTTGTGGATCATTCGAAAATATTTCGAATACAAGGCGCTGTGCGCAGCACTTTGACCGGTTGCAAAGAGTGAAAACATGGTCGTCAGTTTCATCGGTGATTGCGAAATCTGGAAACCCGAAAGATTTCCTGGAAGAAAACATGTCGGTTGATAAACAACATTGCAGACAGGTTCGCATGTTATTACTCGTCCAGCTCAAGCATCCACAGGAAATGACGACAACAGCGCATAGCGATGTTGATGTAACTGATTGAGTACATTTTTGCAAGTCTAGGAGCTTGTCCACGCAGGAGTGGGGGGACATATGTTAGTGACTTGTCCAGCTTTCAGTGCTGCTAATGCAACACGACACAAGATCCTGTCTCTGGCTTTTCAAGCTTCATCCTTTTCTAGTGTTTATTGATTTACATGTTAACGATATTCATCCGCGTTCACGACAAAGGTGATCGGAATCACTTTTTTAACTCCTGCTTTTGTCCCAACTGCAGTGGCTCCAGCTACTTGTCCGAAGCTCACTGGAAATTTACGCTCCTAAAACTTCAAACCAAGAATCGAATCATGTGCAGTCCTCCCCTCAAACAAGTTTCATTGAAGCTGGAGCTTTCAACAAAACACCTGAGGCACCATTCACAACGAAACAACCACTGCTGCCAACGTTGAGAAAACTTCACATCAATTCATTCACACAATTATATTACCACTCGTATATTGTAAGCTAGCAAGATGCTAAGTGCATGCTTAGGAATACATTGAAGTAAACTGGATTTCTGCTGGCTTGGCTGAAACCGCACTGCTGTTGTTACGTTTTTGAGATGCATACATTGTTTTCTTGCACATCTCACTAAAAAGAACCGATTGTGAATACTGCTTAAAACAAGGTACAGCGCAGAGACAAAACTTCCAGCATGGCTGCCAGGTTTAACGTAAAGTATATATGTATATATTTTTTTAATAAAGGCTCAATAGGCAAACGTTCTCAAATAAAATATAAACACACCAACGTTTCGGTCAGTAAGCGGTTGACCTTCATCAGGGCGCAGAACAAGACTCAACAGTGCTCTTCGTTTTTTAGAAACAACGCAACAAAACAATCGCAGTAATGCCATCAAGACAACATGCCCAGAGCACACCCGGGCCTGCAGGGTTTTACGCTATCTTTGCAAAGATTTCGCTTTAATCTGTTTTACTTTACTTCCGTCTTTATGTTACTTCACTTTTTAATCGTTTACACGGATTTGCTTCAAAACAAGGATTTTACTTCTATCTTGTCTGTGATTTACTGTCAATAATTTAAGCTCATTACGTTTCGACAAAAGTTGAAAGAATGTCAATTAAGAAAAATATCTTCAGATTGTGAAAACGGATCTGCGACTGTTGAAACGAATCCGCATGTGATCGACGTTTGTTTCTTTTATGGAAATGGATCCCGAGTGAACAGAACACCACAGTGAAAAACGTTTCATTGCAAGCTCTTGAAGCCTTATAAGCAATAATTATTTGAACCGTACCTTGTCAATACGAGTGTGTTTTTGAGAGCCCGGTGTGAAGAGCTCCTGGATAAACTTTGAGCCATCACCAAGCAACGTCAGCAAATCAAAACTCACTTCAGTCTTATGCCGCCAATCTTCCTCCCCACCGGCGCCTCCACTGACGTCATCAGAGCGCAATAGTCCACGCATGCGC
>JGI24022J15233_10007863_pt1 | contig 11820 bp, 8 predicted proteins | sample Ectturendosymbi2_FD_15233 | JGI IMG/M metagenome (IMG submission 15233)
CGGGTAGTAAAAATCCACTGTCCGATCATCTCTGTTCCACAGGGCCCATCTAACTCAATTTCGCGCTCGTGACCAGCCCGTGGTCTGGTGGGGAGTGCAGTGCCGGATTAAGGTTGCGCGGGGCCTGTAGCATTTCAAGAGCGCGGGGCCCTAAGTTGAAAAAACACCTCAACACATGCTATAACAAAGTGTGTAGGCAAGGCGTCCGTGCTACTAGCTTTACTTTCTGCATGCTCTCTCCAGTTTGCATCGTGAAATGACAGTCTGGGTGTATCATGCTGATCACCAATGTTGCCAGATGGTTATGACCTAAATCTGCTAAATGGTGTCACAGAAAACTGCTAGATTCTGCTAAAAGTCTTGTCACAAATTTTCAGCTAAAATCTGCTAAAAGCAGTGAAATTCTGTTAAAAAATATGTTATTTTTAAGATCATTAAAAGAAACCCATGAAGTTATGCAACATAAGACTATTAGTTTTTCGTCTTGCACTCGCTCTCAATGTGCGCGGGCTGAAAATGCCGATCTTGACCACCACACTTTTCGGCCCAACGATTTTGTTTCAATCAACATACTGAGCAACGTAACTGCAGCTTACCTCGCTTTTTTTGTATGACACACAGGTTTTGACGGTCTTTTTCAAATGACTGCATGTTTTCATACAGTAGAAAAATGCTCAACGATAAACAATCTGAGCATAGCTTCAGCCCTAAAACTTTCTAAGGCTGGTATTTGTAAAAACTTTGCGTTACATTAGGATGCATGCAAAAAGTTCTTTAGTCTTACCTGAGTACTTTTGCTACCAGTTATGCCTTTCAAGCTAACAATGTTTCGCTATGATTGCGTTATCGCAAAGTGCAAACTTCGCAAAAGGCTGTTCTTGAATCAGCAGGATAGGCAGATGGCATTGAGACAACTTTTAGGTTCCGAATCTTGCAACCATATATGTCGAAACTTTTGGCAGCTTTGGTTTACCAGGAAGTTTTTTACTAGACATTACTACTTATTAGCGTAACTGAACCGCTTGGAAATATCGTGTCATGGGATAAAAACATATTCTGCCAATGTTGTCTTTTGACCTTACACGCTCACTAAGCACACAAGCAAATAATTTAAGCTTCACCAAACTATCTGATTACTAAGCAGCTTCGTTGCATCATACTAAAAATTCCAAATAATTGCAAACAGCTGGTTGTGGTTTGGCATGGTATTACCCAATCAAAACGTCATAAAAGAGAAGAATATTTTTTAATGAAGAAGGTGTAAAAATTTTCATTTTGAAAAACTGTTGAAACGGGTTGTTGGTCAGGAATTTGAACCTGCTAAACCTGTCAAGGGGTTGGTAAAATCCTGCTAGAAAATCAGTTAACTGCTAGATTGGAAACTTTACAGCTAACAGTGAGATAATCCTGCTAGATTTAGCGGCATATCAGCTAAAATGGCAACACTGCTGACCGCAATCTTATGCCTTTTGATACGCAATTGTAGAAAAAGAATCAAACAAAAATTTCTGCACACAGACAGCCTGTAATTGAAAACCTTTGCTACTACTTATGGAAAATTTAGCAAAAGACTGATTTCTTATACTGAAAAAAATCTTATATTTAATGTAATAAATAAGATTTGTTACAGAAGACCTCGGGGCCCCCAAAAGCGCGGGGCCCGTAGCAATTGTTACATTTGCTACTATTGTTAATCCGGCACTGGATACGTGCGTCCGCTTCGGTGCTGGTATGCGTGGAGGTCGACTCCCGACCGGGTTTTACCACAACCTTGCATATTGGTACTTTAGCCTTCTTACCAGGCGCACGGTGTGCGGAGAGCTGCGGGGATTAACTTGAACACAAAACATGAGTTCAAGTCATATCTGTAAACGTAAAACTTGTTTTTAATATGCCTGATATTTTGCATTCACCACAGTCACTCTTGATTGCAGCTGATCCTTTAATTTTTAGTTTCAACATTGATCCAACAGTGACTTATACTTTCTGGACTATCATGGTGGGACTGGGAATCAACTGGTGCACAGGAGTCTGCATTAACCAACAAATCACCCAGAGATACCTTGCTTGTAAAACTGTGAAAGATGCCAGGATGTAAGGGTTTGCTTTCTTGATTCAGTTTTTTGTAAATATTCTGCATTTGCCTGTTTAAACAAAAGCCATGATGCCCCTGGCTTGTTTTTGGACTTCAACATCAGAGATTGCAGTAGATGGCAGTATGATTTTCCCGTTGTCGTGCTCCCTTAAATCGTTGACTTTCCAAAAAAGTGCTTTATATGTACGTCGTAGAAATTTTCCTTTTGCTACTGCAACGATTGAAGAAACTTGCAAAAAGTATAGAAAAATCTTGTCAAATATTTGAGAGTGTTATCGCAGGATAAGGACAATTCTACTAGTTAAAAACTTTCATTTTCTAACAGTTGCGTTGTGCGCGTTCACATTTATTTTTAATCGATGTTATATTTTTGCCACGCTGTTTCTCTGTTTAGAAAGTTTCAGAATTAGAAAATAAGTTTGGTTTATTTCTCAGAGCTGCTGCGGTGTCATACATTGCGACATTCATCTTCCTTTCACTGTCGGCAGTGAGTGGTTTGATTATGTATGCCTATTTTGAGGGATGCGATCCAATCAAAGCAGGAATGATTGAAAGTCCAGACCAGATGATTCCATTGTTAGTGATCAAAGTTTTCAAGGAAGTGCCAGGAATGGCCGGTTTATTTGTTGCAGCCGCTGTAAGCGGGACTTTAAGGTATTTTTCATTCTAAGACAGGGGTCTCAAATTCAAATTGCTCCGAGGGCCAAATTAGGACTCATAAAGTAACCTGAGGGACGCATTATGACAAGCTGCGAACCGCCTTATGATGCTGACGCAACAATGGCGGTACATTAACCTTAGTAGAAACAGTTTTTTCATCTTAATTCCTGCGGAAGGTATCGTGGGTTACAGGCAAATCATTTCTGACCGTCTCTACGTTCGTTTAAAGGAATTTGTTCACTTGCTGGTTAAGCACTTTTAAAAACCGGTGAATAAACAAAACAACTTTAAATGTTACTTATATGAAAATTCCCAAAAAGCATCGCGGGCCGCACAAAATGCCCTCGCGGACCACATGTGGCCTGCTGGCTGGGTGTTTGAGATTCCTGTTCTAAGATATGTTTGATATGAATTTCCATCAATCAGGTTTCTCTTAAACCATAAGGATAACCAAATGTAAGATGGCAGGAAACTGCAAATGTACATTGCAATGTGCTCATTAGTCGTTCTAAATCATTATCTTACTGTTACCGAAAAACAGCACACTCATAGATTTAAAGCACAGAATGAGGTTTGCCAAGCAGAGGTTTGCCAAGCAATGAAAGTAACAACCTTTTTCAGTTGAAACGAAAGATATGCCAAGTACACAACCAATTGCTTGTATTCATGAAACTGCCAGACCTTCATGTTCTTCCAAAAAACGCCGCTGCCAGGCCTTTCCACAGGTTAAATTAGATTTTCGTCTGTCTTCTATGGATTGACAAGGCCTGACAAAGCATCCTTGTTTAGTTTCGTCTGAAGGACACTCGCGAGATTTCCAACGGAAAGGACTTGCAATACGCAGTGCTGTGTTTCTGAAACTTGCAAACAAGGTGGACCTTAGATACAAAATTTCTCAGTGTACTAACGTCTGTATAAGGTTAACATATTGTGACTTGGTGTGGTGGGACGAAAGATGTAATTTACTAAAACATTAAATGTTCCCGTTTTCCTGGATTTTTTGAGAAAAACGAAGGTAGTGCAGAAAGTAAAACTATTGGTAAAACATAATTGAATGTCATTTATTCAAATTAATGCGTAAATGCATAGAATCCAAAATAGTGGATAAGTTAGATTAATCTGCTCAATTTTATTTTTATTAAACCTCAAATGTTCGGAGCCGTGGATATTTGAAACATAAAGATTAGAGTTGCGAAGACGAAATATCAATTTCCACGCGAGTATTTTCATGAAACCTTTGCTGCAAGACACAAAAAGGGATTTATTGAATGCTGTCGTGTCGGTTACTGGCCGTCAAGTCAGAGGTTGTTCATGAGCTTATGTCCGTGTCAGCGGCGTAAAATCACAACCGTTAAAAGTGGATGCTGGACTCGGACAAGGGTGTGCACTGTCACCCTTGTCGTCATAGTCTGTATAAATTCGCTAGACAGCAATAGCCGAGTCGACGAGGGTGTTACTGTTGGCAACTGCAGGATCAACTATTTGTATTTTGCAGACGATTTGATACCGCCTGCATCATCAGAACAGGATTCCAACATGCACTTTACCGTTGTTGAGATGCGTGAGACTCGATTTTTTTCAATGGTAGAGGGAGTTTGCATCTAGCTCAGAAATAAGGGACACACACATGCTGTGATGTTTGATCTAAGCTAGCAGAATTCTTCAATAATTTTTAAGGCAACATTGTTGATGGTCACAGTGTCAGTGACCCCTTGAACAGGGACAACTGACTTGCTCAAAATTATCTTCATACCAAATCCGGTGCAGGCTCCTGCAAAGAAATTGCACAGTATTTGTGCATCTGCATTACTGTGGACAGCAAAGACAGTGTCGTTGGCATAAGTACTTCACGTATAAACACATGGTGGATCTTACAGCTAGCTTGGAAACGAGATAGACTGAAAAGCTTTCCAGAGTTACGTGAGTGGAACAAAACGCCGGAAGTGGACGGAAGGCCACAAAGTCAATGGCCGAAAAGTAAATTGAAAACACAGTAGGTGCGAGAACGCACCCCTGCTTAAAGTCACGTGTAACGCAGGGAAAGTTGGAATGTTTTTGAGGTGGAGCCGTTGTAACGGACAGAGGCTTGTATCTGTTAGGGGAAATCATTGATAATAGACAGCAACTTGTCTGGGCAACCAAGTCGTTGCAGAATTGCGAACAGTTCTCAGTCCTCCTCGACACACCATGTGGAATGCCTCTGTGAAGTATATGAATAGGACATTTAGTGGTTTGTGCTGTTACAGGCATTCTTCCTGGAGCTGTCAGAATGTAAAAGTCATTACCACGGTTGAAAGACGAGATCGAAACCCACGTTGGCTCCTGAAGCCTTGGAAGAATAACACGAGCGAGAACTTTGCTTACCACTGAGAGGAGGGCAATCTTTCTGTAGTTATTGCAATCTTGCCGGCTGCCACTATTTGTTTTTTATATTAGGTGACAGTGACAGCATTTTTGTAGGTCTTTGGGGATGCATTGCGAGCTCCAGAAAAGCAGCAAAAATTGCACAGATGAGCTGGTAAGATAAAATCAACACGTTGTACGATTTCAAAACAGCAGGCTTGATTCAAATTCACTCTTGCATCATTCAAACAAAAGCAGGCATTTTTGCGACTGCCAAGGCTAAAGCACCTGCTTCGTGAACACATTTTACTAGCGAGCTCACTTACGAACAGGGTTGCCAGATACTACAAGGAATATGGCATGTCTTTGTCCAACTTATGGCAAATTTTTGACAAAAAATTTTGAATATAGCAATGCTAATGGCAGTATTGATTTTTCGATGCTTCATGTTTTTAGCAATTCATAATTTATCCATACTTTTCAATTTTCAAAGTTTGACGATTAGAAAAAAGATTTGTTTTAATGCGGATCAAGTTTCTTACTCAGTCGGCAAAAAAAAATTACCATAATTTCAAAAGTACATAACGATTGCAGGCTCAAGCGTACGCATTTTGCTCAGCCAATTTATTCCTTTTTTCAGTACCGTTTCATCTGGAATCAACTCTGTAGGAGCTTTGATTTTAGAAGATTTCATATTAAAGAAGTGGCCTAACATCAAACCACCGCTGCAGATTACCATTAGCAAACTAATTGGTATGGTACAATTCAATAACGTTTGCATGATTTTCATGAGCCAATTTGTACTGAATGAAATGTACTGGCTACTAGGTGAGAGTTGTGGGTTACTCATGCACCGCAGCTATGAGCATATCTGCGAATGAAAGAGAAAAGATTCGAAGCAACATGCTCTGAATTGAAAAATACTTAAAAGAAACTAAAATATGAAAAAATTGCACTTGGGTGGTGTAAATGGAATCGTGTGATAATGAAGGCGTACGGTAATTGTAGTATAGCCACATTTTTGTTCATATTTGTTTTCACGAGAATAGAACGCATATTTGCACGCTCTGATGCATCTTTTTTCCAGTGGCTGCGGTTGGAGTTCTATCAACGGGATACGCATTTTGCATCCAGTACATGGACACAACAATCATTCAACTAGGTTTTATAATAGTCGGCTGTTTTGGAGGTCCGATGTTGGCCATATTCACGCTGGGTTTGTTTTCACCATGGTGCAACGCAAAGGTAAAATAAGTGTACATGTCCGCTTATAAGAGACGAGGCTGTTTATAATTTTTTGAATAGGTTTTATCCTTTTGGGATCACATTTGTGCAACAAGAGGTTTTAAGTGGTTGACTAGTTTGTACAAAAAACATGTAAATTACAATATTTCTTAGATTTGCTTATGGCAAGCTTTGGTCCTGCATATTTTGCAATTACTTTTATGCGTCTCAAAGTTTCATATAAAAACATGAAAGAAATTGCTGAAAACAGCGATTCTCTACTTGGTCCAGGTGAACCACCGGTGGCCCACTGGGAATTTCCAGTGGTCCACAGAGTGTTCAATAAATCCTTGATAAAACGTTCCTGAAAATTGTCACACTAACTGTACAATAAATAACGTGAGACCATTTTCACGTTCCTGCATTTGTAGTTTCATGAATGTCACGTAGTTTATTGATTACGATTTCATTAAGGACTAAGATTAAATATGCCCCACTGACCTATGTGCCATTGAGTTTCGACTAGTTGTTCCTGAGGTGTCAGCATAACCAAGTGGTCTATCCGATATTTTTTAAAGATGGTGCATGGGAAGACATTTGTAAAAAAATGAAAAAAGTTGTAAGTATCTGTTAACAGTCAGACTGGAAATTAAAGTCCTAAATACCTTTCAGTGGATTGCTTGTTACATAACCAAGTTATAAGTTTGTGCATTTTTGAGGGGGCAGTGACTTAATGCCAGGTACGGTTGTCGCTTCTTGTCGCTGCATTCCCGATGAAGTATTGTGTGCTTGGTGGGGATGCAGAAATAAACTGAACTGAGGTACAGGAAATGATATCTTACTTTACTTTTGCGGAAGGGGGTCAGCAGATTTCAACATCATACAAACTTTGAGAACATTTCTTTAGGGGAAGGATCAGTGGCGGTTCCATGTTTCACTATCAAAGCACAAAATGCACAGAGCACGACATTATAAACTTGGCAGCTAGATTTGTCAAATAGGAGGTAGTCTGCACGAAAGTGTTTAAATTTTGAATAATTACTTCAGGTTATGTTATGACAAAATCTTTGTAAAAATAATTCAAAATTTTAGTCAAACTCCTACCGTTATTTTTCTTCAGGTTAGTGGTGGCACCTTTCAAATTCAACACCACTTTTACTGGTTTGTGACATTAAGGTAGTTCCAAATTTTCATAGGAAATCACGGTATGTCTGAAGAGTTAGGTGTTACTTTGTGTTGCTGCACTTTGAAGATGTTCTGAGAATAATTTATGTCAAAAAATCATGTTTGCCACAAGCCGACTTAAAACTACCTTCAAATTCAAGAAACTGATTTTGCTGGCTTCATAATTTAAAATAAATTTAATTAAAAATTTTACAGTCAGTTGCTGATGTTTGTATTTACTTTCGTGTCTGCAGCAGCATTTGTGCAGTATTTCAGACACTGAAAAACAATTCACTACGTCGCAACAAAAATGCGTTTCTTGTGAGTGCATTACACTTTTACCATATTCACTGTTGGTGTCAAGATTTTTACTTATGCTTTTCTTCAACAGGGAGCAATCGCAGGCCAAGTACTAGGCACCCTCTTCCAAGGTTGGGTGGCAGTCAGTAGTTTCGCATGTGGAAAGCCTCCAGAAAACTATGGTTTTCTGCCAACATCCACTGATATGTGCGTTGAGGCATCATTAATCAACTCTACAGGAACGTTTGTTACACAAAAAAGCGTTTTCACCACTCTTCCCACGACTAAAACAGTTGGAACAAATTTAACAAGGTAGGTGGCTAACAAAAAAACTCTTAGCACGCCTTTTTCAGCTTCAGCTAAATCGTAGCATCTTGTAACATGTGAAAAAGCTTTAGAAACAAGTAAATTAATTGTAAGTAGTTCTTCTTTCACTTCTAAAAATTGCAAACAGTGTGTATACACCGTTTTTGTCTCAATTCGTTTTGCGTCATCTTAAACATTTTTTGAATTATGCTACAAAGAATGTATGAAGCAGCAACTGCCAGCACGCTCATATTGCAAGAAACATTTACTGACATATATTTTTATTTGTTTACAGGACAGAGCTCCAAGACACGTTGTTTGCTGTATCGCCGCTCCATTACGCAACTATCTCTTTTGTCGTAACAGTGCTTGTGGCAATGGCAGTATCCTTTGCGACAGGTAAGTGCAACTTTATTATTGCTGAGTTTTGATGTAGTGAATTCATGACAAAAATAATGAAAATGTGTGAGGCGGGCAAGAATCAGACAAATTCCAGGTTGCGTCAAATCACAATTGTATACGCTGATAATGCGCTCGCAGGTTCCTCCGTTACTTCACAAAATTTGTCGTATTCTCGAGCTGTAACGTTCCAGGTCCTTACTTCGCGGAATAATCTGTCTTCACCGCTGCGATAACAGTAGTCCTGTTGAAAAGGCTTTAACGAACGTAAATCGCAATGGAGAATCAGAATGTCGCAGGACAAATAATAACGCCTCTCAAGCAAACCGACAAACGAAAATGTTTTAATTGTTTTTTTTGGTGCCTTACAATAGTGAAACGTTGCAGTGTCCAGCCATATTGCAAATATTCGTATTAAGCAAAACATTCATATCCAAAAGAGGTAAAAAAGTCAGACATTACAAGTTTGGTCTCAAAAACACCAATGACAAATCAGAATTGTGCATAATGCGGTAGGCTATGTGGAAATTGCCATGTCGCAATAATTTCTAACACATAAAGACGAAAGACAGCAAATTATGCCCTGTGTATCTCAAGAACTACCTACCTACGTTTTCAAAACTTAGGCTACTCAATTTTAATAATACCAGACCGTGACAAATTCTTCTGTGATAATACCAGACCGTCAAAAATTCTTCTGTGACCCACTAGTGGGCCATAGCCAACAGGTTGAGAAACCCTGCCTTACAGGAAGCTTACATGCTTTCCACCATAGATGGAACAACTCCTTTCCTTTGCAATGATTCGCTACATAGCCATGTCGATTCTATTCCAATATTCAAAGCAATTGACGGGTTCGGAATGAATTTCATACCTTCAGATAGCATATTTTCTATTTTAACGTCTGCTTGTCACCATATTCACTCAACCGTAGTACGACCTTTTTACCTTTTTGTAAAACTGGCGAAATGGGGGACACATCATGGAATTTATATACTGCGCTGACCATGGCCCAAGTGTCTCCCCTGGCTACACCCATGGTGGTGGTAGGTGCTATATCTAGATATCTAGCACTTAGCACTGCATTTACTATGGAAAGATTATTTGAGAGTTGGACTGAAATGCTCAAAAATTGTGTTTCAAATTTGGTCAGTGGTCAGTTCCGAAATAAAACGTACTGCTATTAAAATATACAACATCACATAATCAAAACAAATCATAAGATTTTGGTAAATATTAGCAGTGGCAACCAGGCGCGTAGCCAGAAATGTTAATAGGCGGGGCAAACAACTACCTAATTTCAACATTTAAATATTTTTAATGCTCCTTGTTTTTAAAGCTTCATCCATGAAACGTGCCTGTTTCTGGCGTTTTCTCCTGAGCAATTGTGTTCAGATTTAAGCCGACAGTAAAAAGTCTGCTCTCATTGAATTCACAAGTGTTAAAAGTTTTGATATTAGATCAATGTCACCATTTGCTCATAAACCTTTCATGCAAAAACGCTAGTAAACCTCTCAATGCTACAATGCTATAAGTGCTAGATCTGTAGTATGCTTTTTGCAACCAATATTGCAGTTGAGCAAGAAGTCATCGCGGCCGCCATTACGATTGCGCTGGTTATACTGTATTTACACGCTTCGGATGTACACCAACACCGCATGTTCAATCGAAGCCGAGCAGCGGTTTTGCTCTGAGGCAGCAAGAACCACTGTTCTTAACCATTTTTGTCTATTTACCCTTTAGCCAAATCAAAAAATTGGTTTTACCCCCAACAATATCTAGTGTGTCAAGGCATAGCTTTTCCGGAAAGGATCTGGGGCTGGCTCTCCTGGAAAAACGTTGTAAACTTTCACTCACATACATGAATTTTTGTGCTTACTGGAAGAAATTTTAGGGTAATGCTTGCATGAAGTTTATCAGTCTCTGCAATGAAACTTTAACCATAAAATGCTCTTACATGCAAGCATGAACACTTTTAAGAAGTGGTTCGCTCCGGCATATCAGTGAATCAAGGAACGAAATGTTTGGAAGAAGGAATACACAGCCATGTTTAAATTTTTCTTTTTTGACTGAAAAATGGCAAACAATTTCAAATCAGCCAGTCACTCAGTGAGATTTTTGTGCTTGTATTCTACGCACAATATTTGAGATTCTGGGAACAGTGGTTTAAAGAGCTATTCTCATGTCATTCTTGGGTATCAATGGAGAATGATGTTGCGTTTTATGGTCATTATTGAGGAAAATCCTGCCTCACACAAATAAGTATTTTGAAAAGGTATAATAACTTCAAATTCGCGCTTAGACAGCATAGAAAACTCTTCGCCCAATCCACGCCAAAATTTGGAAAAGTCACAGTTGCAAGATATGAATTTGGAAGAAAGCATTGTTTAAAAAATCAATCAACTCATATTTATAAACCACTTTGAAAGCATGAGCCCATGCCCTGATAAAATTTACACGTTACAGTTGCATGTTTCAAAAACATTTTCAAATTTTCTGGAAGGGCTTTACTCGCCAGTGCATGTCGATGAAGAACACAAGGGGCAGAAAAGATGTGCGAGGTCCGTTTGTTCACCAGAGTTGTAAAACCTGACTTCACTGAGCATAGAAGAGGCGCCGTCTGAGCATAGGAGGCTAACGTGTTTCCACGAGTTTATTTTATTGAAAGAAAGTATTCATTTTTTCATGATCATCAGTCACTTTGCTAGTCGTCTCTGGACTAGACTTTCACACATGAAGACTTTCAACTCAATTGCATGTATGGATCGACAGTAAACCAATAACTACGTGCAATTCAGCAAGTCAGTTGACTCCAGGACGCGTGAGAATAGGAAAATGGCGGGGTCATTTCCCCTTGCTCTTTCAAAAGGGGGGCAATGGGGGCGGAAGTGCTTTTTTCATAACACTCACATGGGTAATTTCATGGTTTATCAAGATCGATTTGAAACAAATTTATTGTAGCTATTCGCTCAACAAGAAAATTCAGAATGGTTTTCTCTAATTTCTGCTATTATTTGTGAGGTCAATATTTTTTGCTGAACAGAAACAAACATATTGGTAACGATTTGTTTGTTTTTTATAAGTTTACATTGCCCTCAACTTTTTTACTGCCCCCCTTGCCCTACCGTTGTTCCGGCGCCGCTAGTTGACTCATCTAGCTAAAGGATGACTCTTGGCTTATTACTTCGAATTTCATCGGCTGCGTGATAAAAAATATCACAAGACATAACTTAAAAGCACTAGTTTTTCTGTATGCTTTCGAGGAATCAGTCGACTGCCATCTGCTTTCGTCTTTTTGCGATGATTCAAACTTGCACATATCTCTATTC
>JGI24022J15233_10007867_pt1 | contig 11819 bp, 3 predicted proteins | sample Ectturendosymbi2_FD_15233 | JGI IMG/M metagenome (IMG submission 15233)
CCAAATTGATTTGTGTCGTCAGGGCTTGCACTCGTGTGATCTACTCCCGTGCTGGCTTCGGTCAAAGGTTGCTGGTGTGGCTTAGTAGTGAACCTACATGCACCAACTTCTTTTGCCCAAATTGGTCAAGGTTACCTCAGGAGGAATCTTTGTGTAGGAATTTGTTACACCTCAGGTAACCATGGGTCAATTTGGGCAAATTTTTGTTCCCCATCAAAAACTACAAAACGTGTGCAGATTTCGATAGGACTGCCCGAAAGAGCGTCTAAAAAATGCAGCTACTGAAAGAATAAGCTTTCTACGTGAACGTTAACTAATTTTAATTTAAGTAGAAGAACCGTTTGCCCAAATTGGGCAGAGGTACCTAAGCGGGGTTAAACCAAAGAAACATTAAATGCTTGCAGATCCATTGTTCTAGTCTGGTGTCGTAACTCGAACATATCGCGTTCAGTGTGCTACGAAGAGCACATGTAACTCTATTTGGCAAAACCGTTTGTATCTAGGAAAGGACCCGGAGCCGGACCTACCTCTAAAATGGCTATAGCTCCAGCTCCGGTCCTATTTTGTAAACTGAGCTCCGGCTCCTTCTGATTTTTATTTTGAGCTCTAGCTGCGGCTCCAGGCAAAATGCTCAGCTCCGGCTCCTTAGCCCTGGAATATTTTCACAAGAATTCTGAACGTAATATTAGTGTCGTCATACAATTCCTTAGTTCAGCTTTCTAATGGCGTGGTTCAACTTTAATGCTTTCTCTAAATAAAATTATTTAAATTTACTACTTTCTGTTTGCTTTATCAGGCTTGGGGGGCGATAACGATGTGTCAAGAGTGAAAAGGGGGCGATGGAATAAAAAAGTTTGAGAAACACTGCTTTAGACAAAAGTAAATTACCAGTGTTGGGTATCCATTGGACAGGGTTTTGCAGACAATTATAATTCCGACTGTGTTTGCAATACTCGCAGGTGGTTTACCTGTAATAATCGACACTGATAGACGGCAAAAATGTTCTGGAAACACCACCACTGCCCACAAATTACATTTTGTTGCAGATACAATAATAGCTTATTTGTGTATGAACAAGTTTCGCAAAAGTGCATTTTGTGCTTCAGATCCTACTTTACATATTGACAAAGGAGCAAGTACCATTACAACAAAAGAGCTCTTATGTCAGACCTAAAAATCATTGGCAATGGCTTGTTCCCTGCAGTTGCACTATGACAGAAAGCACTATGAAAGTTAGCTGTTCATAACAGCTCTTTTTAGTCTTCTATGCTTCAAGTTAACTTTTCAGCATATACAATTCTGTTGTAGAGTGCGCCCAAAAAACGATTTTGACGTCAGATGGACAAACTTTTACATTTGTAAAAACGCCCAGCGGTTCCAGGGCCTATTCCACCGAGACTTGCCATGAAAAAAGTGAGTTGTTTTGCAATTTTTTGTTACTTGTTCAAGAAAAATAATTAAGCTGTTACTCGTGTGATGTAAAATTGAACAAAATATTACGGGATAATGTATTTTAACCTTCGTGTGAAAACTTGAACTTTTAAGTATCGGAGCCATTTCGCGCATGTTAAAGTACAATTTGCTAAGAAACATCGGATACACTAAGATTAATAACCAAGATTTAAATCATTTTCAGATATTCCTAAAGCCTCAGTTTTGTGCGCTACAGATAGTAAAAATAACAATCATGCAAGATTTGATAGATCCACGCTGTTTTTCACCTCATGCTCCTCCAACATATTTCAGGAAATTTCTAACAAGGTGTGACAGAGTTTAACTTTGATATACATGTATTGTGAAGTAAAATATTTTCTGAAATTGTTGTTGATTGTTAAAAAGCGTTTTGGGCAAATTTTGAGTGACTGTTGAAGCCGTTTCAAGCTATTTCTGTTTCTAGTTTGCCTACTGATTCCCCTTGCATAAGATCAGTCATTTTCCCATTGCATAAGATCAACTTATATATTCGTCGCGCGGATTTGGTTGATGGGGTCTGCAATTAAATGGGAGGCCACTATCAGCAAAAGCGTACAAAATGTTTTAAATATACAGTATACTGCTGAGACATGGACTGCATATTGAGGACTTAGCACACAAAGCTCCCACGTAACTACGCCATAGTTACACAAACTTGAGTAACGTTTATCGCAAAACGACTAACTCGACCTGAGTCGGTTCAATTTGTGAGAAATCGCAACGTTTCACATGTTTATGTCTTGTAACTCGACCTATACACAACAATCTACATATTTAAGTAATTTTTACTCAACCTCAAATATTGCAAGAATTCTAGAAGTTGTAAATTCCTTTGCCCTTGCGTAAAATTGGTATATAGATTTTTCCAGTAAAAATGCGAACTACCATAAAATGAAGGTCGTCAGGATTTTGTCAAATGTTCCTTTATCAGTTTGCTAATCTATTGTTTGCTTCTCCTTTTGAGCATTTTTTTTTCAACAAATTCATAAGTTTCTGAACAAAACAACGATTTTCAAAAGTTTTTGCAGAAAAGCTGCGCTGCATCTCCGTATCGAACCACTGTAGGTGGTTTAAGCGACCTGGCATTCAGAGACGAAAGAAAATTACTAATAAATTCCTTCGCAAATTGATGTTTCTTATCCAACTAACTTAGAGGTGTTTAGCAGTGACGTGCGAATTACTCGCACGTCACTGCTAAACACCTCTTATAATAGCGATGCTTGTAATAGCAACTGGCCAGCTCCTGAGCCCTACTTTGGAAAGTAAGTAAATCAAGAGCGAGGTCTGAGCTCGAAACAAAGATATGACATTGATTACCTAATACACCAAAGGTATTGTCAAAGCTTGTCGCTACACTCACACATGAAGAAAGTTAACTTCTCAAAAATGCACCACAGTTGCGCTTGAGGAACTTGGTCAAGTACTGGAAGTATTTCGTGCATTTTCTCTTGAAACGATGACGTCTTGGAAAGTGCATCTGAACGATGCGAGCCTTTCATAGCCCCGAATGCCTGGTATTGACAATGATGATTTCGTTGGGCGAGTGCATCCAACTTCAAAAATGTCACCACCAAGATCCCGGACAAAAGCGCATTTCGCTGTGACCGTTCGCAAAAAAAGCATTGCGGAACAAAGTCTCACACTTGTCGATATTTCGGCGAAAAGCTGCACAAATACGTTTGTTTCTACTCGAAGAGCCGCACATGTGAAAGAACACCGCTTGTGATTTGAAAAATATGACTCAATCGCATCACCACATGAGACACAAAAAATACATCCTGTGACTTTGGAATAAACAATAATGTTTCGCAATTTCAAAATAACGCAACTGTTTTCAAGAAGTTCAATGTAATGACGGTAATTTGATTTTCTACCTCTTACAATATAGTGTATTGTGAAAGGTAAGGCAACGTTGCTCATCCTGATTCCATTATTAAAACGATTTTCTTACTGACTTCCTTTATTCTAGACGCTTTCTTCCTTAAAATTAATTGAGCATTGTACTCTGGGTTTATGCCCTGATGATTTCTGGAAACTCAATTTTATGCCCGATAGAACAGTAATGCAAGAATGCTGTTTGAAGTGAAAATTGTTTGCATATTTCATTCAGAAATGTTATAAATATTTTTCATTATTGTGGTTTGAAAGTATGGTTATCCTTGAATAACTTTGATACGTCTACTGAAAGTATTTTCTTCGAAGTGACGGCTGTGCTTATGGTAAGAGGGAATGATGACGATCAAAATTTTTTTCACTAATCTGAAGCAGTGATTTTCAGGGAAAAAATGAAAATGCTTCCAATTTGTATTTTTTCGACAAAGACTTTGTGTGAAACCAGAAAAGACTTGTAATCTCACATACATCTTCATTGTTCATTTACAGACTATTCCAGAGGTGTTTTCAAGTGAAAATAGATTGAGGAGAGTCTTGTTGGAAATCGACATCGCCACCACCAATACAGTTCTTCTGAATCAAACAGATGTTGAATCCACTGTTGATTTTTTTGCCAATGTCGCAGAAAATGCAACGCAGGTGCTAAGCAGCAGGGCATATCTTAAGGTTTAGCAGTCTTAAGCAGGCGGTTGTGTTGTTGTCAAAATCAATTTTGTGAGCATCATTGTCAAAAAAGGACCAAGTTAATATCAAAACTTTGCAGATATCCCCTTCAAATTTTGCTGTTACGGTTTCTGTACTGGATCATGTAACCAACTTTTTGGAAGCAACAGATCGTAACAATGTGTCCTTCGATGTCGGTATCAGTGTTCTGAACTCCTTGACAACATTGGCTTTTAAAACTCAACTAGATGACGGCTCAGCCGAAATAAACATTTTAACGACGAATATTGCTGCTCAGGTAAGAATTCAAAACGAAGAAATGCATGTCTTCCCTTTAAGCGATGCTGTTAAAGTGATGCTGACCACTTGTTTGTGGCAAAACGTATAAGCAAAATCTTTTTTTCCTGCACTAGGACCCTTTTGAGGATTTTCCGGCTTTTCTTTTCACTGTGTTCTTTAATTTCATTTTGATTACCACGTGTCGGCTTCAAGAAACACGTGCCATAAATGTTTGAAGGTTGAAAAAAAGTTATATCCCAAAGACTTGCAAAGTATTAGTAAAGAAACGACCGTTAAAACCAGGTATTGCTCCGCGTCCTGTTTGTGAGCTATAATGTTGAGCAAAGACATCATTTTGCTATGACCAAGTTTTTGGTTGTAGACAGGACTTGGATATTCGTACATGCAGAGCCCTATTTCACAAACTACGAAAGGGTTTCTACAAATGTTTGGTTAGGATATTATTAAATAAAATTTTGGATGGAGGTGATTCAAAAAAGCTTGCTTATGCTCCTATTGAGTGCTTTCTTTGTTTCCACCGCGTTTTTAACTGTAATTACACTTATTTGTAGATACAAGACCATAATACCGATACTTCATCTGTTCTTTTCGAGCCAGAGGTGTATGCTGAAGCTAATGGTAGTGTCATCCAGCCGGTATCTTTAAAAATTCCTTCAGAAGTACTACGTTCCGCATTCAAGGACCTAACGCTTGAAACATCAGCTGTGCGAACAGTGTTTATGTTGCATCGAACCAGCATCCTTTTCCCTTCAAGTGAAAGATCGAACTGGGTATGAGATTTTACTTTCACCACTTGATATTGTAGGTGATGTGTAATCATGCAATAAATTTCGTTTGAATGCAAAGGAAAAGTTTCTTTTTTAGCAAATAGCTTTTGGTCAATCTAGATCAGAGGTTCCCAACCTGGGGTACATGTACCCCTAGGGGTACATTTGCCTATCCGAAGGGGTACATTTAAGGTTAGCAACAGAAGAGAAAAATATATTTACCTATCTTTTATTTCCAAATATTTATACATATATCAATGAATATTATTTTCAAAAGCCATTATATGCTTATTGTTAAATAAATCTGTGATTAATCAGGACAAAATATTTTGTCGTAAGAAATTTTAGGATACATGTTAATCTTTCGAAATGCTAAAGAGGTACATGCTCATCTGTCGGAATGCTGAAGGGGTACATGGTCATTAAAAGGTTGGGAACCCCTGATCTAGATTAAATGTCATCACTTAAACCTTGATGCTATTCAATGCCAAACTAAACGCAGCAACATGAAAATTCAGCCAAAAACACAATTTTTGTGTTGATTCAACTTGCTGGCTATCCATGGTTGCTGTGTCTCGTCGAAAAATGGAAAATGTTTGTAAAATTTACAAAATGTTTATGGTAAAAACTCTTTAGTTGATTTTCATGGAGGTTGGTAGACCATTTAACAGTTTACACTGAAAATTACGCAGTTAATACTTTTGGGTCAGTGTTGTCATGCCCTTGCCCCAGCCCCTTCAATAAAAACTGACCGTGTTTTATTGAAATCATTGTAGCTGAATTTTTGGCTTGGAGCTATTTTTAAGGTGTTGGATCAGGTATTAGTTAATCCACAAAAATTGTATGATTAACAACAGCTTTTATCGTTGGAAAAAAGTCATATTCACATCCCATGAAAGTAAAGCATAATTTCTTGCAAAAGTAAAGGTTTGGAGTTCCGAAAAAAGATTGAGTTGCGGATAAAGTTACACGTTATCTGAAGTAGGTGGGGAAATCTTCCTAATGGTACAGAAATAATTCAAAGAGGGGCTGTTAACTTTTCAATGCAATTTGAAATTATTTTCCTAAAGGAAATAATTTATGTACCCTTATATAAATATTTTTTGTAAATTTGAATTGTGTAAATTTGAATGAAAAATCATGTAAATATTTCTCTTTCCGCTGCTTGTTTTTTTAATCTATAGCGTAGTCGCTGATAGCGATCATTTTGTATTATTACAGGTGGTTTCTGGAGATGTAGGATCACAAGCAACAACTGTAACTTTTGATCGTCTCAACGAACCGGTGAACATAACTTTTTCTTATGTTAATGAAGGCTCAGGAATCAAACAAAATGACGCAACTCTCCAGGTCAGTTTGACACTGCTTTTGGTGATGAAATGAAAAATGTGATTTTGCTTAGTTACCTAGTGCAGCTAAAGACTATTATCCTAAAGAATTATTAATAAAATTCGAATAACGTTTAGTAAAAACATGAAGAGGACGCAAAAATAAAGGGAAAACTTGCACTTATATTAAATAAAAACTAGGATTTTTGGCGACACTCCATACTAACAATTATTTTGTTTATGTAGGCGCCAATTGCCAAAATCATTCCAAACGTTCTAAGGAGCACTGGCGCATGTACCAACTCGGAATTTATTCTCAAGTTCATCTGACCGGAAAAACAAAACTTGTTGATTTCAAAATAAAGTCTTTTCTTTCAAAAACAAAGATATTTTCTTTCCAAAAATGTGGGAGGCACGCAAGTTGCCTCCAATCAAAATCGCAAAATTCCTTTTACAGGTTAAGTATGAACAACTCACGTTAACCATAAGCCACGCGAGTCGGCCCGGGTTGTTTTATAAGCGACACCTCTCATGGGACGCAGGTACGGGCCTTGCTCGTCCATCAAAACGTCATACTTGCTTATGCAAAAATGGCATTGGAGACCTCACGCACAGCTTTTGTCTTCACACATTAGGCATGCATTGCCATCTTGGCAGTAACTCCCACCCCCTTACTCAAACATACAAAGTTTACGCTTATTACGAAAGGAATGCTCGACAGAACGCTTGGAAGAAATCAGCTACTGAAAGAATCACGTTAATAAGTGTATTTTAAGTTTTAAAATTTAGTTCAAACTGAATTAATAATATTGTCAAGAGTCACCTGAGCGGGGTTGCAGTTAATACTTTACAAGCTTCACTCAAACATTATACTAAAAGTCTGAATTTTCAAGTAGCACGTGTTTCACATATTTTGTCAATGCTGGGGTTGCAATGGTCAAAATTGAAAAACAGTTCAATATGAACAGTACGTGTAGACTGCGACAACCTACTTCATATCTTTCATTGTTGTTTTAGCATGGACAGTTAGTTTCGGATCAATGAGGAACGTAGTCCGGCTGACAGTTGTCCTACCTTGCAATTGTATGTGGGAATTTTCGTGTGGTGGTAATTTTCTGGATGACAGTTGTCTATTAGTTAGATTTCCAGAAAGTAGGTAGTGACCGTCTAACCTCCGCCCATGACACCTTCAAGAAAGATTGAATAAAGGTATATTGTTTCCCAGAGGCTTCAATTGTTAGCAATCAAAGACAGGTCATTGGTTTATATGCTAGGAAAAACGGTTCTATTTTTCGTGATTTAACATATTACATTCACATGGCTGTTAGCATTCCACTCTCGTAATTCAGTACTTTACATTCACATAATTGCTAACATTCTACCTGGTATATTTACCATAGCATTTTAATTTTTTGTTTAATACGAAACTTGTACATGCAGACAGAAGTCACCCCAGAGATAGAACTCTATAAAAATTACCAAAGTTCCATCAATTTCTTAGGGCATCTTTTCAAAGAGTTAACTCATTTTACATGTCCACTGCTATGAAATATAAAACAACACTAACCTGAAAGAAGAGAAAAAACTTGATGTATCCTACGCGGTTCACACAAATTTTCAAGCCAAATTTTCACTGTGCAGGCTGTTTTTTTTTATGTGGGAGCTCTACACGTCGCAATTAAAAACGCTGTTTATTACTGAAATCTGAACGCGCTCAACCAGTCGAACTTTTAATCTAAGTCTTCCAGGCCAATTTCAAACTTTTACATGAGGTCTATCGGTCGCTGTGGGTTATCAGATATCGCTTCGATGCCAACAGAAGCCAAAATTGAGAATTTCGTGCCAAACAGAAGAAAATTTGAATAGAATGCTTAGCGTCATAAACCTTTCGCCACAGACTTGTGTCAACAGACATTTACATTTAGACACTTGGCTTGTGCTCTCTGTGTAAGCGTGCAAGTCTGTCTTTCGAAAATTGGGGCAATGAAATCACGTCATTCCATTTAAAAGAAAATTTTCAGCAAACGGACTTGTTTTGAAACAGCTGCAAAATAGTGAAGCCTTGCAAAAATTTCTGAATTTTCATGGCAGTTTTTGAAGAATCTCATTGCGCTATAGTCAATGTGAGCATCCTTTGAATTTTCTGAATAAAAGCAAGACTAGAATTATAGAATATTCTTGAACGCTTGGTTACGGAACGGAACATACTCGTCTTTGGCCTTCGTTCCTTGTTAAATACGAAAATGTTTTTCATTATTCTTAATGTTTTTCATTATTTCATCTGAACATATGCTATAAACCACAAAACGTACACTAAATACCAATATGTAATGCAACTCTTATAAATATAATTGACAGTTTGATACTGTAAAAGTTTGTACTTACCTTCAAATTACATCATTCTGGGTTTGGCCTTGATCTTAGCCTTCTACACGTTGCTCTGTTGCAGCAACGAAAAGTAAACATGAAACGCTCAACCCGTTAAAACGCAATGTTATCTTGGGTAGAGGTCAGAAGAATGCACGTGTGCTTGTGTAAGTGCTTGTTTGCCATTGTTGTTAATAATATTTCCAACTGATCACACAAGAATTGCTCGCGGAGTAATCTTTGTATTAAACTTATGGTATGTTTTCAGGCTTTCTATGTCAATCAGACGTGCGTCTTTTGGAACTTTAGCACGAGTTCATGGTCTACAGATGGATGTTCCCTCGTTGCTTCTTCTGTTCCACCCCAATGCTTGTGCGATCATTTAACAAACTTCGCTGTTTTGATTGTGAGTGTTTTTTCTGCGAAATTTGAATTGGCTTGTCTTAAAAGTAACATGTATGGTATGTATTTCCTTTTCAACAAACAAATTCGCGAATGTGCAAAACATAGCTTTTGTGAAACCTATGAAAAAGTTTCGTCCATTTAGTTCAGTTGACTGAACGTTGAACTTCACTGCAATACTGTTTCATTCTAGTTTGTCTTAGACATTGCGCCGATAGTCGGGAAATCAAATCTAGCATGGTCCGTTAGCGATCCATCAAAACGATGTCAGCATTATTGGAAGCAATCAAGGCTTGATGTCATCAACTGAATTCTTGAAGTAATCGTAAAATCGACCCTTCGCACAAATATACAACTAAGGCGGCATACGTTAAATACAGAAATGGTGGAATGTCCCATAAAAGATCAATCATTTTCTTCGATGCTCATATTTTGCACGCGTAAACTGTTGTCAATCGCTGCTTAATTGTTTAAAACAATTATACAGGAAATATATTGCCAAGAGAATGGACAACGTTTCTGTCTCGATGGAAATTTTTTAAGTAGCTGATTTCCCGTCTTATATGGAACAATTATCTTTCTTACATTTAGGAGTTGCATTGACGTTGCAATCGTGACTTTACAACAAATTCCATATCGCCATCATTACAAATTGATATTAGTTGTTCCAACTCTGAAATAAGTTACACAACTCGTCCGGTGTGCCCGGTTTTGTAATATATTGATCTTCACAATCTCTAATCTATAATCTTGTGTTTTTCCAGAACGTTTACAGCATTGCTCCTCACATATCACTGCAAATGTTCACAATTATTGGAATCGCCATCTCCGTTCTAGCTTTATGTATTACGATGGTTCTTCTGCTGATACCAAGGTTCGTGTAAAGCTGAATTAATTCTCAAGTTTGTTTTGTGCAAGACAACGTTTTCAAAAACTTAACAAAAATCAAAACTTTTATATATATTCCCGTCTACAATAGTAATCAAACTTTTTGTGTAGTTTTCTAGTAACAAACTAATCATTAGCGATGTAGGGTGTCAAAATGAATGATCGCAAAAATCATTTTCAGTAGTCCAAAAGACATCAAAATTACCATTTTTGGATGCAATCCCTAGTCAGAACTACGTTACACGTTATTTGTACCGTGTGCAAAATATGTTTCATTTTGCAAATAATTTAGCACTACGGTTCGCAGTGAAATTCTCGCCTAATTTCACCAACAAAACCGGTTGGTAAATACACGGAACTGAGGCAATAAAAGCGGAATATGAAGAACGAAAGGTGACAAAAGTGGAGGGTCTTTAAAAAATTCGTTATCATTTGAGATGTATAATCTTGGGTAACTACAAACTCTGCATTTACAAACTGATATGGGTTTAACGTTCAACGGAACCAGGTATAAATTATGTGGGTTTTACTGTATATATGACTTACACACACCTCATTTCCTGGCTTGCCTATACCAGCGCATTATCTGTGCTGCCCGAACTTCCTACACAATTTCTTGCGATATTATTGGTCGTTCAGGCGTTGGTTTTGGTCCTTCATAAATAACCTTGACCTTTAAACTTTTTATGACATTTTGAAGTGCATGTTGCAGCTGTTCTTTTTTTATGGCTTTCACTTACAAATGCACGCTGTACTTTCTTGCTCTACTCTGTCCAAGAATACTCTAACACACAATGAATTTTCCATTCACTTGAATGCGATTTCTCTTCCTGAGAATACCCAGGCACAAAAGATAAAATTATGAGATGTTTCCAATGTTTCCACACGTGTTGTTATAATTATAAGTAATTTGAAAAACTTGACCAAATGAACAAATTAAATATTCATGACATACACTTGGAACACACGTTTCTTGGAATGCCGTTTTTAAGTTAAAAATGTAAATAAAATGAAGAGAATCTCTGTTATTTCGATATTGTAATTTCGTTTTATGATTTGCGTGGTTTTTTGGACAGAAAAATCAAAGGCTTTTGTGAAAAAATATAGAGGAAGCATTCTTAGCCGAAGGAGAGCAAAAGGAACAATATGTCGTCCATAATGTGATAAAAATTTCCGATATATTCAATCCAATTTTTCCTCACAGGAAAACAGTAAAAGTAATTATAACTTTGTTGTTGGAAATTTTCAATGACAAAGCCTCACGTGAAAATCGTTAAAATCAAATGCTGTATTGGATTTAAACTTCTCCATAAATAACAAACTTTCGGTTGACATGAACGTTCAGTGGGATATTGTGAAGTGATGACTTCCGTATAGTCGATTTTATCCGGCATGTCGAGCAGGTGTAAGTAGTTACCGCAAAGTGAGGCCAAGTCACATACGCAGCTTTAGGTTTGAGAACCGTTTTTATATTGAGAACCGAAATAAGGAAACCAAGAGACCTACTTCTGCGGAATTTGACCAGAATGTTCTTTGCAGAAGAGTTTAANATATGAAATCTGTTTGATGTTAGGCAAGCAACAATCTTTCAACACTTGCTTTTCTTTTTTTTGTAAACGTATTTGACAGATTTTGCCATCATTCTTTAAATTAACTTAATTTTGGGCGATGGCGGTCGGAGGTAGGGCGAAGCCTAAAATGTACTTTTTGCCGGGGCGGTTCCGTTGAAAGCCATAAG
>JGI24022J15233_10007868_pt1 | contig 11816 bp, 7 predicted proteins | sample Ectturendosymbi2_FD_15233 | JGI IMG/M metagenome (IMG submission 15233)
GGCGCCCGGGGCCAGAAGCAAGTTTGGCGCCCCAATGTTCGAACCTGAGGTCTTTCGGAAGCAAATGTACTGTATTGAAGCAAGTATTTGCGACATTGTTGGGACTTTTCGGCGCCCCCCGCAGTGATTTGGTGTCCCCATAGTGCTTCGGCGCCCGGGGAATTGTGCCCCCCGTCGTTACGTCTCTGCCGCCAAGGCCATACCAACCGACCTTTCGTTGGTGTTAGGTCCTGATCCACCGACTGTCGATTGTTCAGAAACAAAACTATTGTTGCATCACAGCGCGTTCTCTCGCATATGTTATTCGACGCTGAAGTAACAATTATCTGGTACTAGCAGTCTAGCACGTGGTTGATTGAAGAATCTCTGGAAGTGACAAACAAGTGGGACAGTTTTGGAAGCATAAGTGCACAGCAATCCTCCAAGAAAATTGAAATTATTGACAGTTATTTCTCGCATGCCCCAAGCTTAAATCAAAACTCTGTTGATTCCCAGGCCGATATTTTAGAGTCATCAAGCAAACGCGAGTTTGAGATATCACATACAGAGCATGAGGGCAAAAGCTGCCCCAGAAAATGTAGTGGCACAGAGGCAGATATCACGACTGCATTGGACGCAGAATTTAGCGGAAGTGCAAGTACTGACAGGACAATCTGTGCTCGTTTCGAACCCCATCAACCATAAAGCAGTGGCGGATCCAAACAAGGCGTTTGGGGGGCAGTTAAATAAGGGGGAGCTAAAAAGGTCTTCACGTATTTAAATACCCAAGGTTGTCTGCACAATCTCTGGTATCACACAAAAGTGGTTGACTTTTTAGGTCAAGAAAGTGGCTATTTTTATTTATTGAACTGCGAGATCTTTCAGGAATAACCACAGTTTAAAAGCGCTTTAAACCATTCATTCAAAAACGTTTAAAGCGATTCCCAAAAGTTGGGCCTCTTTTTTTACAAGCTATAAGCTATACATAACTGAGAACACTGTTAGTGGCAAAACAATCTCTCATATCTATAAAAATGAATTAAAAAAAGATATACAATAAAGCATGCTGCGTGCTAGTATTTGACATTGTTTTGGCCATCCCTAGATTGGAAAAAGCAATGTCTGAAACGTACTCGACCTGGTTAGAAGTAGAATTGTTCTTCGTGCACTTGGTCAAGCCCAAGATAGGATCCTAACAAATAGCTAAATGACCATCACGTTTTCAGACGAAGCTTGTGCAATTACATTTACATGGAAAACTTATTTATTGTTGAACTGACAATCCATAAACCAAATAAATGAAAGGCATTCGCTGTGACATTACTCCCGTTTTAGGTAGCTCTGCTGACTATCGTGAAAAACGATCTCATAATCGCATGATAGATTCACAGTGGGCCTAAATCATGTTCCCACGCGTTCCCGCCCACCACATCCCTAGTTGTTTGTCATGTACATCGGGGTAGTATCTAAATTTTAATACTACATTAGTTTTGTACAATTACATTATTTTTTATCACAAAATATTGGGGGAAAAAAATATTGTGTCCCCCCTTGTCCAAATATTGGGGGGAAATGTCCTCCCTTCCCCCCTTGAACTCGGTCGCTGGTGCCCACTAACGTCGCCAAACCATCAAACGAAACGCCACTCGTCGAAGGTTGGTAAAAAAAGATTGAGTTCAGTTCAGAAACCTGAGTTCAGCAATTCTCACGTACTCAATATTTCTGCCAATCCGGTTTTGATTAAAAAAAAATGGCAACGTAGTTTTCACACCTGCGCGCCAAAGACATTTGTAGGCTGTTTGCCGTGGTAAGGGAAACTTTATTGAACGTAAGATGCTACGAGTTCCCTGAAAAAGAAACGGAGGCAGTGCGCAGCCAGAATGAGGCCGAAGAGGCCATGGCCCTCCCCGAAACAAACTTGCTCACATTTTTCGCTGGTGTTTTATAGTATTTTTAACTGTTCCAAAAATACGGAAGGAACAGTCGGACAAACATCAGGTGACTAGCCCCTCCCGAACAAAATTCCTGGCTGCGCCACTGAACGGAGGTGCCTTTCATTGAATGCAAAGTTTAGAACTGCAAATTTTCATACAGTGCAGAACAGCTTTTGTACAACAGCTGGATTAAAATCGAATCATATATTCGCAAAGTTTGGCTTGATTCAAGTTGAATCAAAGAAAAGTTTTATTTGATTCGGGATATTTCGAGTCATTGACTCGAATCACGCAATTGGGTTACTAGAGTTTAAAAACCGATTTATAGCCGCTTTAATTGCTGAAGAAAGAATGAAGCTAGAATCCTTTTCAATTATTGCTTACAAAATTTCTGCTTTGCACAGATTTGATTCGTCAGTTTTGGTGGTTCTGAAGTATTGTTAGAACATGTCTTAAGCAGCAAAATAAGAATATTTGTTCAAGTTGTTCCGTTGATGTCGTAGTTTTTACAGCCAATGGAGTCTGCAAGGTATGTGCATAAACTGTATTCTCCGATTTGTGATCATCGTATTTGAAATCTTTTGATTTGATGGATACTTTGCGCTTAGATGTTTTTTAAATTGTTCACCCGGTCAACCTGTAGTTTACTCTCAACATGTCAATGTAACGGTTGAACAAGTCTGGTCGTTAGTCAAATGCATACCGTATATGCAGCCAACCGTATCCTAACGTCACAATTGGCATTAGCGACAGCCACCTCAGCGTGGAGATAAGCAGTCTGTTTTGCAGGATGGTGCAGCGCGGATATGCTACGTTGCCGAGTTGAAACGCATCTTGCAAGGTGTTATAGTCACAGGAATGCTAAAACGTTTTCACNAAACTCCAGAAGTTGCCTCGCCGTGTCTCCTAGGAAAGACGAAGCTAGACCTATAGTGAGTGCCACTGACTTGAGTCATAATAATTCTGTCTGTAATTACAGTAGTTCGTTTTGTTTTGCGCTGCAGTGATGACTTAACTATTCTGAGGTTACCAGGGGCGGGAGTTGCTGAGTTAATAGAATAAAATTTCAGTGTATTGAGAAAAATCGAGAGGTGCAGATCAAGAGAACTTGAAAAAAACGTAACACAGGAGCAGAACAACAATAAAACTTTTGTGAAACTAACAACATGGCTTGTCTTATGTCTAAACTGGTTTATGAAACACAAGCAGCAGTTTTTCATGTCTGTGCAGTTACAAGCATAGTGTGTTTAAAAATTTTGAGAAACGATGCATAAGTTGTTTTTTGGCAAGTCCATACAACTTTGTAGTTTGTGTTGATACTTTAGGGCATTGAGTGTTCCAGTTCTGGAATGTGCAAAATTAAATTTTGATTTTAGCTTCACTAAATAAAAGCAGTTGGGAATGCAGGTGCGGCTGTGTGTAGGTCAAATTAAAACACAAAATGGTGTTTACTGAGGTAAAAAGTTTGTTGTTCAACATCATCATGTTGTTGTACAAAGTCAGTACAAGAATAGATTTTCACACACTGCCTTCAAAGTCTGAAAAGGATTTGTTTCTGTATGAAACATATTTGCGATATCCTAAACGTTGAAAATTGTACTTGGTACACATGTTGTATCATGCACATAACAATTGAATAATTTGCGTAATAGAGATGGCGTTGGGCAAGCAATGGGTGAAAAGTTGCGGTATATGTACAGATAAACAAGTGAGGCATGCACATAAGTAGAAAAGTAAGTGATAATAGAGGTTATGAGGCAGAGAGCAATGCAGTAATTGTACCTGGCTGCTTTGTTTCAGCAGAATTTATAAGAAAAGTCATTAAGTCATGTTTCATGATAAGTTAAAAGATATTTTAAGCTTTAGTGCTTATTTTACCACTGACAATAATTAAAGTCATTTATAAAGCATTGATTTGATAGTCAGGGAAATAAGGATTTGATAAAGAAAAAGAGGCTTTTGGTTTGCATTTACTTGATTTGCCCTCATTAATCATTGAGTGGTAGTATTTTACTTGCAGTTATTGACATTGTTAAAATTATTTTTCTTGATAAGTGATTAAATTTTTATTTTTTATAACAAAGCCACTGCCACAAATAATTAGCATATAACAGTGTAATCACTGCAAAAATAGTTAAAGCAAACAACATGCAAAGAGTTGATTCTTAGAATTTTTCTTGATGATTTTTTTACTACAGGAACAACTGGGACAGCATTTTGCATGGGGTACATGTAAGAACAAATGTACCTATTTAACTTGAACCCTTTCCAATGTCTCACTTAGGTTGAGCTATATGATTACCGCTAAAATTGCCAAAACCATAGCAACATGAAATCACAATACTGTATTTTCATTGTTTCTAATATTGAAATGATGTTTGAGTTTTTTTGTGATAGTGCTGTTTTGCATGCACCCATTGTGATTTCATTGATGTTTTGAAACCATAGCTGGGTCAATTGTGCAACCTTGCAGTAGTTTTATGTTGATTTGCTTCTATAAATTCAGCAACAACAGCTTATGCGTTCTTAGCCAGAGATTATTAGTTCAACACAAGTTTATCTTAAAGTAGTGACTGCAAATAACAGTACTATGAAGTTCTTGTGAAAAGTTGGTCATCTTTTTGTTATATAAATGTAAATTAGTTCAAAAGTGTGAAACATTCCAACACTATATTTTGATTTTGAAAAAAGTTAATGAGGGAAGTCTTCAAGAATTGTGCTTGTAAAAACAATGCAAAACTGTTGATCTTACATAAATAATTGTTTTTCACATTGCTGTTTACTGTATCTGAACAGATTATGTGACTATAAACTTATGTTTTTATTATCAAGGTAGTGTACTTGGAGATATGTGTTTGTCTGGCAGTTTTTAATTTTTTTGTCATCTTAAAATTTTGATGGTTTTATGTAAAAGTTAATATTGTTTTTATAGGCTTCTATTTTTGTTGATAAATAATGAAGGTATGCTGTTAAGAAGAGATTATAATATATTTCCAAGTCTGTTGAAATTACCAAATAATCAAAAAGCGTTGCCACCTATATGCTGACATCATTTAATCTGCCAATTGCCATGTTCTAAAAATTTCAGTCTATTTTAGATTTTTTCACGTTATGCATTTTCTTACCTGACCTGCACTGGAAGATGAAGATCATTTACTATTGTACTGCTATCCATGCAGGAGCGTAACAAGGGTGGGCAAAGGGGTGCGATTCTCTGGGCAGCGAATCACTGCGGGGAGCATAGAAAAGCTCCAACAATGTCACAAGTACTTTCTTCAATACAGTACATTTGCTTCCGAAAGACCCCAGGTTCAAACAGGGGGGTGCCAAACTTGCTTCTATTCCCCGGGCACCATCTAACCTCGTTACGCCCTGGGTCCATGCAATATGATATTTGAATGACAAAAGTATGAACTCTTCTAGGCAGGAAATGCAACTGTGTTTTTCAGTGCTCTGCTTTAATTTAGTAGTATTTTGCTTCAAATATTTCAGTGATAGATAGGAATGCTTGAAATACAAAGCCTTGCAGTTATGTTGTGATTGCATTGGTTCCCTTATCCTACCACACATTTATTTGGTTTTTAGTCTTGGTGGGAACTGCTTGTAAATGTCATGGCTTTCTAAGTAAATTATGTTCCAGCCAAGGAATGATAAATATACTTGAATTTTGTTGGACAATGTCTGCAAAGAGGTTTGTGAGTTTGACTGCAAACTTTTACTTTATTAGTAGCCTGGTGCGAAACACTTTATTTTTACTTCATGTATAAATACAAAAATCTGTGAAGCCAGTGATTCTTTGTGACTCTTATGTAATTCAGTAAATTTGATTGTCTACAATTTTAAGACGAAAAGAACATATGTTTTATTGACTGCAGAGATTATAAGGTGCTATTTTATTTTGTTAACTGTATGTGATGGAATTCAAACTTGGTGCTGAAAGATGAAGATTATTTGCACCATATTACTTGTTTCTATTGGAGTATTGTGTTTTGCACATGGTAAGTATATTTGATAATAATTGTATGCTAATACACCTTCAAAAGTTTACCAAGCAGGCCTTGTAATTTTATTTTAAATATTTGATGTTTGTGCATTTCTAGAGATAGTTTGGTAATTTTGTGTGTCGATATTTGCAACCTACCAAAATTTTTGTCATAAAGTTGTTTGAGTGTTAAAAGTTTGTAATTGTCTTGTTGGGGTTCAGAGCATGAAAAAATATATATAGCTGACAGCAAGTTTAGTTACATGTATATATATTCTTCTGATATTTTTTAAAGGATATGGATTTTGCATTAAATTAGTATGTTGCTTTTAATTTTTATATCACTATTTCTTCCTTGCTCCATTCTTGTTGTATTAAAGTTGCCTATTCTGCAGTATTAGTATGTTTAGGGAGTTGGAAGCATGTGTCAGTCAACATGGCAATGGCTCTTGTTTCGTAATGTCAAGCATTGCATTCTTCCTGTATGAGCATCTATTTTAATCAAATCACTTCCTCATAAAGATATGGTTTGCTACAGTATATATTTGTACAGGAAGTAGTTGGGGTTGCGTGTGCTTATTGTGACTGTGTACTTGTGTTAGACTCTCGTCAACATTCATCTTCAGACTGTAGAAAAGTTGTGAAGTTGAGTTAAACTGATAATCTGGAGATGCATTCTGTCAAAATCTGAAATGCGATCGTCTTGTTGCAACATGATGGCCAACCTTCGCTTGCTTTACTGAATCATGATCTGAAATATGTCCCTGCCTGAAACGTAGCTTGCCAGTATTTTTTCTTACGCAAAGAAGTGGTTTTTGCGCTATGTTTTCAGTCCATTAATTAGGATACACATTGTATTTTGTAGTCGCATTTTGTAGTCGAGCGCAAAATCAAGATAGAAGATGGAATTCTAGTTCACCGAATTAACGGTTTTGTGAATGCTATTTCAACATCAAGCAATTTACTGTTTTGGGGTCTTAACTTAACGTAACCTGTTGTTTTAATGTGATCGCCTACTGTCATTGTCGTTCAAATATTGTTTATTTGGGTAATTAGCGTTCTTTCTCGGCTACAAATTTTTTTCGGTGAGGCAATTTGTTGCGTCACTTTCTTTGCATAGTTAGTGGCTTACTGTTCTAGCTCGTGCTCAGTCGATCAAAGAAACTTCTAACGAGAGTTGAGAATGCCCAACAACGTGAGTTCATCTTGAACGGAAACTGTGCTGGAACGCATTGTTTTAAGTGTGTGATAGTGAACATTTTCCGAATTTGAATCTTGACAATTGAGTTTGCAAAAAAATGTAATAAATTTTTTCTCCAAACCTCATGCGTAACGATCGCGTCATCCACGTGGTATTGCACAAACATATGAATCTTTCGCAGACGCCTGTTAATTCACTGATGCCCTTACCGCTGCTGTGCATTTTCGTGAATCTTCAGGTTTTTCTGCATCTTTATCATAAAATTAACATTACTGTCGCTAAAGAAACAGCAAGTACGCACAATGACTACTTACTGATTAGACTGCATGTTCAGTGATTGCGAACTACCAACATTTCTTTTGCTTTTGCCAAGTTTTTACACGCAAGGTCTAGGCCTGGGCTTAAACTTCTGCGACCCACTTCAAAAAATTTTTTGTGTGCGACCCATTGGATCGTCTGGAGTTAGTATGATGCGTGTAAACATCTCATGGCAAATCCCAAGTGGCATTTTTTTCTATGGCGAAATCATATAAATGCACACAATCCACGAAAGTAACTACACAGCAATAAAAGAACCCCGTATTGGAAACCGCAAATAAAAAATATACAAAAAACAATTTAGTTTATAAAAGTTATAAAGCACAACTAATGGAATGTATGCAGTCGATGATTTTTTTCACAAATCATCCATATGTAAACAACGCAGGACCAAGAACATTCTCAACACTTTTCAAAAAAGGATCGCTTTTTGGACTTGATGATTGTCTATTTTGAGAATGCCGCTTCGCACAAATACGTTGTACAAAAGGGAAGGCTGCTTCAGAAATAGGATTTATGGAGGCTACTTCAGAAATAGCTGGGTGTTCATTTCTTGTTTTTATCCAATAGTCACATAAACTCTGTTTGGAAAATTGCTGTTGCCCTCATGTCGGAATAAATGCAAGAAGGTCAATATCGGTCAGTACCTTGCAACAATGATTATGTAGCAACGCATAACGTGTTGTGCTTGCTTGATTATAACTCAGGCAGACAGCCTAGTAAACAGCCGACAGCTTGAAACACGGTGTTGCCCCTAAAAATGCAGTAGAAATAATATCAGTGCAGACCTACTTTGAATTTTCTTGTAAAGTCTGCAGAAACTTTTTTCTGATTTGCCAAGCGAATTTGTTTCGCAACCCCAAAATTGCATTTTGCGACCCCATTTTGGGTCGTGACCCATAGTTTGAGAACCCCTGCTCTAGGCTGCTGCTCGTGATGCAAATGTGAGAACTTGTCTTTGTTACTTCCTCCAACTTCTGATGAGTGACCTCGTGATTGACAGTGAAACGGTTCGGACAGCTCGAAAGTAATTGATAATGCGCGTTTGTAAATGGTACCTGAGCGTGAGTTACGCACCAGCGTTCGAAACACGAAACTAGCAAAAAACGACAAAACACAATTGCGTTGCCTTACGTCGGAGTGCGGAAAATATGCTGCAAGCATAAAAGCATTTCACGGGTCATTTCTTCCGTCTCGTGCCTCGGTGGATCAGCTAACGACAGCATGCCACCAACCGCGAAACAAAAACTTAGCAGACCGTGTATTTTGTAAAGTGGTTCTTCGAATTGTTTGGGGTTTGCCTTCGATGCATCCCTCCACCTGATACCAAAATTCCCGTTGAAGCTTTTTGGTTGGAGAGAACTGCACAGCTTTCATGCGGATATTTGTCAGTTATGCGTGAAATTCCCCACATACCATCGCTTGCCTTCATCTAACGCCATAGAAGGACAGTTATGTAAAAGCTGCAAGCTACATTAATTTCAGTTCGCCCAAAAAACGTCACCCAACCGAAATCGTGTGTTTTCACTTTTGTCGTGAGCATTGATTGAGACTGCAAAGTATAGTTTGTTGCCAAGGATGCTGTTGGAAAAAGATTGAATTCTTGTCTGCTTTAAGTGAAAATCGACTTAAATTATGTTGAAGAATCATTTGAATGATGACCCAAGAGAGATGAGCTGCTTCACCTGTTATAGCCTACATCTTTGTGTGGAAATGAGGCGCAAGCTAGTTGTGCCATTCGCACAGCAGGAACTACAAACTGATCAGATGTGTTTACAACACTTTCGCATGGAATTTGCAAACCCAGACCTTTTGCGTTGGCAACTCCTCTGTTCAGAATTATTTTGTAACTCACCAAACATCGCAGAAATAGACGCAGCACCGTTTCGAAGCTTGAAAACTTATTGATGTAAGTACGCTGAGCTGCCAAACCCGCGCTTTGAGGGATAAGTGTCTCCACGGACACTGCTGCATGGCACACCCGATGATAAACATCGTGGCTGCCACATGTCCTTGTGTCCAGTACAAGCTTTGTCGCAACCAACTGGAACGGGTTGTTAGCTTAATGTCACTAATTTGTGAATTTTCGTTTCCAGCCAATGATCCAGAAGCTGGAAGTTGCTTCGGCACGAGCTCCGGTCTGTCGGTGGGTGAGGATCGCATCGATCACTACTCCAAAATGTTCAAGCGATATATTAACTGCACCCGTGTAAAGGGTAATTTGGAAATCACCGGCATCGAGAGTCCAATGATGGATGTCTCATTTCTTAAGGTAAACAAGAAGTGTTTCCTTAGGCTACGGGTTTTGTATGATATTGAATGTTATGGTATTTTGCTTGACATTTTTGTGTTTACATCGCTCACTTGTTATAACTTGTGCACAAGCCATTTGTTGTGAGATAGTCGCCTGAAACTTTTTGCCTCCAAACCGTTATGGTCTTTTCTCATTTGGGCTCAGCTCTGAAGCTTGCCACTAGCTCGCACGGTTTGATTGTCCAACAAAGCGCCCAAGGCAATTAAAAACGCCGGTGTAAGGTCATGTTATTCGTTGCTTGGTTTGACGCTTGAATCCAGTCAAATTTTCTATGACTTGCGTGATCCATTCGTCTTTCGACTGTGAAACAAGCTTCCTGTGCCTGAAACTATTCATGCGCGGAACTGTCCATCAGAATAATCACGCGTCCATGAACCCATTAATAATCGCGGGCCGAGCATAGCACCAAACTTGACTTCACTGCACAAAAAAGAGTTTAAAAACTGAACTGAACAGTAACTGTTGTATGCTGATGCGTTCAGTATCAAGGTTAACGCGAACTTACGCACTACGGTGATTCGCTTTGGTCCAGAGTAGACAAGGGTTGGTAGGTTGGACTGGGGTTTGTAGGTTGTAAACAAACAACTTCAGTTCAGTTTTTTTAATGCAAGACAAGGAATATCTTTCTAGATTTTCGCAAAATTTATAACGAAGCCAGACATCACTTTTCATCGATCTTTCGACCATATTGTGCATTTCGCCGCTCTGTTGACCGATCATCGATCAGTTATATTCCTGTTGCCAACGATGTACGTCAGTGTTGTATGATATCTGAGCAGATAATGCCCTTGTCCAAACGATGGTGTTTCACTATGTGCCTTTTTGTATACCCAAGACTCACTCTACTCTGGTTTGATGACATAGAGAGAGTCATTGGTGACGAGTTCGAGTCTATTTTCTGTCGTCCTGTTGCTCTTCGTTTCTGTGATAATAAACCCGATAAGAGCACGGTCGCTGCAGGCGTTGTTGTTCCATGTTTCGGTCTGGCAGCAGTTGCAAGATCGCCGTTACTTGTCAGTGACGCTAAGTATCTTGGTTTTCTTGTAGTTTTCCCGGAAGCAAAGTCGAGTGTAGTTATCTTATCTCGTCGTCTGCTGTGCATAATTGCACGTACGAGATTCCTTGCCTATTTTCATTTGTCTGGCAGTTTATTTGCGCCAACAGCAGAAACTGTGCATTGCGATTTTGTAAGAAACTATATTAAAATTTTTACCTGCGATACACAAAGCTTCAACCGCGTTGAAGCAGTGGAAGGAGACTTTGATGCAACGTTTGGTTTGCTGTGCTGCGAAGGAAGACACTTTGCTATGCAAAATTAATTAAATTAGGTTTAGCTAATAAATTTCAGATATTCCATTGACGTGACACCGTTCGGGATGCAAGTATATGAGCGGTCACTACTTCAAGAAATAGAGGATGTATGAGCTTTTTTCATTTAAACTGTATTTTTACTAAACCTGTAGAAAAAGTCATTTTCCCCTTTTAATGTGTACTGCACTGGAATTCAAAGTTCTGCTTGGAACGCTTTCGGACGCTGTTGGTTCGACTTATCCGATAAGCACGTTCCAATTATCCTCTACAGGTGTCTAATCCGGCCCTAAATGTTTTTGAATCATTGGTGATTTTTTCGATCCTTACGCCTTTCATATGTTGCTTAAATGCACTCAAGAACTGAAAACCAATGGAAATGCAGCAGCACTACGTTCCGTTGATGTATCTGCACATTCTCACACTCGGCGTGTTGAGTGAGCAGGTCCTACCACCTGACCGAGTCATTGGCTCGGATCCCGTATGTGGGCGCAACTATTTGCGTCGCTAAGCATCTATTGGTGGACGAGTGAAAAACCAATTGAAATTCAGTAAAAAATTCCTCCAGTGCTGGACTGCGACTGTATTGCCGCACGTTCTTCATGTTGTCGTTTTGAAAAGTTCAACTTCGTCTACTTTTTAATTATTTGTGTATCTTTGGAGCATAAAATTGGGATAGACTTAACAGTTTCATTAACACTAAAAAGCCTTCAAAAAACTATACATTTTTATTCTGAGACGTTTCGGATTAATCTTAATCCATCTTCAGTCAAAAAAATA
>JGI24022J15233_10007869_pt1 | contig 11816 bp, 8 predicted proteins | sample Ectturendosymbi2_FD_15233 | JGI IMG/M metagenome (IMG submission 15233)
AGACCACGCGAAACGCGGAGAGTATGTTTTGTCAGTCAGAAGTGCCTATAATGGCCGTTGCGATCTGTGTTCGTTGAACAGTGTTGTGGCTGTGTTTNGTGGAGGAGTTACAATTGTGCTCAAATTTTNTAATCTTCGATTTTTGTAATCTTGAGTTNTGATCTTAGCAACAGTACGTAATTTTTTCTTTTTGTTTCATATGTCGACTTTTGCGCAGGACTGAAGATGTGTAACACACGAAACTAGTTTTCTTACGCAATAAATTGCGATTGATTCGCTTGGTGTGGGTCACTCTTGTGGCTTTACAAATATTGCTCAGAGATGAATAAAGTCACTTTGTGCAGGAAATAAACTTAGCTATGTAACTTTGCTCAGTGCTCCAATCCAGTTAAAAATTATTTGTTTGTGCCTTTTGCATGCTATTGTATGCCTGCCAGCTATGGAACAAGTGCACACAGTCTGATATTATACACGTTACATATTACGTATAAAAACACTTGTCAAATTTGCATTAAATCCCTAAGAATGTAAATGTTGGCCCACAATAAAATACCTATTTCATTAAGACATTCAATATCCCCATTAGAAACAATTTGTACATTTTTTAAATTATCAGTACCATCATCAAAATTTTTCATTTGCTCACTTTAAAGTTTTGATATTTTCAAACACCTCCATTTTTCTCCCACTATGTAATGCTTCTACATGCCAATGACCAAGTACAGTAGTTGCTTGTGCACTATTTCAGTCTTTTCTCCTCTTCATTATTGCCTGCATGTATCAATTAACATTCAACCTATATGTTATCTTGTCAAGACTTCCATCTATTGTGTTCTTTTGCTAATCGCTATGATATGGAATATATGTGTCTGAATCAAATAGGCTTGAAAGGTACATACTAGAACCAAAAAATATGAGAAAACTGGTTACATGACCCAGTCAATTTTGCATGGAATTAACCACAAATGAAGCAAACAAAATACACAGTGACAGTGTGACATGAATGCAATGATTAACTTTTGAACATAATTTGCTATTTTTTCTAGTTTGCTAATTTTTCTGCTAATTTTAATTTGCTAACTTTTTTCCTCTTCACTATTGCTATTGATATCAATCGAAAATCTCGCAAAACACTAACAAGCTGGTAATTTTTTCTTGTTCCTAAGTAAGTCATTCACATGGCTTTATCAGCTCATTATAGTTTCTAACAAAATGAAAATGCATACACAAATGGTAAATGGTGGTGCACTAGTAATCTTGTATAACAAAACTAAAAAATAATAAAAGTTTACAAAAGATGCATTTGAAAGATCTTTGAAAGAACTAAACTGACTAAAATGTGTTTTTTTATGCTAGGCATGAGCATTTAATGTTGGGATTAAATCGTAATATCATTTTAAGTGGCTAACTGTTTTGTAAAAATTGATAGTGGCTTTGAGTTTTAATGCTTCTCACTAATTTATAAATAGTAACCATAAAAATTGCTAATTAGACCTCATTTAGGGTAATGTACAAAAATTTTGTTAATGTCACATGAATCTACAAATAATAATAACTGCTGAAATAATCACACTTTGAATTAATTTACTTAGACCTATGATGCAATCTGAAATGAAATCACTATTCTTTTGGATAAATTTTTGGCATTTATCATGATTGACTAACAGCAATTTCAGTCTTGAATCAATGATCTCTAAGCTAAAAGAATTCCTGAAAACTTTGTCCACAACCAATTCACCAAAAGAATGGCTTAGCAATGAGAGAATGATTACATAGCAAAAAACATATTTGCTGCTTACATGCCTCTTTGCTATGCTGCTGTATTGCCATGCTGTGGTGTCAAATTATCTTGTTCTTGGGTTCATACTTTGTTGAATGTAATGTCATGGACTTGACACATTGAGCAATTTTCATATCATTGCTTTATTGCATTATCCATCACCACCAAATAAAAAACAGCCTGAACCAAGCAATTTTACCAAAGTCTCTATAAATGAATTTATATGCAACTGAAAATGTGATTAAAAAAAGACACATTCAATTTTTTTCATTTTTTAAATATTCAGAGGATTTATATCAAATTTTACATTTCATTCAGTGATTTCACAAGGCAAGTATAGTTAGTTGATGAGGGAGATGACATTTACCCATTAAAAATGGATAGAAACATATTGAGAACACAATACCATTACCTGAATTAAAAATACTTCAAACTGTGCAAAATTAATGAAATCAAGTTGAAAATTAATTTGAATGAATTGTTGTTCTTACCAGTATGACATATGATGAGAAGATATTTTTAACACTTACCAAGCAAAGGCTTGGGTACTTGACATGAATCATCTGTTGCGGAATTTTTTTCTACAGGAATTACTGATGAAACCTGAGAGACAGCCACAGATGACCTAATTTCATCAACAAGACTTGAGTAAGCATGAGACTGTAGCTTTCCTTTGGCTGATGATGGTCGAAATAAAGGCTCATCTTGAACTTTGATCCGAGCAGGTCGGCCTGTAGTTGCTCTAATCATTTTACTATGACAGTAAAGCTTTTATGCGTTCATTTTGCACTGTCAGCCATGGCATAACAGAAATAAATAGATGTGAAAAACTTGGTAACTTTCCAAAAATCTCAGGAACTGTAATGCATGTAAAATGAGGAATAGTGACTGTACCAAACAACACGACAAAATATAAATACAAACACTTGTATAAAAAAGTATCTTTGGTAAAATGTACACCATTACAAATGTAGTTTTAATGTTGGTATATACAGATCACACAAAAGTAGATGATTACACACAACATGGTACAAATTATCTTGGAACATACTGCTGGTTTTACTAAATATAAAAATAGGGCATTAGCAATAAATTTAATATATTCCCTAAATTAATTTGACATGTTGAACAAGTGCCAAACTTACACACAAAGTAAATAAGCATAATCGTATCCACAATTCTGTAATCCTTTTTATTTTTTAGATTAAGGGTTTTCCTAAAATTCTTTAACAAAATTATTCTTTGCTTCATTTCTGTGTTCAGCGTCGACTCACAATATATATATATGACAAGGGCTAGTAGTAGTACACAAGAAATCAGTGAACACTTTATCATTGCAAAAACATAGAGAAGCTAGATGAACAGATGAATTTCAGACAACACTGATGAAGAAAAAGCTGTAAAACACAAAACAATGCTTTAAGCCACTAGTGAAATCTCTCATGACCACGCAGAAGTGTTGCATGAGTCAAACATGGAGATATATAAAAAGCATCAAGCTTGTGAATGGATATAAAGACTAGACAGAGTGTACCTAGTAAAAAATTGTACAAAAATTGATTTTATCAAAGCATCAAATCTTTTGAATGAAACAGAACTGCATTAGGTTATGTAGTCAGCATGTAGCTTGATATCATCTGAGATTAAAAATAGCAAAGCAAAAACTCTCTTTACAAAATCAACTAGCAGCACAGTGTCACTTGATATTTATGACAAAATATAGTTAAGCAAACATTCCACGCAACATTTCCCTGTATTATATTATTGCTGAGATGATCAGAGTTTATCAGATAGCTAAGATGAGAAAAAAAATTAAAATCAATGAATTTTGAAAGAAAAAACAAATTAGATACCCGCAAAATTTTTGGAAAAACCCCACATCCTGATATTCTTAGCAATCTCATCACTTCAAGAAATCTTAGTAACAACATTCATCAGATCGCAGCAATCTCAGTGATACCATAATACTATAGTCATAAATATGCATATTTAATTAAGGCAGTGTCTATTTTGCCATCAGAGGCAAAAGCACTGCTGGAGCTATTCAGCCTTTACGCGAGCCCAATTGCATGAATTGGCCATATGTCAAGGATGATACACTTGGATTAGTATATGGTCTTTGCCATACCCTAACTAAAAACCTGAACCTACACCCTAAACCTTAACCCTAAACCCAAACCCTAAACCTAAACCTTAAATGTAAACCCTAAACGTAACCCGTAAACCCTAAACCTAAACCAGTGATTCTCAACCTTTTTTGGCCCATGAACCATCTTTTTTTTAAAAATATTCAGTTGACCATTTTTCTATGCTGACACCTTATGAACAACTAGTCGAAGCTGTTTTAGACACAGGCTACAATCTTCAGGAACATTTTATCAAGAATTTATGGAACCCTCTGTGGACCACTAAAAATAGGACCACTGTTGGTCCACCTGGACCACGTTGACAATCAGTGACCTGAACCTATATGCAAAAGTTCTAACCCAAAACTTTTATTAAAAGTACATAAACAGCGTGCCATCAAAGGTGTCATTTCTGCTAGCAAAGCCGAAGAAAATGCTGAGAGCCGAACCAACAACCACTCCCACAGCAGGCACAAGACACTAACCACTTGACTACCGTCATCATGCTGCTAGTGTCACAAATTCAACATTATATGTGGAAAAAGCTGGATACAGTTTGAATGGCAAAATAGTCCAAGCAGAGCTTTTGCTATTGAAGGCAAAATAGACACTACCTATTCAAAAACCAAAAGCAATTGATGGTACTCACTCCATTATGTCCGTGGGTAATTTTGTTCCTTCATGATTTTTATGTATATTGTTTTCTGCCCTTGCTATTTGTTTTAGTAATAAAATGTTGTGTTTTAATGCATTGCTCTCTGCCTAATAACCCCTACTGTTGCTCAATTCCTTCACCTATGTGCATGCTTCACCTATCCATCTGCACATACCTCAACTCTTCACCCATTGCTTGCCCACCATCATCTGTGTTATGTTGATATCTATTGTGTATTTAAGTCAACATATATGTTTCAGTAATATTGTTTTTACTTCTTTATTATGTATTTTGGGTTTGCCATTCACATTGGTTGAATTGGTCACATGAATATTTTGTCTGATATGTCATATTTGGTCCAACATTTTTCGTCTATTTATCAAAAACTGCTACTTGGTTACTTTTCCATGCATTTACTGTTAAATGTCTGATTGTCACATTTGGTTTGATATGGTTTTAGTTTGTTTTTAATGCTTAAAGAACCAATTCCAACTTTTATCACAATTATGTAGGGTCAACTTTGAGTACAACAACAATCACGAAAATAGCAGAAAAAAAATTGACACACTCGTTACAATGCAATGACAATGAATATATGCATGAAAGCTGCTGTTGGTTAATTTTTACAAAGGCACATGCAATCCAAATGTCACCTTATCTGAGGTACCTTCATCTACCATGCACAGCCACAACATCACAGTAGCAATGAGTGCGAAAACTGCTGAGCGACTAAGTTGTTTTTAAAAGAATACCAAACAGAAATATTTTTGAAACACTGGTTTGGAAAACAACAGAACATTTAAAAAATAACTGCTTGAAAAAATAATATCAGGTCTGGATTTGGCCACCAGTGTGCAACAAGGTGACCCCTCAGCCCAACCCACTTTTTTGCCCTTGCCATCCGTGAAGTAACATCCAAGATCAAAGCTGACCTAAATATTTGGTACCTTGATGATGGATGTATTGGTGGAGACCCACAGACTGTGCTCAACGCTATCACAATTAGTACTGGTCTATCTTCGAATACGATTGGTCTAGAGATTAATAATTCTAAATGTGAGCTACTTCTTATCAACCACACAGACACCAACAAGCCCCAAACAAGCAAGCTCTTTCAAGACCAATTCCCATCCCTCTCCATACCTTATCCTATTCATTGGCAGCTACTAGGATCCCCCCTGCATCAGGAATCCAACCCACTACACTTTAAAAGGCAAAAACCAAAGTGCTTGACAGCATTACTGAAAACCTTGAGCTAAATGAACCGCATCAAGCATTTTTCATCTTAAAAACCTGCCTCTCAATCCCTAAACTCGCATATTTTTTGCATAGTGTCCCATGCTTCAAGTGCAAAGAGTAACTTGAGGTGTTTGACACCGCAATAAAAATCAACACAGAAAAAATAAGCAATGTGACCAACCTGACATGGCAGCCAGACATGGGGTAATCGTCAATCGTACTCGATTACTGTTTTTTGAGTAATCATAATCAATTGAATTCACCAAAAATGAAATGTAATCGATTACATTGCCAAGTTAATAGTAATCGACGATTACTTTCGCGATTAAACTTGGAGATCTTCACCCTACATCATTCTGCGATGAACTGCGATTGTGGTGGCTGGGTTCTCTCCTTTATCATCATTTGTTATGGTTATGTTTCAGGGGAGGCCATTTTCCCGTCTCTGTGCGTTAAATTCAGATAGTCCAGCAGCCAGCACAGTGTTTGTAGTGAATTCTCACTTTGTTGCATCTACTCTTCCTGTTGGCCGCCAGAAGTAACATACCGAGTCTAGTTAGACGTAGCAACAAAAAGAAGAATGTTACTTGAAAACGGGTTGACACTTCGGCAACAGAACAGCGGGACATTATGAGGAGAGGTGTTGGTTTTATCTATATATATTCAGAGTGAACTTATGAATGTAAGTGCTGGAGTAGGCTATGCACTGTATATAAATTAGTACAGTAATTTATCTACAGTAATTTTTTTTTCAGTAGAATAAGATACTTTAATCCAAGTCGAAAGTACTTTTCCACAACATTGGTAACTAGCATGTCATGCGTGATCCATCAGATACTGTTAAAAACTCAACGAAACTAGTGAGGTTTTGTTGACCATTGACATTTGGTTCAATAGACAGGTGCGCAGCTATATCGGCATCACTGCTCATTCATTTCAAATTAAAAATTGCACAATGCTATGCTGGCTTGGAGACGATCGCAACCCGCAGTTACAAGATAGAGCAAGCAATTTTGAAATTATTAACAAACAAATTTTCAGTGTTGCTGAACGAATGTTCAAGCCTGATAGATGTCATTTGACTGTTAAAGATTTGAAGCCTTGGTGTTTATCAACTGTAACGAAGATATTAAACATTGATCATTTTTGTTTAATAATATTTAAAGTGTTTGTTGCAGTGGAATAACTGACAGGAGGGATGGGGCGCGATTTGACTCCGCGTAAAATCAGGCCCTCACTTAACTTACATTGCAGTTTTAATATTCTTTTTAATAGGTTTTCAGTAGGTTGTCGTCTTTTTGCATTTTTCGGGGATTTCCCATTGAATTGGGGTTTTGGTACAGCTATCCACAGCCGGATTCACCATTATTTCTCAAGGTTTTTTTCGGAGTGTTGACTTGTAGGTCACCTACAGAGGCCACTTGGCCTCTTTCAGCTAAGTTTCCCTCCAGCTCAAACCTCTAGTTCCGCCACTGGTTTGTTGACTGCACGAACATCTCATTATAAATTTATTATAATTTTTTTCCGATGCTTGATCCTTACAGATTAGTAATTTCGTTTATTGCATTCATTAATATTGTATGTTGTCTGAAAAGATACTTACATCAAACCATGAAAATGGGTTTTGTTTTCGTTCTGAAGATGTTTCAAGACAAAGGTAATCAAGATTGTAATCATGATTACTTTCAATGTAATCGTAATCGATTAGATTGTGATTTTGTTTATTCGTAATAGTAATCAAGCAGGTGGCAAGTAATCATAATCGATACATTTGTGCTGTAATTACCCTGTGCCTGATGGAAGCCTTAGCCTTTGTTCCACCATAGACTTGTTTCTGCCATGCTTCCTATCGTTGTTCTTTGCTTGTAATGTTAGAGCCTCATAAACAGGTTGCTTCCCTCTCTCACATTGCCTCATGTGAAGTAATCAACACCACTGATACCTGGTCTGCACTTCATGATTCATCCCCTGGACGAAAGGAAACACAATCAGCTTGGGATGACCTTGCTTGCAGAGATTTTTTCACTGTCCTGCTCAACACCCCAATCCCTTGGAACCACTCTTGGCTACTCACTGCACAGAAGAGTCATACTGCTGTCTGGTTAGAATCCTTCCCAATTGCTAGCGTCAGAAACCTGCTGAGTCCTGATGAGATCTGAATTGCAATTGTCCTCTGAACTGGTGCCAAAATATTTGAAAGAATGGAATGCCACTGGAGTAAGTTTTTTGACAGGCTTGGGCTTCATGGCCTCTCCTGCATTAAGAATGCGGGCTGCTTCCCAAGACATTCAGTCATAAACTCCATCCTCAAATGGTCATTGACCCACATTGGTCTGCTCTCTGTCATGGAGCCCGTTGGCTTGATGAGGGATAAAAGAAGGCCTGATATTTTGACCCTAAACCCTTGGTACAGGGGCTGGAGCCTTGTGTGAGACGCAACAGTTGTGGATACCTTCTTCTCAACAGGTCCCTAAATAAAAGAAAATTGGGTCCCTAAAATCAGTGAAATCAGGTCCCTACAGGTCCATACCAGGTTCTTAACATTTTCTTTAAAAAAAAAAACATTTTGCAATTATTAAAAAAATCCTGATGATTATTGACGCCAATCAAAATTTAATAACAACATAATTTGCAAAGATCTAGAATAGCTTTTCCTTTTGCATGAAATTCCAACAAACAATTTATTGCTTTTACAGTTAGAGTTGTTGTATACTTAACACCATGCACAGAAAAATCAATTTTTAGCATCGGCTCATACTTCATTGACAAGATTTAATAATATTCAGTATGCAACAACAGTTACTGTATTTAGAAAATTTTCAAACTTACTACTTTTTTAGCCATTGAATTGATTAAGAATAACAATGAATGTAAAGGTTAAAAAAGGTTGCTTGAAACATGCTAAAGTTACATTTTCTTTTTAAAATAATTTTTGACAACAAAATCTTCTCTGAAGCCTACACACAACATTTCGACTACATTATCATCACAACTAACCACTACAGGACAGTCAATCGTCAACACTCGACAGCTCACTGCCAGATTCGACAACAACTGCGCCAACCGGTTTAGCGTCTCCTGTTTCCACCGTGACTTCCACTAGAGGCGGTGGAAAACACCACCAATTTCTAGTTCAAATAAGAAATATTCACAAATTAGCCCAAATCATTGGATTTTTTTGGATTTTTATCATTCCAGATAACGCTTGTCCAAATGAAATAAATGAAGTTGAAGAAATATTTATCCAAATCCCTAAAAGAAGTTGCAGTTCGTAATATTCATTTTTTTATATTTCACAAAAATTGAAAAGACAAGAAAAAAGTTAAACATTATCTGCGCTTTAAACTATCTCATCAGGGATATCCAGGACTTTCAAGATTTCCCTACATTGCACTGAATTAAACATGCAGTCTAAACCAAACAAAAAACAATATTGCACATCAGTATCTACCAGTGATATGCCCGGGTCATTATTCTCGAGTAAGAGTCAAATCAGAGTGACAAGCCCTTCGAATTAGAAGCAAGTGAGAGTCATCTAAAATTTTTTCAAGTTGAGTCAGAGTCAAGTCACGACTTGGTCGAGTCAGAGTCAAGACATGACTTGGTCGAGTCAGAGTCTCCAGCCATTCATAGTGACTCAATTAGGGTCTTTCTGTGAACAACGTGAGCTGAGTCGAGTCTCTATATTTCTCAACGTGACTCCAGTCGAGTCCGATTCACAAAAAATCGTGACTCGAGAGGAGACATTGATTGGAGTCAGGCTATCACTAATAGGATTTGACATGTCATAAACAATGCACAGTAGTAAACAATATTTAGGTGCATTGTGCAGATTTATGGTCTAGCCTCCACTCGCATAGGCCAACCTCTGCTCATATTTTGAAGCCATCCTGAGCAAGGTTGGATGTTTGCCCTGATAGTTAATTGTATTGTTTTGCAGCTCTAATTGCCGGCGTTAAATTTGAAAGTGATTGTAGGTCATGCTTAATGTTCATGTCGTTAATTTTTCTGTAGGATTTCCTTGCACACCTGGTTCCGTACTCAGCTGGTATAGTCATGGCTTTAGTGTGACAGATGTATAGCTACTACAGTAGTAAACCTGCCAAATTTTTGTCTTGTTCAGCAAATCCGTTCTAGGTCTATTCTTCTGGCCTGTGTTTGAATTTCTATCACAAATGAAGATCCCAAACTTGAGGGACAGCCTATGTCAAAGGTGAGGGGATGTTTGAATGCTACTATTTCGGACAAAACGGGTAAGGTGTCTTGTGTATTTGGCGCATAACGGATCAGGTGTGTTTGGGGCAAAACGGCTTTTTCTGGCATCCATAAATTGTGTGGAAGTTTTACAAGCACGTTTAATCCTTCAAGTCCCGCGATCGCCAAAATTTTGGCCCAAGGTTTGCAACGCTATAACTCGCCAGCCGATTGAGCTAGAAAGCCGTTCAAACCATCTACGGATTCAGCAAGTCTGCTAGCTGAAATTGAAAAAAAAATTTTCGTTTGGGTTTGTGGTTCTCTGGGGGATGACGTCACAAGTGGGGGTGTCATTTTCATTTTATTGGACTAGTTTAGGCCTAGTTCACCCAGTCCTGGACGCCAATCCAATGAGCCAATTGTTTCGCTCAAGTTTTTTTTAGAAACTAGGCTATCGTACGAGTCTTTAGAGACCTTGATTGACCTTATAGCATATCTGGATCAAAAATTATGCCACCAAAACCAAAAAGTGGTCAAAATTTCTACCCCTACAAAAGGAAACCAGGGGTTGAATAACACTCCCATATGGCCATAACTTGCCGTTAGAAAAGCCTAGAGAGCTGTTCAAGCCCTCAAAAGACTCGTGAAGACTTGCAGTTCAGACTGCAAATAAAAATTTTAGCTTGAGGTCTCGAGTTCTTTGTGGTTGTTTGCATAATAAGAGGATGTTTAAGCATATTTTGTTTACATTTGGATGATGACGTCATATCCTGGGAGTCGAACAATCCATCAGATTTTGTGGCTCAAAGTTTGTTTGGATTCAAGGCTACAATACGAGTTTTTAGAGGATTTCATGGACTTTCTAGCTTTCCGGTTCAAAAGTTATGGCAAAACTAGCAAAAAATCATTAGGGGAATCCCCACTTATTCCCTAGGAAATCTTTACAAGATTAGGGGTCCTTCGGCCATAACTTGGGACCAGAAACGCCAGGAAGTCGATCTAGGCCTCTAAAGCTTCATATTCCGGCCTAGAATCCAACCAAACTTTGAGCCACTATTTCGGCTCATTGTCCAGGTGATGACGTCATAAAAGAATATCCAAAAAATAACAAAACTTACCCTTTTTCTAACAACACCCACCGAAAACTCCCAATCCAAACCTCAAAAGTTTTTTTTAGTGCAAACTACAAGGTTTCACGAGTCTTTCTCGAGGGTCGCGAATAGCTCTCGATCGATAGCTCGCGGCAGTTTTTCCCTGGCAAAGTGCTGTCAGTGAGAGACTAATGCTTTTTCTGCAGTTTTTGAAATTTTGAGTACAACGGGGTTTTCGGGCCATAACTTTTGTTCTAGACATGCTAGAAGATCAATCAAGGACTCCATAGACGCGGATGATCATCTAGTTTCCAAAAAAATTTGAGCCATAAAAATGGCTCATTGGATAAGTGCCCAGGGCTAGTTAAAGTGGGTCAAAAATTCAAAAACCTGCTTTTTTGTGACGTCACCAAGAGAAAACCCCTCACCCAAATCAAACAACTCTTTTTTTAATCGAAACTAGAAGACTTGCTGAATCTGAGGATGGTTTGAACAGCTCTGTAGCTATAGTAGCTGGGGAGTTATAGCTTTTAAAACGTTTAAAATCCGCACCAAACTTTTGGCGCATGCGGGACTTAAAGTAAGGCTATGAGCTTTCAAGGCTTGCACTGGTTGCGAAATTAGGGTCTAGTAAAGCGTCATTTGGAGCCAAAGTGGTCTAGTAGGTAGGTGCGTTCAACACTTGACTAGCACTCATATGACACTTTACTAAACCTTTTTCCCAAGCCGTG
>JGI24022J15233_10007870_pt1 | contig 11816 bp, 10 predicted proteins | sample Ectturendosymbi2_FD_15233 | JGI IMG/M metagenome (IMG submission 15233)
AAAAATGTTTCAGCCCCCCCCCCTTTTTTGCTTTCTTTTTTCGATGTTTGTCGATTTTGATGCGGATTAAATTTTCAGGGAACCCGAGTTGAGCTCCTGCCTTGTCATAAATCGATCCTTCCCTTTCGGGCCTGTCAGGTTTACGAAGTAAAAGTTCGAGACTTGCAACAATTGTGCAGTGCTGCAGTTCGTTTTTTAGGGGACCACTTGTTTTTGAAAAGTCGTTATAAAGCAGTGACGTGAACATGACGACAGATCTTTCGTGGAGCACTGTTCCTTGGTAAATTTTTCAAACACCAGTGACATTTTCCTGTATTTCCTTACTTTTCTGTTGTTTTGAATGGAATTCTGCAGTTACTGTTGGAATTTTTCTTGAAATACCCGATGAAAGATATAAGCGGAAGTCTATCAGAGCCATTTGCTGGAAGGCACACAACTGCTTATAGCAGCAGTTAACATGCCTATGACACTCGTTTCCCACCTGGTTTCTACAAGCCCGTGACAAGATTTAGGGATCCGTGCGTTTCGTGGTTTCATGGTATTAACAGATGCCGTAACTCATGGTTTATGTGAAAAACACAATTCAGGTGTTTTGTCAATTTTTTATTTCCATTTTGTTTCCCACCAAGTTCTTTTTCGCGCAGGTTATCCATGCTTCGATTGGGGTCTTATCTGTGTTACATAACTGCTGCTTTAGTGACCTAATGGCTATTTAAGTCCTCAACTATCAAGTGAGGTATTGGCAGACTTGAAAACGTTTTGACCAGCAATATGTTAAAAACAGCAGGTTTTGTTTTTTTGTGGGTGGTTATCAACCCCAATGAATGCTCGGTTGGCAGCTGGATTTTCTCACTATTCTTTGGGGTTATAGAGCTCCGTCAACTTTGTAAGAAATTCTGTTTAAACTGATATGTTTGCCTCCAAAAATAGTAACTGTCACAAGGAAAAGCGTTTGCAGCAAGATTGTTTTTGAAATTGGTATCCAATGTACACAAAATAAAACTGATTTTGCTGGAAGATAATTCCTTTTATAAAGGAGAATCCGTTTTACAATTCCGATTGAAAACGTTGTTTAAAACCTCTTCAATTTATTTACTGAGCATAGAATGACTTTTGTTTGTAGGGGCCAATGAAGTTTCAAGCGTGCAGTCATTGAAAAGTGGAGCCGAATGTTTAAGTTTACCGTAATTTTTATGCCGGAAAGCGAGTGGCTCAGGCATACCTCGCACGAATTGCTGCAATGATTGCCCGGGCACGCATTTAGCATTGACGAAACGTGCATAAGACTGAGAAGGCGAAATTAGGGGCGAAAACGTCGGAGGCAGCTGCAACATCGTAAGGTGCAATAGCGATTGCGTTTTGATTCGGTCCCGCGGGAGGCGGGTTTGGGTGAGTATCAAATTAAATTAAGGTTTGTCGACCTGTTGGCCAATACGCTAATTGCATTGGGCTGTTTCCCACGGTTGCCCAGATCGCGCCGTAGGAGTGTGCTTTATAATATTCCGCAGCTCCTGGAATGACATGGTCACGTGGACTGAGCCTGCTGGTACCGTTGGCAATTGCAGTTACCGTCTGACGGTTTGTTACAAATGCTAAGCTACGTGTAATGGATGAGAGGGTTGTGCATGCTGCGGCTGCGAGGTCAGTCGTCGGCCCAGCCCGAATGATTTGTTTGATTTATCCGATGAAATTACTGCACTGTCAAAGTTGTTCTAAAAGGGCAGATTGCATACAAATTATGTTTTCAAACTTATTTGTTTCGCGTTGTGTCCTGCTGCATGACAGTTTTCCTGACTCGGATGTTCATGCGGAAAGATTGGTTTGCATTTAGCCGCTCGGAAAAACTAGTTTAGGTGTTCGCGTGCAAGTAGATCAGATCATCTTCATGTGGAGCACATCCGTTTCGAAAACGTTTGTTTCGAGTTTTATCGAATCACATGTGGGATTAACGGAAAAGAGCAAGCATAACTATTTGAGTGTGCAGATTGCAAAAGTAGCGCAGAAGTTCTAGTTATCACGTGACTTTCTTGCGTTTGCTGCTTGGCTTTCTGGCGCCACCAGCGACAGTAAAATGTCGACAGATGCCTCAAACAATTTGCTTGCTGACCGTCGTGTTTTACTTTCTTGCATTACCATTTACTCCTGGGTGTCAGTTTTTTTCCGGCATCATTGCGAATTTAGCTTGTTATGTACGCGTTTGAGATGACCACAAAGGAGCAAAAACGACGTAAAAATCGTGTTGCATTTTGAAAACATCAGCAATTTTCTTTTGTGTTGTCCTCCAACGTGTAAATCAAGATTACGAGTAGGGGGCCACCCTACTATATTGATTATATAACGGTGTTTTAAAGCTGCTTTTTCTTTATCAGGCTACATGTCATAGCCAACGGCGACCTGAAAGGGCCAGCTGAAGATCCTTGCCCATTTTGGCTGATTTTTTTCCAAAGCACTGAAGCAACACGTGACGTGCAACGAACCTGAGTAGCTGTCACGTAGTTTATCACCAAAACATAAGGTGCCAGTACGGTGGTAAATCGCATTGGAATGATTGCCACACTAAGGTTCGGAGCGTTTTCAAACAAACATTGCTTGTTCAGCGGTGAAGTGCAATGTAAACTGCACTCAAACTTGAAGGATGAAACGTGACGGTAACATCACCCAGTTCTCATGTCAACCCTAACTGCATGTAGTAGGATAGCCAGCCCAAATTTTTAGGGGGCATAAATCTTTTTGCTTTAAGCAAGCAGCAGTATTTTTGGGGGACACCACCTCTCAAAGCAGAAAATGACAAAATATGGTAGAAATTTGGGGACATGGCCCCCTTGCCCCCCTGGCTACGCCTATGACTGTATGTGCTTCAACTCGCCTTAGGTGGGGAAATAGTTTACGCCGAACTTCACCTTCAAACAAAAACACTGTGGAAGTCTAACTAGTCTGAGAGCATCCACAGAAATGACAGGTCTCGGTCCTATCTCACATACGTCAAAGGTCGCACAGATGTCCCTATCTGGTGTTTGAAGTTGACGCTAATCAAATATCTCGTTTATTGACAAGTGCTGACGGTGTTTAACGGAGTAGGTCATGTACCAATTTCATGGCCGGCTAAATTCACGCCATCGCGCTTGATTTCAGATAAAAATCGGGCACGACTGAAAAACTTCTCATGAAAACGGTCGGTTTTTCGGCACTGGATTTTGATAATATCTTGAGAAAATAGGCGAAGCGGAATTAATTGACGGGCGAGGATAATTAATCAAACGACCGGCGCTCTCAAACCCGACTGCGACCGAGCAGATTGGTCTGATTGTTAACCAAACAAACAGATAAACGGAGGCCAACTAACCTTGCTTTGAATCTGCTCAGGAGAATGTAACCTCGAGCACTAACGCCGTACGCCGCAGCCGTACGGAAGCCAACGCTAATTATTGTTTTTGTTTACAACGGCTGCTGCTGCAGTTGAGCGAGGGTGTGTTTTTCGCAATTCACACTTCTTTATATGCATCACGACTCCGCGATGATTAGCAAAATGCTGCGTCGGTGTGGACCCCTTGAACGAATTGGGAACAGCTAGTGATCCGATCCGATTGAACAAGTTTCTGTAGTGTGGTGCAACTCTCTCGGGGCACGCACACAACATAATGGCAAAAACGCCGTGTGCTAATTCGTGAAAAAACGTTTATTAGAGATATTTGGTACATCCTCGTTGGACGTGCTTTTAACGTGACACATGACTCGAAACAACGCCTTCAGCTCAGACAGAAACAGAATATGCTGAAGAGCACGTCCGACCTCTATCGCTGATATCCTTGAAGTCAATTGCAAGCCGAATATTCGAGACAGCCAACGTAACGGTAACCAGAGCAAATCGATTTGAGAGCGAAAAAATGTTTTACCAAGGACCATCGCGTAACAAAACTTCATTATTGTTTGTTAAAAGGTTGACGCCGGATTTGACAACGTTTTACGTATTTTTGCGTTTCCTCGCCTTCTTTGTTAAAATGCAGGGGGTCTGCGCTTAGTGTGAGGACAACAACGCGAAAAGTTCGTACGCAACTACGCCTGACTTACGGATGATCCTCAATTCTGACCAGTGTTAACAGTTGTCCTTTGGCAGGCCAGGTGCGTGCTACGGAGAGAACAGTTTGCAGTTTTGCAAGAAATATCAAATCTTACGTTCGCGCGGTCTGCAATAAAACCGAGAGACAACCGGAACGCCGAATTACGCCGTCGTGTTTATCCGACACGCCGGTCGCACAAGTTCAAGACAACAGAAGCAGCAAGCATAAGACAGCATGCGTGTGTGTGCATGCGCATTGAATAGCTGCCGCAAATTTTGATTTTGCGGTAATCGGATTTCGACGCGGCGTCGTTCAGGACGGGACGGTTTTAAATACACGGAAACATGATGTCTGAACGACGTGTGATTCTAATTAAATTTGTTGCCCGTAAAGGCCAGCTGCGTCATCAAAAATGCTTTTAATTAAATCTTGGGTTATGCATTGCCGGTAGAGCGGCGCTTTTTGCGACACAGCAGCTTCTTCTCGCAATTCCAACAACAGGATGCACTTGACCCTCGACATTCGTGCGCTAAGTGAACTGTGACGTTTGGGAAATTTAAGCATTGGAAACTATCAGGTGCAACGAATCATTATTTTGAAAACGCGTTGGTTCATGTGCAACCAAACAAAATCCGGTCTTATCACAGAAAAGAAGAAAGGCATTCGATAACATTTTCCTTATTAACGCAACCGCTTGAATTAATTTCCGAAAAAAAGAACTTCTGTTTATTGTCAAATTTGGTTACTGTTTCCCTGAGTATAAGTTGAAGCTTGTTTGGCAAATTTTGCTGCGGTTATTTTCATACCACAGATAAATTTGCAGATAATTTACGGTTCTTAAGAAATGTTAAACTCCCTTTTGCGCTGCGATTTTTGATTAACCGTGGTTTTAAGATAAATGTTGCGTCTGAAATACCTTTCTGCTTCAAACGAAGTAAATATTCATCCGCCTCTACAATTCCGGAAGAGAGGAACAACTTATGTTCACTCACCTTTCGACGAGTTCACAGAGAAGTCATTACCGCGACGCAGTTTTCTTAAACTTTCTGGTGCCAGTGTTTTGCAGAAACGTTCATAATTGTGTGATAACCTCCACCGTTTCCCCTCAGGAACGGGTCGAATTAAACGCACAATTTCGCCATTTTTAGATTTTTCGCAAATGATAGCGTGTCTGCCCAAAATTGCCACGGAAAAAACTTTTTCACGGAGGTGTTTCTGGATCAGATTTCACTCGTGTGTAAAGCTTCCGATAAAAATAATAGCAGGGCTTCTGCTCATTCTCGAGAAATTGCGACCTGCCCTTCACATGCAATCTTCGCTTCAATCCCTTTCCCCCTAACGTAATTGCCATATCGATTTCGTAAGAGTTGTGGGCCGCGTACGAAATTCCGATGAAAAGGGTCGATCATTTTTGCCCTAACTCTGCATCACGAGCAGGGCGATCTGGTTTAATCTGCCCCGATCACAGCTGTTTTTCTTTCGTTACTCTTGAAAAAAAGCCAGTGAGGAAAAAAGTCATAAATAAAGAGAAAGGTCTCCAATGGCAACTGTGCAGAGCGTGTGCTATTCTGGATGATGACAACACACGCGTTAGGTGCAAAGGTTCTTTCACAATAGATATTTCTTATTCACGACATTTACTTGCAGTGCTCACTTCAGTGCCGCCGGATCGTCGGCAGTTTGCTACCTTTGAGGATCTTATGTGTTTGTCAGTGGCAACCTTGTACGTCACTAACACACTCAATTTTGCGAACGATTTTGTGAACCAGCCTGTCAAACCCTTATATACAAACAGTGGTATTTTGTTCGTGCAGTCCAGCGAAAAGCAAGGAAAACGAAAATTTTGCTGCTTTGACTTCAAATTACACTTTACCTATGTCCGACGCGAAAAAATGTCCAATGGCCCGTAAATTAACCGGTGTGAAAAAGAACTTGACTTTAGATGCTTGAGTAAATTGCTGTATAATTGTCTCCTACCCAGACGCATGACAGCTTACTCAATATACAAAATTCTGTTTTGTTTATGGAAGGTCAATGGCATTGAAGAAGTTCCATATCGCTCACGTTCGCGGGCGGCTCAAAGAACACGATGTACCAGCGATTTTATCTCCATGGTAACGAGAAGCGCGCGAATATAATATGACATCATCGGGTTACATCAATTACCGTTGGTTATCAGAAAGTTCAAAGGCGGTAATTTTTGGCGAGAAGGAACATTTCTGGATCAGCTTTCGCTTTAACCTTAATTGACTGCAGATTAGGGTTCGTCTGTGGAGTGGATATTTTCGCCGTGGCGTCAGTGGTTTTAATGGAAAGGAATCAAAGTTGGTTGCTTACTTGCCTCATGAAGTTTTTTACTTTTGAAATTCTAGTGAAAATTGCGTGTTTGTCTCCAGCAGTTCATATTAAATGTCGAAACAGCAGATTTTTTGAAAACTGATGATTCGTCTTTTTTACTGCAATGTACAAAGGATGTACTTCTGTGAGGGGTGACTCATGCCTCGTAATTTTTAGGTTAATTGCGTTGTGTAAGAAATTTCGTGTGAAAGTTTTTACTCAAATTCTTTCGTAACAATTTCGTCTTAAAATTGATATTTTAAGTGGAACATCAAGGGAATATCTAAAGTTTTGATCTTCTTTTTTACATCGTTGAGAAACGGACGAAGACATATATTTTTCTCCAAACCCTAAGATTACCCGTTGGTTGGTTTGCGTTTGTGTGCCTTACAGATTGACTTTCCGAACAATCTTTTTGACGGGTCTTTTATTTACTCCTCACGTAAAAAGTACATCGAACTTGGCACAATGACAATGTAGCCTTGTTGAACCTGACAAAAAGCGGTTACGTCCACTGAAGTCCAACTGCATATGATCAGAATTCATTTTTGACGAATGTCGTATCCATTTTGAACGGTCAGGTTGTCGTATTGCTGTTACCGAACCAACGTCCATGTTTTCCCATAGACGAGCTTTTACGATAGCGTCTAAGAGTGATCACGTGTAGTTACGCGTGTGTGTCATCGGGAAGAATTCGCAGTGTTTTGGCAAAGCACACTGACTTTGTTCTTGTGCTAGTTACCCACTGAGGTAGGTTACGACGTAAGTTTTCACATTTATGAAAAGCCATTCCTTCCAATCACAGATTAATCTTCCAGGGAGACTCGCAATACTAAATTATTTATTTAAGCTGACAAGGTGTGAAAAAATGGTCGGGTAACTAAATGCTGCAGGGAATCACCACGGCCCTCACAAAGCAACTCGAAAGCTCCCCCAGTATGAAAATGTTCATTTTACATAAAAAATCCCTGAATCTGCAAAAAAATGCAAATCGGCGTAAACACAATGATCTTTATTAATGTACATGCAGCATAAAATCAATTTTATCGATCAAAGCTGGTATTGCAATACTTCGAATTTTCAATACATGGCTGTACTTCTCTGTCAGTTGCATTATTCTTATCTTTACACACTAACTTCAATGACTCATGATGATCTGCAACATTCAGTTTTTCGGCTGGTAGGTTGTAAAATGTGATTTCTTGCTGCGTGTGAAGCAAACCAACCAGGCTTTCTTGTTTTGAACGATTGCGCAGTTGTTCCTCACATTTTCAGTTCAGTGAACAATGTTTTCACAGGGGTGTTAGAACATGACAATGACATCAAGCAATCTACCACTTTTTCGTAAGTGGGGTATGTTAAATTTATGAGAAAAGTGCTTTTCCCAAAAATCAGTATCACTGCCATCATTGTCAAGGTTGATCAATTGATTGTTTCCTCTATTCCAAGTGAAAATCTGGAGACGCAACTTCTTTGAGAAGCTTGAAACGCCCACTGATGTTGGTTGCACTCACTTCACTGCTTTAGAAGGTATCTAAAACTTCAAACTTTCCAAGAATGTATCTTGCACTTCCTTAAATTTCTTCCTAATTTGTTTAACAAGATCAGCCATGAAAAAAGAAATGACTGCTGCACCTGTCTTACTCCAGCTGGATCCCTACGTGTGGCTGTCGCCAATGCAATCAGGTAGGCCTACACATGTTCAGTTGGAACTCTATTGCTTGGTTGATAAATGTCAGCTTCAAATGGGTCAGTGTGTCTTACAACCTTCACAGTCACACGAGTGAAATCAGAGAACATTTCTTTCAAATAACTTAGTCACTTTTGTTTTTAAATGGTGAAGCAATGGAGCATCTGTCTGAAACATAATGTTAAAGAATGTTATCTTTTTCAGTTGGAAACTGTGCGGGTGCAGCATTAAATTTAACCGGACATAAAAAATGTAAAGAATAGCCCCACAAACCACTGGCAAAGGAAAAGAAAGCGTTTCATTTTACAAATTTCCAAACTTTTCTAAAAATCGCCCCAAATCCCTAAAAAATTCCAGAAAAAATCAAGATTTCCAATCTCGGGACGAAAACCCCAGAAGTAAGTGCACTGTGAATGACCATGGACATGGTCAGAGAACATGGTGAGATTATTTTGAGGTTATTTCCTCTCCTACCTTTTATGAAAGAGAGCAACAAAAATAAATATTCTGGTCATATTAGTCAAAAGCACGACTAAGTCAGAGTAATTTTTATACATCATACTAGTGTTGCGTTTTTTACAAATGTAGATCAGATAAACTTTTGCCGCAATGTGTTTTGTGTAAATTGTGTACTTATTTCTGGTGACAATTTTCTTTTGCGTTATGTTTAGTTTCCTGCCATTGGTGGTGCTCTCACTTTTTGCTTTTTTTATCGCAACCAAGCTACAATTATCCAGGTTGTATTTGTAGAAAGCTTCGTTAAAAGATTTAGGTTTTCATTTCAAGTCAGTGTTTGTCACAATAAGTGCATTTGAAAGTAGTTCAACCAGAACAGGCCCATTATGCAAACAACAGAAAAACTGAAGAAACAAACACGAGAAGCACAAAATCATCACAAAACTTGCATAACTGAAAAATTCAATTCTTTAACCGTAATGTGGCAAATTAAACACGTGCTCCTCTCATGAACCCGCAAAGGGCGAAACAGCTCCACCCGTACATAGGGGTGAAGATATATTTTGTTTTTTTTCTGTTTTTGCAGAGCTATGCTGTCCATTTGCACAAAATTCCCAGCTGCTGAAAACTGACGATCAATTAGAGGCATTCATGTCTTCTGCAATTATTACTTTTTCGAAAGATGCGAGGGTCTTAGCAAGATAGGAGGCTAAATGTTTATGTATGAGTGATTTTCAACTGATCATTTTTGGAAACCCACTAAATTTTGAAAGGAAACAGCTCGTAAAATGGTCAATAAATTTCATAATACGGTAATGTATATTTCTGAAAAAAAAACATAAAGTCAAGTTTTTTTCCCGCTGCTGGGGTTTTGCCGGACAACAATTGTTTTTCTCTTATTGCTCAATGTCGCTTGGAAGGGTGGCTAAAGTCCTATGATTGAGACTGTTTCTTTGCACTGTGAGCAAAAATAGCTTTAAAACAATGTATTTTACATTTCTCTAACGCCAAGCTTGTTTTTTCGGTGAAACCTAAGAGAACAATTGGAATTGAACGTTGGTATAAGCAGAGAAAAACATTTGCATCTCCGTACGTTGCTTTGCTGTAACTTGCTAAAGATTTTTAACTCTGTGCTAGTGATACACCAATCTTTTTCGATTATTCTGACCTTACTAAGTGGATGGGAGACAATCATTTTTGTGCTTTTATGGTCGTCCTGAACTGCTATTCTATGCTGAGGTTAGGTATCGAAAGAATTGCAATTGGATTGCCAGTTAATGGTTGTGACAACTCACTATCGTGCTTCCACCATCTTCTGCTTCAACTGATTGGCGATGAGTAGTTTGAGATTGGAGTGTGTTCGGAACCAAGTTATTGTTTGACCATTGTGTGGAAAAACTGACGTCACAAACAGAATGTCGCGCAGGCGTCCGAATCTTTTTTTTTCTTTCCGTTGCGGTCCAACGGCGCGTTGAGCGATATCAAAAATTTTTCGGTCAGTTTGTATCAAGACTGTGAACTAGAAGGGTGGAGCACCGATTGTTAGTAAGAATAGTTATATGTCCGTGAAAGCCTCGACTGTGGCAACGACGCAAACAACAGCGAATTGCACGGCACCGTGTTGAATGTTAGGATAATAGTTGTTTCGGAGCATTCAACTTATTACTTTTTGCGGCATTTAACTTTTTACTCGATTCCAAAACTGATGAACTTTGAGCATTTCGCATTGCGACAATGCAGCGTTGCGTGGGCAGATTGTCGAAAAGGTCGAGTTGGAAGTATGTAGACTACAGCTGTTAGGCGAATGCCTGCCAAGCGCTCGGCTTAATTGCATTTGCACATCGATGGGTTGTTATCAAGCGCAGGTTAGGTTTGGCTACTGCTATAGTATAAATGTTCTTTTCGGTGACTCGTTAAAGGCTCAGAAAACACTGAAGAAGGGACAGCCGGTAAGTGCAGACGTTACCTCAAGCTTAACAACAAATGTCACTGCTTTTCTGCGAACGTTCTCGGCCGAAAAAGAAAATGCGCGAGACGCCAGGATTTCATCTTGCGAATAGGACCTCACTGCATCAATGCAGTGCTATAGTTTCTGGAAAGGCCTGAAGCTCTTAATTCTTGGTCAAGGCTTCGCGACTAGTGCTTTTCCTGGGAGAGTGGAGGTCGGTTGAGAAGTAGGTACTTCCTGTAGAAATGGTTGTGAGCATTTGTGGAGAGTTTTCTTTTGCATATGTGACATGCACCTCCGAATGTTGACGAAATGCCCTTTTTATGGCGTTATTCGTGATTCCTTCTGTCGTGCACAATGCATGCCTGAAACAAAGCAGGTATTTGTGCTTGTTGAAGGCTTTTATAAACTTGGCGGTGGCTATGAACATCAAAAAAACCTGCAGTCAATTCACTCACCAGGGTTGACTCCTTGGGCTGTCTCCTATTTCTTCCATCCTGCAACCATTTTTGGCTAAAATTGCTGGGAATTAGGTAGCTTGTTTGGAATTTCGCCGGAATTTTGCTTCTGCTAATAGAGTTAAAATCAAGTTTGGTGATAAGCACTTTAGGGGGTTGTGGAGAAACATTGCCAGAAGGCTTTTGTCTGTAAAGAGCGTGCCACGAGATGTTGTGGATTGGTGAGTCGCGTGCCTACCTGCTTTGGTATTTTTTAATAACGTACGTCCGTTTTCGCATCTTTCCAAGCAATTTCGCGTAATTACGGCCATCGCCTTTTACCCTGAAAACGCTGTCAACTTTCGTAATTAGATGCGTCACTTGTGCGTCACGGCCGTCATGCGGAAAGCGACAGACTGAGTCACACGCAGACAACAGATGTCTGGGTGACATGCTAAATATTGTTTTGATGGAACGCAAATTCAACCTTTGCTACTTAATCCTACTAGACCTGTTATAATCCCAATCAAAGCCGTCGCGGTTGTACTCCGGAAAAGCAAAACACCCGCCTCACCTTTCGGTTGCCATTGCTCACCGAGAAACTGCAGACTCGCCGTTTGCGCGTCTGCGAGATTGTGTTGTTTGATTGTACGCGCATTCATTAATCGCAGCAACTAAATTGTCGCTTGGGCTTTTTCCCATCGCTCGCAATCTTCGAAATGCGGGCTCGTCGCTGTCATGCATGGCTTGTTTGTCTTCGTAACCGCCGCGGAGTAGGACTCCGTGTGCGACCGGGTTTACGCGCCAACAGTTGGTCTTATGATTGCGGCAGTGTTTATATTACGCCACCGCTTTGAATTGTTTCTGGGCATCCAATGGAGGTCTAACAG
>JGI24022J15233_10007871_pt1 | contig 11815 bp, 4 predicted proteins | sample Ectturendosymbi2_FD_15233 | JGI IMG/M metagenome (IMG submission 15233)
TTAAGAAACAAATCATTCCTAGCCTTTTGTCCAACATACAAAAAATATTTACTGGATCAAGTTGTGTTGTAATATATCTATCTATAGGGAAATAATTACTTAAATTTTTGCTTGTATGTTCCAGTTCTGTTTAATGTTAACGATTCTTTTGATTTTGCTAGTCGATGCAGCTGATTTTTCACTGAACTAAAACTTACCAAAAACGTGCTCTATTTGTCGCAGTGTCCTGTTTCACAAATTTATCGGTGACCCCCTTGGTCTGCTTAATGTGCTAAATTACATTACATTGCTGCCTGCTGTTGTTTTTTTTTGTTTTTTTTACGCGTTGTGTGTCTTTTGTGTTGCGTTTTGTTTACGTTTGTTTACTCTTGTTTATGTGCCATTTGTTTTGTTTGTGTTGCGTTATTAGGGGCTTAATTCGATGACCTTGCGGTCCCTCACCCCATAACAATAAACTTCTTCACTTCGACTCCACCGGAATTGAAAATGACTAAATGGAAAAAATGCTATTTAATCAGTGCAATAAAAACTTTTGTGCGAAAACGTGCTTTTGGATCAATTCTTGAATTAGTCTGCTCATCACAGTCACGTCACAACAAAACTGACCTTTATGAGCTACATTTCCACTGCAACATTATTTTTGCTTAGAAATCATAGAAAGCCATTCGGTTACTAAAGATTTCTACAAAATCCCAGTAACGGCTTCTGAGAGAAAGTTCATTCTCTTCCACATTGATGTTTATTGCAAAAGCAAAATCCCATACTAAAGCTGGCTCGGGGAAAGCGTTGGAAGTGGGTTTTCGAAACTCAGCAGAAGTTCAACACTCACATCAATATTGCAATAAATCTTGTTTGGGCTTTGCTCAGTAGAAGTGCTGAAGAAGCGCGTCTAAAACCGGTTTGGTGGGCGCTGTTTGCTTGATGTATCGCGGACAAAGTTCAAACGCCTGGCCACTTTGCACCATCGTGCTTGAAAATACTCAAACTTGTGTTTCCTGCCGCGAGGTGTAGTGGTCCATCACACACTGAAACCACAGCGCGTTTGATCTCGCCTTGTTTTGCACACAGAATGCACCTCTTCCACTACGTATAAATGATTCTTTGGTGATTTCATGAGGGGCTTCGAACTACCTGATTAAACTTGGCTGAACTGATAGGCATGATCAAAGGCAAGATTAGTCAACGAAGGTTTATTCCGGGATGGAAAAACGCAAAAGTTAAAGTCGAAAATGCTTCTTGGGTTTCGAAGGACTGCGGCTAATACGACCAAGTGCTGGGTGTGTTACAAGAACGACCGCGCAAATCAATTGCAGGTTTACTATGCGTTGTTGTTTACGACAGCGGCTCATAAAATCGGCAAGAACGTTTACGTGTTTCTGCAAAGCTGCACTTGACAATTCCAAAGAAATGATTGTGTTTTACAAAGCTGTACACGATCGACTCTACAGTACAAGCAGGAAACGTGATGGCGTTTTCTGTCAAAAGTAAGATGTTCCACGGTTCAAACGCATGAGGTAAGTTTCGGTTGAAGAACATCGGCAATACTAATTACCAATTACTAATTACCAAAATACCAAATATTAATTACTAAATACTAATTACCAATTCCAGTGCTCGGAACGAAACCCAAGGAGTGGTGCATTTTTGTTCAATTTATATATTTGAAGGTGTTTAGTCAGCTATGTCCAATGGAAACTGCGTACTAGGCCAAAAATTATATCACTACCTTCGTGAGGGCCGCACATCGAATGACATATTGATGAGAGCCGCACACTGAATGACTTTTACTTTGATCTTAGCAAAATAAATTTAATTCAGGTTGTTGCGCTGAAAGCGTTCGAATCCTAACTGCAATGGCAAAGACTGTTTGGCACCTTTAACAATTCCGTAAGTGTGATTTAATAGGCAATTTTAAAACCAATGTAACAAGGGTAGAAATCACAAAACTAGTAAAACGCTTTCACCAGGTGTCAGTGGACATACAGAAATCTCCCAGGATGTAGTACAGACGTGTCAAAGCAGCACTGACGACCACCTTTATCGAAAATGTCAAATTTAATATTATCAAAATAAGGACAGGTTGTCAGTGTTTTGGCGACCTGTACTACAGCGAAAACCTACACTGGGCCACACAAAACCTTCGCCTGGGCTTCATGCGGACCGCGAGGTGGACATAGCTGTTTTTCGTCGTTTGTTTACCCCATATATTTGGGACCAATCTCATCAAATACTTATACTCCAGTACAGTGGTCCCCAGCCCCCAGGGTCGCGAATCATTTAATACCGGGCCGTGAAATTACAAAGTGTATACATGGTGGTGACACCACTCGCTTTCTGGGCATGTGATTGGCGGATTCTTCCCATGGAAACACTGTTGCGAGAGTACTCCCGGGCTGTGATAAAGTTGCCAAGCGTAGACCGGTCGGCGGTAACAAAGTTTGGGACCACTGCTCCAGTACATTGCAAATAGTCGATTGTCCGCAGATGTTTCAGTCTAAAGCTGAAATAAAAACGTTTTTCTTGCCCGTCTGCATTGATACTGGTACGTCAGCGCAATATTTCGTTTGCTAATCAAATAATAACAGCGTCATTTGTTTCTGTCGTGGAACATTATGCCTTTGAAAGAAAGGACGTGAACGAGATGTTTTAAACTCACTGCAGGTGGTGTGGTTAAACTTTTAAATGGAGGCAAAATGGCAAAGCAGATTTGCAACACAAGCGAGCGAAAAAGTTTCCACAGCAGCAATTACTGTGTCCGACCACGTCTATCATTCACTGTCAATCACTGTATCTCTGGTGAGAAATTTACGTGAGGGAAAGCAGTTCGGACGAGATCGCTGGAAGAACTACCTGCGAAGTATTGCAAAGGTTGTTGCCTGTAGGTTTTAAATGACCGCAGTGTTGCTGGCTGCATGCTCATGGCATACAATCCCCGATATAATCTTCAGGGCCGTGTCGCCGTTTGCGGCGTCCGGCGAAGAGTTTCTCCCAAATGATTTTAAGACCTGGCAACAATCCTGCGGAGATAAAATATGTATGAGCATGGATTAAATACTGATTACGCGCAGAAAAAAAACAGTCTTTTGGGTGGCGAAACGTGTTCCTACCAAATATACTTGGACGACTTCGAGAACATTCGAAGGATTGCTTACACAAAAAATGCTTGACCTCTCGTGATCAGGTGCTAATGTTTTTTTCTGACGGAAGACCACGCAGTGCGTGCTTGTTGCGTCCGCATAATTCGAATTCCGCGCGCGCTGCCGTCAGCGACGGAAACCGGGTCGCTTCTTGCTCCTCAGCATTGGTTTATTTCTGCTGCGTCTCTAACAACGCTTTACAAGTTAAATCGGTCACGTGACGCGATACGATCAATTGATAGGATCTTGCAGGTGTTTGGCGCGCAAGTGCCAGCAGGTAACCTTGTCGCTCGCATAGCTGGTGGTTAAGGACGAGTCTGGACATGTCGGTCAATGCGATTTACACAGTAACGAAATCTTTGAGATCAAATCTTGTTTCTATATCGAAATTAAGCGCCGATGCTTGGTCCTGATACCGTGCTACTGCGACGCAGACGCAACGTAGGCGCCTCACACCTCGATTTTCTGATCATTCAAGCAAAGTCCACTTCAGAGACTTCCTGTTTTTTGTCCGCGCATTAACAGCGAACGCTGAAACGCGCGTAAAATTCGTTTCTGACCTGGTACAGTTGCCTTAGTGAGAGATTCAAAAATTTAAACCGGCGAATAAACTTTTCTAAGCGAAGGTTGCAACGTTTTTTAATGTATTGTAGCAACACCAGTAATCGAAAGCAGTGCGTATCGATCAATTGATAAAGACTTCGCAAAAATAAGCTGTCCAACTCCTCAGTGGATTTTAAAAATCATATCATGCTAATGAAGAATCAAGGGAATGCCTGTCTATACAAGAATAATTTTGCATTTTAACAAGCGTGCGTGGCTTTATAACGAACAACGTATTGAGGAATATTTCTTTGATCTCAACTTATTGTGGAAGATGAGAAACAATTTTGAAAAGGCAGATAAAAGCGAAATAAATGGCACTGGAAAAGGATCATGGCCGATTTATTCTGAGCTATATCTTTGTCCAACAGTGCTAATATCCAGCACTTACGCGGTAATCCAGTCAGACCAGATCAAACCTACCATGATGCATGATAATGGTTCAGAACAGCTGTGCCCCTCATCCGAGGTACAATGGCACACTGCTATTAGTCAGCTGTGACAAGGGTGAACTGTATCTTCAACTTTAAGTACAGTTTCAGTAGGAAAACATATTATATTTTTGAAACGCCAGTAAACGGAACTGGTCGTAATTTTTCACTTTAGATCAGCTTTAAGAATATTGAAGTGTTCGTGACTTGCGTGAGTGTCTGGGCTGTTCATGTCTTGATGTTTCAACACTTGCAGCAAGGCCCGTAGGGGATGAGGTTATCATCATGTTTGTTGAAAAAATAATGCACAATTAATCTTACAGGATTGCTTCGAAAGTCGATGTTAAGAGGCTGCAATTTTGCTCCTGGAAACCTAATTCAACGAATCAAAGGAAAATGGATCGACGGAGGGGTACTGGATTTATTGATTGCCGAAGATGAAGAGATACATAGAGAAATAGTTACTCTCTGATCTGATGTGAATCAGTAATTTCCCAAGGGCTCGCAACTAGTGATTTTATTAAAATTTTGTATGTGCTTGCATTCCGAAAATCAATATACTTCATTCTATTTCTCGTCACGTCATATCTGCAGTATTAACGTGTTCGAAGGTTCACGTTGTAAAGATAAATAAATTCTGATTTCTAAAAGGTTTATTTGTTTCAACTTGAAACGTACAACACCTTCCTACATATACTGTGTAATTAGATGCACAGTAAGCTGAACAATGTCTTTGATGGTAGAAATAGAAGAGAGCCGGGTACAGACAAATGCACTACATATGCTTTTAATCAGTCATGCTGGCAGAATCAGAGCGTTCAGCCTTAGCTTTATGCAAACAAGTTTTGTGTATTTTAGTTTTTCCCTTGTCATTCACTAAAACAAAAGCTCAACAAGCATTTCTGAATAAGCTTGCCACTTTAGAACAAACTGAGAAATAGAAGTTGCTATGTACGTCTAATCGAATAGTTTAGAGTCAATACTATCTTTGAATTTTCTCTAAAGCAACCGTAACATGTCAGTACGGTTGTGACAGTGCAGCATCTGCGGTGTGGTACGCTGCCATGTTACCCACGCAGAAGAATGGGCCCAGCGAGTTATTGCGTACCACCGCGTTTGAAGTAGTGGAGGCCGTGACGAAATTTTTTGCAAGTGAATGCAAAACGTTGTTTTGTTGCTGTCACTAAGAAGTGCTTGTTTTCATTAATAATCTTCCACGGACGTCACTTGTCTGCGTGCTGAAAGTGTCTACATCTCTCTTTTTTTATTAAGGCCGTGGATCCCAAAGCATGCCGCAAGAAAGATAAGGCATCTTGGTTACTGTGCCGTCACAGTGTGTTTGCTTAGCACACAAAACGTAGAGACACCACACAAGCCGGAGGGGGTCAGTCCCGGATCAGAATCAGTTAGAAGCAGGCACCGAACTCATCAATCATTCAATTTCGATGGTACAAGTTGACCTTTGCGCATGAACGTGTGCTGTTGTTTTTCTTCGGCTTTTCCTCACAAACGTTTTTTTTCACTTAATACACCTTTTCTAATGTAACATGCTGGCATTGTTCAGAAGCTAGAGCTGTTTTGCCTCTGAAATGACGAAAAGGACCACCATCAGGATGCTGTCAGTCAACAACGCAGGAACTGCAGCCAAGGTCAAGTTTGCTTTAAAAGAGATTCTGTGACTGAGCGCAAGGCGTCGTGGCAGCGACACAGCAAACATGAAATACAAAAGAGAGTGGATCATTGAAACTCGCGCGGCAGTAATGTTTCCATTGTGCTCAGTGAGATAGCCGGAGTGCTTTTCACTGATAAGCCAAAGGTTACTAAGGAGAAAGCAAGGTCGCGGGAATGGGATGTCGAATAGAGTGAGACTTTCTAAAATACGTTGGTTACGCTTACCGTTGGTTGGTCTTTCTTGGGCAACCTTTGTCAAGTTCGAGATGCAACAAAAGACATGGAGAAAAATTGGAAAAACCGTTTTCTTTGTTCCAGTGCCTCTTGATTACGTAGGTTTCTTCTCTTGAGTGGTACTTCTAGCAATCCGTTTTGTAAGATGCATTTTCACACAACGAAACGCGTGGCGCCTGACAGCACCTTTGCGGCCAGAAGTAACAAAATTATGAACTGATGCTTCTTTCTTTTCGGAGAATTTATTGGAATAAGTTTAGTGTGCCCTGAAAAGCAAATTTGCTTTAGGCAACAATAGTGTAGTAACAAGAAAAAGCAAAAGGTAAAATAACTACTAACAAACTTAATGTTCAAATTATCACAAAACGTGCATAGCAGGCACGTGTCGTAAACGTTAAACCTTTTCTTCCTTCCGCAAGTACAAAACTTCTTTAAAGTTTTTCTCGTCAACAAGTGAAACTCCGCGTGAACAAAGCAAGACTGACTTGCTGTGCACTCTTGTTGATCACGATGGTAAAAAAATAATGATAGTAAAAAAATAAACTACGAAGCACCTTTCTGGTGTGTTGCCAAGGCGGAAAAACATTAAAGCATCACTTTAAAAAATGCGGTTATGGAAAAGTTTCTAATCAATCCCAATATATATGATACGACAAGTTTGTTCTTGAATTGGTAGTGTATTTTTTTGGCATTTTGAGCAGCGCGCTGTTTGGTTTCAGCGTAAACTGCAGTGACATCAGTGAAGTGATTATGACGTGAAGTCGCACTCGCTTCTGAGGTAACTCTACAGATTATGTTTGGGGTGAGCTTGATTCAAAGCAACAGGTGTATTAGAGCAGTGATTCTTAGCCTTATTTATTGTTATTAGATTTGAAATTACCAACCAGTTCTCGCATCTCTTAGAATTGGTGATAAAACACAAGTTGGTAACCATCGGTAAAATTGCTCCAATGTGAACTTTCATGTCTGGCACGAGTACGGCAGTAATCTTTCCATTGTGTTCAATGACGTGATGTTTTTTCGGTCTTGGCAGTACACTAGAAAGGTGCTTTGCAGTTAATTTTTTCGCTATACTAGCGACTAGTGTTTTCTTATTAAACCAATCCTAATGATACAGCATCTTCGTACAACCAACGAAACGATCTCGCATCCGTATGGGGGAGCGTGCGCCTCTGGTTAAGAAACACTGCAATCGAGGCTCCGAGTGTTATATATGGACTGTTTCGACCCTGCGCAAAGTCCTCCAAATTCCATACAAGGAAACCCATTGTTATTTCAGCAGTTTCTTGCAAAACTATTCAATCAGGCTCGACTGGCCAAAGAGACAAATAGGTCAGTAGTTATTTTTCAAATAATTACTGGCGCTGTGGAAGTCAAACTGAAATTTCCGGTTGACGCAGAAAAATTTGAAAATACTTTTCGGTATGGCAGCCGGCTGGAAAGTGTCTTGAGGTTCTACAATATTTAGGTGTTCGGCTGTATTCGTGCATTAGAATTTCACCGTCACGAAGCGGTGAAAGCAAATCCAACTATTCAGTCGTCAATTAAACCCCCAAAATAATCATAATTTGCGTTGAGGCTTCAGTCCGAGAAGCAAAAAAACGTTTCAAGCGCTCGATTGAGATCTCGCCCGTTTGTACTCTCGCTACAGTGACTTTACAATAGTGGTCTTGTGTTAATATTTGATTCTTCGGAGAAAACCACCGGGGTATTTTACCCCCATGGTATATTTGCTTTGGTCATCATCGTGCTGTAACAGGCCAGCGCATCGGTCAGCGGAAATTAGCTTTTCGTGTTTGCTGCACTGTAGCAGGCCGGTTCATTGTTGATTCACGAACAGCCCGAACTCCGGTGCCCGGACCTCGTGGCGGTCACTGAAGTAATTAATCTTTGCCCGAGGAGCCTAAGAAAGCGATACTGGTAGAAGGTAATGCATGGTCAGCCCNCAGCACAGGCATCGCTACTGTAAACTTGCTCTGAAAGCTTAAACGAGTCTTAAACGAGTTTGTGCTAGGTGGTATCTTTCTCGGCGAATTCGAAAGGACATCAGCGTGTTTATAACCTATGGCTGTAAGCGTTCTCCGGAGACACTGAATGCGTGGCATTGACTTTCAGTTTGCTTGAGCATTAGCACTGAGTTCACTGCAGGTAACCCATGTTAGAACTGACGGAAGGGTACTTCGGACTAAAGTTCAGTCCCTACACGCACAACGCATACTTCTGCTGAACAAAGTTTTGAAAAAACATGTTAGACCAGGTGTTGTTGCATTGCAAGAAATCAACTTTTACACCAAACCGGTTTTAAGCTGCGAAATGTTTTTTCGGAATCAGCCCGGGAGTCTAAATCTCTTGCTGTTCCCTGGCCCGGATATCAACATGGCTTATAGTTATTCCGTATTGTCATTGTCATACAACGCTTATAAAGCAATTGAGGTTTTGCCGGTAAGCCACTTCTTTTAAAAGCAGATACAGGCGTAATCCGGTTCTGGAGCTTAGTGCCAGAACAGCGGCGCCAAAGCTATTCCGTGATGCCCCAACCCATTTGGTGAATCACGCTCCGTCGGTATGGCTTCAGACAAACCAAGATATATTTAATTTCGTGTCAATCACGTCCGTTTACAGTCTTCAGTGAACATTTAAGGCAGAATATTTGTTCTATCCTCGTTTTGCATTTACGCAACTCTATGATACGTTATATTTTTGTACTGGTGAAACTGCGCCCTTGGACTTGCACAAATGGTTTTGAAAGATTATTGAAACGCAGTAAATTTAGGAACGAAGATTTACTTTTAATCTTTTTAATCAACGACTAATCATTATTTTCCTCAGAAAAGTAGAACTGGAAGACATCCTCTCCATTGTTAAGTGTCATGGTCACGTACATGATTTTCAAGTCTTTGCAGATTTGATTTGGGGATAAAAGGATTCTAATCTGAGGCAGTTCTTAGCAGTCAGACCAGGAGGCAAAACGACAGTACATTGGCTTTTAGCGAGGTTGTTTATTGTTACATATTGAGTTTCTAGAATTGTCCTTTTGTGAAGTCACAGGGTGTGATTGTAGTTGAGTGAAAAAATGAATTTCCTGGTCGGCGTTTTTAGGTTTTATTTTACTCTTGAAAGGATCTCAGCCGCGCGCTTCTCGTCTAAAACATTCTTACATGTGGCAGCATTTGATTCACGTTGGTATGCCATGACCATGTGTGGTTGGCCAAATGGCAATGTTTGAAACTTCAGAGGCCATTTCGGTGAACTGAAACCTGCGAAACGTTTTTGGTCAAAAGGAAATTTGACCAGCAGCTTGTATCACATGTGTGTGGAGAATAAATTGCGCTTTTGACCGACCACATATGGTCATGGCATACCAACGTGAAGCTTGAACTTGAACTCGACCCAGAAAGTGTCAGTCCTGTCTATTCATAGCGATAATGAAGAATCAAGGGATAAAAAGACCGCATAGAAATCTATTTGCTTACCAACCATTCACGTCTTTCAGACTGTTTTTCGTTTCTTATCGTGGATCTAAATTCTCCAGGCAGCATATTCACAATAGTTGTGGGTAAGCCTTATAGGTCTGGCAACAGTGCTGTCATGATTTTAAAATTACTTGAATGCTTTTCATTTTGAAGCGATTTTGGAGAACTCTCCTTTTCTGTGCTAGTTTCAAACGATGCTATGCGATGTATTGGACGAGTTGACCATAAGAAAGGACACAGCTTTGCAGGCAATACAAGAAAAAACAGTGCGATGTAAAATACCAGCGATATGAATTCACACCGACTGCAAACAAATAGGGTTGAACGCAGTGATGTAACTAGAGGTTTGAGTCAGGGGGGAAAAACTTAGCTTAAAGTGGCCCACTAGCCAACGCTCAGAAAATAGCGAGAAAGTATGATGAATCCGGATGTGGATAGCGATACTAAAACCCTAAATCACCGGAAAATACTTCCAAATACGCAAAAAACAACAACACAACCAACTGAAAACCGAAAGAACACTAAAACCAAAATTTAAGATTCAAGTGGTGGCCCACTTTATGCATTTAGCTTGCCAGGAGATTCGATTTGTCCCTCTGCCCCCCCCGTCAGTTACGCCACTGGTTGAGCGCGCAGCGATTATGGCTGCTCACAACTCACTGATGCGTTGGATGAAAGCATAACATTTCGAGCAGTTTTAGACAGCCCAGATCATGTGTACCATTCAGAAAGTTAGTATTCACGCTGCATCGAGCAAAACATTAAACAAAACGTAAGCCTAGATTTTATTTTGTTTGAAAATGAGATAAAATCACGGGATTTACTCCGCGGTCTACCACTAAAAACTGTTGACAGAAGAAGTTCACGACGTTCCGTTCGAATGACCAGATTTTAGTTGTGGATAATCCTGCAAAAGCGTTGTGTACAAAGGCGAGGCTCTTTCTTTCTGTAACACAAAACAGAATGCGGAAGTGTGAGCGCAGTTAGCGTGGGAAATAGCGACGGTGGTCATTTTCACATGGATGTGAATTGTGAGAGAAGACCCTTTCCGGTTCTTTGCGATGTTCGTTCTTTGCTGTTTCACTGCCGGGAATAGTTCACGTTTAGTTGCAACAAGACATGGCCATGCTTTGCCAAAGCTTATCTGGATCTTTCATGAATATCCTTATTGCCTTTTGCATTGTCTTCAAAAGCTTTTGAAATCAGTAGTCCTCTAAAACAAATTGTACACTTTTATATTTTTCTTGATGAAATGGTGTCTAATGCACTTTGTTTTTTCTTGCATGTTTTAAAAAGAAGGTCAGGTTCCCAGTGACTTCTTTGCTAGAAATCCACTAATCCTTAACCAATTTTATTGATTCAGTGCCGATCTTTGGTGTAAAACCTTAAAAATGCCCAAGCATTGTTTCAAATTAAGATTGGGCAATTGCAACGATTAGAACAACTTAAAGTAATGATTCGTGCTATTTCAATACGATTTCTGGACGCGTAGTGTTACATGAAATTGATTTCGTATTAGAAATAATTTCCTGATTGATTAAATTTCGTCGCCTTGTGGAGACTAGTTCTTTGAAAACAAATATGTGCAAGTTTGAATAATCGGGAAGTCATAAAAGCAGAGGCCAGTCGGCTGATTCCTTGGAAGCTTACAGCAAACCTAGAGCTTTTAATTGCAATGGTTCTTTGTGTGCTTTTTGCGATAAATGGTGGCATCAAACTACTGCTGAATTGCTCCGCAAGACGTCCAGTAAATAGCTTGCCCAAAAATAGGATTGAAAGACTTAATAGACTGAGCTAGACATGTTTCTGTTACAAGGACATGCCTTAAGTTCGCTCGTGACTGTTGAGCAAACAGTGCCAAGAGAGCACTGGAAAAAATTCTGAGTCACGTTGATTTTCGCGACGCCGGCGATGAAAGCGCGCGTCTGGCGAAGTCGTGTGGCGAATGTTGGAAATCCAGCACGGACGCGACGTGACCCAACGCTTTCCTTTTTTGGGTGTTAATTTTTCGAGGAAAGTTTTTGGCATCAGACGAGACAGTCGAAGAATGCCGCGACGATGGAGAAACTGGCTAAAGTTGGCACGTCGTCAAGCCGTTTTTCTGCACAGAACCAATATGCGAGTTTATAAGCTTTCGGCGCTAATTCGCGCGGCCGATCGGGGCAGCTTTGAACTTCGCACTGACGCCAAGGTCTTTTTCTGGTTTCCATCATTCATGTCTTCAGCGTAGCAACCGGCCCTTTGCGCAGCAACAACCGGTCCTTTG
>JGI24022J15233_10007872_pt1 | contig 11815 bp, 7 predicted proteins | sample Ectturendosymbi2_FD_15233 | JGI IMG/M metagenome (IMG submission 15233)
GTTCTAGAACCATAAAAATATTTTCGAAGGAGTAAATAAGAGCTTGATTCACACAAAGTAGGTCGATGTTTTCTTTACTTGGAAAAATTCCAAAAACATTTTTTGTTTTTGTTATGCACAGATGAACTTGACATTCGTGGCAACACATGGATGTAGTGCATTCTTTTAATCATGTGCACCTGGTCACTTCTCTCTGAGCTCTTTACCAGATGCCAAACTGCAGTCTTGCACGCGATTGTGACGCACTAAGCCCGAACAGTAAATCCCCGTCCTGCCAAATAACGAGTTGTACAGAGAAAAACCAGTCACCAAAATACAGTAAATATTTTTTTGCTTCAAATGATCCAGAATTGGTCTTACTTGGAAATATTTGTCACAATTTTGATCTCCTGGGTACAACATGCATGAAATCATTGAAATGACTGTCCTTTCCTCATTTTTTCAAATCTATCTCGACTCATAAATTTGCACATTTGGCTGTTACTAAGAACCATTATAATCGTGTTAGAAGCTAACTAACCATAGGCATATTCAAATGCCATCTTCAAATTCTCTTTTCACCATCTGCAGCAACTTTGATAGGCCTAGGCCCACGGGCGTCAGAAGGACTTTTCCACAGGGGGACAATAATGGAGTTTGCCACTGGTAGCCACAAACATTTTTCTAGGGGAACCACAAGTGATGAAATTTCATTTTTCCCTCTCGAAACTAAGAAAACAACCTTTTTGCCAAAGATTGCAATAGGAAAATGTCAAATTTTAAATTCCAGTTGGGGTCCTTGCCCCCAAACCCCTCCTTCCGACGCTCATGCGCTATGCCTGCAACATTTTCAATAAAATTTCCTCAGATCCGTTTCTACAACTTATATGTTTGTTAGTGCTTTCAAAATGACTAGAAAATAGAAAGAAACTGATCGCTGAATTTTCTTATTCACTCATCACGATAACGGAACAATGGAAAAGCGACTCCGGTGTGTGACGTTTGAATCAAACTAATGCACAGAACAGCACAATGTGCATTTTTACAAAAAATAGTATTCATTTGATAATTATACCTATTTTATACTAAAAAAAATTAGCAACTCAAATCCTCGTGGCCCTCCGCCCACAACCGCCCTGGGCCAAACACCCCCGCGAGCATCTGATCATAATGCCTCATAAACCTAACAATCTGTTTCACTGCCAAAAACGCCGAAGTTGCACTTTTCCAAATGAGAAAAATATTTGAGTCCAAACGTAACAAAGCGAAGCTTGCATGCATCTGCGACCGAAAATCCGTTTCAGTGCTATTTAAAGCATCCATTTCAAATGTTACTGATCTATCTCCAGTGTCCATAGAGGGCTAAACGCGCAGTTAGTCAGACAACCGCCAAAGCACATCTAGACGTTTGCATTTTTATGTTTCGTTTTGCGCAATCATTGCAAGGATATTGAGTTGGAATTGAATGATGCTGGTTCTGTGCATAAGCGTAGCCAGGGGAGGCCAAAGGGCCATGGCTCCCAAATTTTTAGAAAATATAGTCATTTGATGCTTTGAGAGCCGTTTTTCCAAACAAAATAGTGTTAATCGCCTAAAAACATTTTGGTCCCCCCAAATGTTTTGGCCCCCTCAAATTAGGCTGGCTACGGCACTGGTTCTGTGGATCCCAACAAAATATTGGTAACGAGTGAATTTTTTTTATATGTATTATTATTGAAATATACAGTAAAAAAGTGATAACAGTGTTGCCTGTCAATACTAATGTTCCTCCCAACAAAGGCAGATAAACACAAGCATATCACAAACCGAACGATCAACGTGGAAGGTCAAACTCACCAACTGTTTCAATTATTCTTTCTTTAGATGACGCAAACGACAGAAGTAGCATCAGAATCAGTAACTTCAGATACTTCACAAGCATGTTTGCTCGCATTGGCAACAGGAAGATGCGAGTTTTGTTTCAAACTAAACACATAGAAACTAAGTAGCTTAAATATCATCAGCAATTTAATAATAGAAGTCTAATATTTCATCAGAAAACGCCTAAAGTTTCTCTTAGTCTCCTTCCATGCACAACAAATGTATGTTTCATTTTTAGAAGTCTAGACTTTAAATTTGTTTAAAACCAAGTTCGCTAATAACACAGCTGTCATTATAAACTTGATCCAGTTCAAAGCAAAGCAGCCATTAAAAATTTTTCAAATTATCATCAAGAAACCAATACGCTTATAACAAACTGAAGATAAGCCAGTGCTTTTGCTTAAACATGTGTTTGCAGAAGTGACGATCACCTTTTGCTGCCACCTGCCAGTCAATCTCCTATATTTTTGTAAACGCTGTTATGTTTGTGAAATATTTGTAAATTTCGCCAGATAACTGAGGCGTGTGATGTTGCCAAGCAATCAGATTCATGAATAAACAACGGAAGGATCTTTGCAGTAAAGAAAATGGTCATCAACCTATGAAAAAATTTTTAAACAGTGATGGACAAGCCTATTCGTTTTGAAGATCACTTTCATATCCCATAGACACGTTCCCGCTCGAATTCGTTGCTCTTGAAAAGCGCCCTGTGGAATGGAGCTTTGGCTGCGCAAGTGTTTCTCAACTGAGGACCGGTGGCATCCAGGGGTCACGAAAGGGTCAGGGTGTCACGAAACATTCCCACGGAAGCCACGTGCAGAAACTTTAACCGGATTACCCGCTTAGTGCAGCAAGGAAAATATTTGAACGTAAATAACTTTTAAACCGAATTCTACGTTTTGTTGAAGTTGAATTGTTCACGAGTTTTCAAGGTCTAGATAGAGGGGCAACGACCATGAAAGTTTGAGAACCTATAGTCTACAGCAGTAGTTCCCAAACTGTGGTACGCGTACCAGTATTGTTACGCGAAGGCCTTCAAGATGGTACACGAATAGACCTACTTTTTGTTTTTCTTCACGAAAATATATATACACAGTTATAATTGTACCTGTCGGGTCCTGTTAATAAATTCCTGAATTTTTGTGCAGCCTACTTCCCTTGTTAGTTTCTGTAAAATGGCCATAATACTTTCTCACAGCCATTTTCTCAATGTTGCATTTGTTTCAATTATGGTTTTCCAAACGTTTGATCGAATTACATTTGGCACACTGGCTTTTCCTGGAACAAGCTGGTACATGTTGACATCATGCTACCCACAAATGGTACGCGATCCTAAAAGTTTGGGAACCAGTGGCCTACAGACTCTACACTTTTCCTTGGCGTATATTACCCGTGTTACAAACCTTTTGTCCATATTTTTCTTGCTGCAAAGCATTGCTTTGCATGTTGCAAAGTCAATGATGGTAACTCCCACTGTCTTTGTATTACTTGTTGCAAAGCGAAAACATCCCAGTAACGTTTCCCACCATAAAAATGAATCCGACAAATACTATTAATGAATTACAAAAATTTATTCAAAGTTAAGTTGCTTCGATTAAAATCTACTTTCTGTATTCCCTCCCTCAAAGTAATTGACAATTTTTTGCCTCCCCGCCAAGTTTGGAATTTTGAAAAAAAATTACCGAGAGCTCTTACGTTGTTTCAGCGAATGCCCTGTTCTTTAAGTTGTGAATCTCCCGATTTCATTGAATTATCAACAGAGTTAGGACTCAGGGGGCTTCGACCCCCTGGAAAACGTGTTTGACACAGCTTAAAGCTATTGGACATAGTGCAAAATATTTGGGGCTCCTCAGAAAACTCTTCACCCCCTTGGTGTCCCAAGCTGGTTACCCAGCTGGGTAACACGAAATTTATTTGCGAGAGATATGGACTTTACAACGAGACAACACAGCCAAGGAGTGGGCAGCAAACTACGGTCCGTGTGTTGTATGCGTGTTGCATGCGTGTTGCATGCGTGTTGTATGCGTGTTGCATGCGTGTTGCATGCGGCCCGCAGAACTTTTATTGCGTCGGCCCTACACACCAGTGGTGACCAACAAGTTGATCGCGATCGACCGGTCGATCGTCGAGTGTCAGTTGGTCGATCGCGCCTGATTTGCATTGAACTGACAAGATACCTATAAGGAACACTTTTCAATCAACTTTCGAGAAAGTACATAAAAATTATCCGCCAATTAGTTGGTCACGTATATTTTTGGTGCTTCTTGCGATGGCTGACCTTAGGCTAGCAAGGCAGTGCAGAAGCCTCGAAGGTGTTGTGATATGTTTTCCTATTATTGCGTAACAATGATGCTTCATGCGTAATAGACGCTTTGCCTTCTATCTGTGCATCACTTACTATGGGTTGGTACACTGTACAGTATTTGCACGTGCGATACTGAACTATGGCATTTTTTACTTGTGAATTTATTACCGACCGGTCGGTCGCGAGTCAGCAATAAATTTTCTAGTTGATCCCAATCGAAGACAAGTTGGCCACCCCTGCTACACACAATACACACTTTTTCTAATGTTTGCGCTGATCGCCCAAACCATGTAGATGTACTGTACATCTGCTATCTTGAATGGTAATGATGTCGCTTAGTTTATAACCCAGAATTCCATGCACAGTCGTTTAAAAAAATATTCAAGCAAAAGACTGAAATTAACAAGACAAGTAAATATAATATATGCGTTTTGCTTTAGAGATAGTTTCTTCGACATGAACAGTTCCTGAACCGGCGATTAGTAATAGCAGGTTAACCGAACCATTTGATTGTGAGTCTTCATGAAACGAAAAAAAATTGAGAGCTTTTCTAAAGAAAAAATCATAACCTGCCGAAACCGATTTTTGCTTCCAGTGTCAAGCGAAATTCCTTACCGCTGCGAAATTTCTGACCTATTCTTATATGTCATTTATTTTACGTTTCAGAGTGAAAGAATGAACTAAGTTTCTGGCGATTAATTTTTTTATGTGTATTGCGAAAATACAAACTTTTGGTTAGACGTCAGATAGTCCACAATAAGCAACAGTTTGGGAATAACTGACCACTGAAATATATTTGACTTATGCTTAGACGTCAATTAGTTTTCTTTTTCTTACCCTAAGGCCTATTCCTAAATCCTAACCCATATTTAAATCCAAATTACACCTACGGTAGCCCTGAACCCTGACCATAAACATGAACCTCAACCTCAGACCATCAGTTCTCAGCATATTTGACATCTCAGTGAACAGCCATCGCTTGCGAAATGCATGACGTATAATATCACTCTGCGCATGCGCAGAAGGCGTAGAGTCAGCGATTTCGCAAGTTCGCTTGACATCGGTTCTTCAACCTTGTGACATCATATTGCAATTGCATTTCAAAAATAGGGGCTGTCCAGTCGTCTTCTACTACGTTTTTCACGCTTGATACTAAAAGGACGCATTGGAACAACAATGTCGCCATTCTTGAGCACACTAGAGAAATAAAAGGTTAAACATTGCAGGCGAGAAATATGCACAGCTCCAGACGCTTATTATCTCCGTATTAGTGCTATCTATCACCTTTTCACAACGTACTATTTCGGGCTAGGTACAAGTAAGTTATTACTTAGTTACTTATTTGAAAACCTCTACTTATTGTTTGATCAAGCAATTTTGCCATTACTTGATATTTTAAGTAATATGCTTTTAGAAAATTAAAATTTGAAAAGCCACGTCTGTTGCTGCAAACAAAATATACTGTTCATAACATGCATCATCACACATGAATAAGCCATTGAGGGAAGAGTTTTTTGCTTTTTGTCTAAACCGCTCGTTATGTGATGTAAAAATTGCAAGTGATCTTGATGTGCTTGCACATTTTCAAGTCCAAATGTCGATTTCATGATTTGTTCGAATTACTGAAGTAACGTATTCTGTTAGAAATTACTTATTACTTAAACAATAAATTTTTGTTACTTGAACGCAGCCTATATTTTGTGAATAGATANAAGAACCAAGGAATTGGGAACCTGGGTATGCGAGTGGCTGTGTTATAAAAGATTTACACTACCTGTGCCGTAGATTTTGCTTATTTGAAGTATGCACTGCTCTTTCAATTATAATTGCGAAAATCAAGCTAAAATTAAGCAACAATCTATACAGCTTAAATATCGCAAAAGATTGCAATCTTTCAACAAATCTTCATAGAGTGCAAATAGACTGAAAACGCTGTGATTGGTGCTGTGACGATGATTTCTTGCAACCACAAATTTACGCGTATCTTAATTTTACCGGAACCTAGCAATCAACTAGTTTCCGCATTTTCACATTTGGTGGATAAAAAAAACATAGGGAGTTTTGGACACTTTCCGCAAGATTGCAAAATGCATAAAAACGATTTGCTGATTCTGGCAGAAAAGCTAAAAAAACTTATAGTTCACATGAATTTCTTGACAATAAATTACATCGCATTTGATGCAGTTTCAATCAAGAGTGAAAGACTTTTGCTGATTTTGTCAACAAATTTCACATTCCTTGTTTCAAATTTTGTGCTTTTATGTCAGATCGATGTTCTCCGCTGTAAATTTTGGTTTCACACCTTAAAAAGTAGTGGAATAATCTGTTAAAGCTGTCAAAATTCATACTCATGTTCCGATATTTACACAGCCCCTAGGGGCAAGACGAATTCTTGAAATATTCAGCTGAACCATTTCAGGAACTATCGTGAGTTTTGATCAGCTACAAACCAAGGGTAACGGCAGTACAAAGTCTTTTTCACAACTTTCGCACAAGAACTTGCTGACAATCAAGTGTGTGCTACCATCTCTGTTATTTCAATTGCTTGGCTTCCACAATGAAACCCGAACATAAAACAAAACCCTTTGCAAACTTTGACATCCCTGTGGCTGTCATTTTCTTGCAATGTGGCATCGATTCATTGCTACTTTTAACCATTACTTCGGAACGCTCAAGTGACATCAAACGATAGATCTCTCTTGCTGCAAACGATTCGGACGCCTGTTTTACCCTTCTATATCACGTTAGGAAATGTCAGATAGCGGAAAAGTGACAGGCCGCAAACAGTTCTTTCAAATCAAATAAACCCTGATGACTGTCACTTGATATATTTCAGATAATTTAGTCCATAGTCACACTGAACAAGTAAGTACACTACATCTAATCATTTGCTTTATGAAAAAAACAATCCTTTTAAAATATAGAATGATGCTTTCTGAAATTTTGCAACAAAATTTGTGAAAGTTAATTATGATACTTGGTTACAATTAACAAATTCTAAAAAACGGCGTTCATTCGCTGAGCTAGAGAATGGCAAAACGTTGTACGCCAAGATTGGTGGAATTGGCGCTGCGCATTTCACTTGCGTGGCTGAAGACTCTTCTCAACGAAACCGACGTCGCTTTCCTACCCGGGACGTCTCAAGTAGCAACTTCAGAACACATAGCTTCTTAGTATAACTGACAGAGAAATTATGCTCTTTCCATTCGAACTATCAGACTGCTATATGCGATAACTGCTTAATAGGTAGTAGTTGCTAGCTGAGTTCGTCACAGTGCATGATATGACGGTAGTCAGTGATAGTATTTTTGTAATGTCATGGCGCAGGCACATTGTTGCCACTCCTATTGTTTTTCCACTAGATCTAGACTAGAGTTTCCTTGTTTAATCTGATATTTTGATTGTTTATCTTCGCATCTTCGCTATCTGCTGCTTTTTATGTTCTTGTCTTAACTTGCTTCGAATTGTGTAATGCAGAAATTAACCATTTTTAACAGGAGTAATTGAAGTTAAAAATAGGCAGGCCAAATCATTTACTTTAACGTACATTTCTCTAAAACGTGTGCACAGCGCATAGGAAATTCAGGTCATGGTAAGGTCTTCAAATGATGGTAACCATATCACAGCTCATAAAGCAGAGGTGTACTTGCTCCGTTTGCCCAATTTTCGCTTTTTGGGCACAAGACATTTCTGAGCAGTTATCGGATGGATATGTGATCTTTCTCACCTTCTGTGATAAAATATCTCTCCTTCGTTATTATGGCTGAACTAGTCCTCAATGTACTTGGAAGCTCTACTTGTTTCTTGAGCATCAGTATCAGCCTGTGTCTTTCTTTCGATTAACTGCGGCTATTCTCGTCTACCCATGTCTTCACCTTAAGCAATGTCTGCGTATTTGGACTTGGACTGAAGATGTCGTATGGCGAAATCGATTTCCAATAAATAACATCAATGCGTGCTGATTTTTGTTACTTGTGCTGTATGCACAGACAGTGTTTAAGTCCTCAATGTACTATCATGTTTTCCCACTTTTGTTCTGTTACAGGCAGCCTCCCATAATTTTCCAGGATTTTTGTACAAATGTTTAAAGGTATTGATAAAAGTAAAACGCTGGACACCCCTTGCACGTTTTCCTGGTATTCTACCACTGAGAGCAGGGGTTATCAACCTTTTCAAGCATGTGGCCCAATTAAGAAACAAACAGAAGGTTCGTGGCGCACCGACTGTACAACTGCTCTAACGCAACAACTGTTGCACGTGCACAGAGCGAAAATGAAAACTACATTTAATAGCACAATGTGCGCTACAATCAATCGAAGGCTGAGCCTGTATGTTATTAGAACACAAAGATATTCGAGGATCAATACATGATAATGTACAGTCATCTTACACATTAAGCCTGCTTTTGAATGTCGTTTTCATGGGAACAAAAGCTCCTGTTTTCGAGAGTCATCTTGCACAACGTACGCAATGGCAATAATACAAGGCCGTGGTCCGTCAAAAATGTTTCCGTGGTTCACTAGTAGGCCATGACCCACAGTATTCAAGATCTCCTTTGATATAATATCTTACATGTGAAAGTGTTGCACTTAAAGTCATAGTTAACGATTCAAGGTGTTCAAGAACAATGTTAATCCAATGCCCACCTGACTGCAAATGCCATATTAATCTTGTTGTAATTCGCCGTGGATTTTGTAATCTAGTGTGTTTTAAGATTTGAGCATTTTTTTGCAATTTACTACTTTTGTTGCAGTTTACTACTTTTGTATAACAACAGAGCGGCAAAAGTGTGCCGGAGGCATTTCCATCAATTTTTGCTCTTTCTTTTGACAAAAGTGCATTCTCGAAGCACTTGCCGAAAAATGCCGTTGAACAAGCCAGCATTTTCGGAAAAAACGGAAAATACAACTGAAATTAGTACGCAGCACAAGTATTACGCAAATTGGATCCAAAGTTTATCATTGACCATGGGCGTCCGCAGAAAGTTTTCCATAGGGGGCAGCGTCGAAGTTTTGCTTATCATTTTCAGGTTACTGACTATGCAATGCAAATGGACGTTCACAAAACGCTTTACCCTTTCTGCCCCATTACTCTGTGATGGTTGAAACTAAATTCTCAATCTTTTGTCTAAAATGTTTTCTACCCTTCGGCTATCAGAAATGCTTTTTCTTTTCATAAACTGCCTAATATCCATTGTTGGTGCACTATGTAAAAATACGTCGTAATTCAAAGAATAACCAACGGCGAGAGCAACATGAGCGGTGAAAAAACACGTTAGACACCCTTGCGAAACTGTTTCAAGCAATGAGAAGTAAAACTATATGTTGATATGGCTACTTCGGACAACTTACTAAAGTTAGAACACCACGCAGGCTTTAAAAACTGCATGAGCAGATGGATTACGAAAACACGCCACAGCAAATACACCTTTGCGCTTAGTGCTCACTAAGAAGTCAGAACTAGACATTAACGATAAAGACGTATTGCCACAAGTCTGCATAGACGTATTCTAACAAAAAACCACGTATTTTTATACTGTGTAAAAAGAAACCTGCTTTAGCGTCGTTTGATTAAGCTACTCACTTCCGCACGTTGATCGCAGTATCACACCAACAATGGATTTTTCAAACTTGTGGCAGCACTGCTACAGATGTACTCATGCTTATTTTCACACCGTACAAAAGCGATACGAGGCTTACCGCTACCAGCAGTGTCACGGTCTCACTGCATTACCTGCCAAGATGTCTGTGTTCAACAGTCACATGCAGGGCTCCCATTCAATGATTTCAAATAAACCAGATTGCACACCAAAAACAACATATTCGTACAATAAAAACCAGAAAGCTTGTGTTACGAACAAAAACATATGAGTGTGCTTATTTGAGTTGAACGATAAATCGAGAAACTGATTTGATTATAGTTTCTCTATCGAATTTTTCTGCAGCGCAAATATTCACATTTGGACAACCTTTTTGTTGCTCAAGACGTTTTTCATAATGCTGGTACATACTCCGCTGATGATCTCTCACTAATTGAGTACATTTGTTATTAAACTAGGAAATTGTGTGTAATTTTGAACTGCAGCGGGATCTAAAATCCCACAAAAAACATGATCCCAATGCCTTCTTTCTCTAATTGAATTTTTTTTATTCGTATGCATAGGCAAACATCGAAATTCAAACAATATGTCATAATAGAGCCTTTTTTAGTACCTAAAAAACTAGATAGTATGACTTTATTTTTCGGAAAACATGACCTAATGCTGTATGACCAAACAAAAATGACTAAGCTAAAACATACAACTGCTGCACAAAGAAGCATTACTAGCGAAAATAGGCAGAAGATATGGTAGCTCCATGGTTTGTTGAAGCCCTACTAAAATAAACGGCTCAACAGATGAGCAAAACACATACAGCAGTTTGGTTTGAAGCAAATTGAAAGCATATATGGATATGGTTTCTTTCTCTGGGGCAGCAAAACCATGCATTTTTAGGCAGTACATTACCTTTCATCCAAGTAATTTGGTTCACCTACGTCTTTGCCATCAGTTTGCAGGATGCAGTTTGTATCTAGTGATATAGTAGTTTCACCCGATATTTTGAGGTTGTTTTAATGGTTTGCTTAGAAAATTAGATTGAAAATTGCAAAATATGGCTTTGTGACTTAGAATGGAAAATATGAGTTTTTATGACTTTACAACTTTTGTACAGACTTCGTAGGGGTGCAATTTTTGTTTTAAGATTTGTTTCATAGCTTCCTGAAGCACAGAAAAACCATGACTTTTATGATTTTAAATGGACCTAGTCGGAACTATTGTTTCACCAATTTCTTCAGTTGGCATTAGAGACAGTAACATTATATATTTGATAATGGTGTATGAGGATATGAAGCCAATTAAACACGTTCTGCTTTATCCGATATGCGTACTTTCTCATCTGATGTGCACATGCAAACACTGTAATAAAGTTATCTTGATATTACTGGACATATTGGAGTTGCTGATGAATTTATCACTTCAAAAAAAACAGATTTAACCCGCTTTTGATAATCAAACCTACACGCCCAAGTCGACTAAAAAAGCAGATCTGTGTGGAAAAAAAACTAAAAAAGCAGATCTGTGTGGAAAAAAAGCAGTGAGAGCCCTGGTCACAAGCAGAAAACCCTTACTACCGCAACTTGAAGTGAACATTTGAAGATCTATGCCATGTTATTGTTACGCAATAAAGACCAACAGTAGAATAATCCCCTCGTACAGTGTTTTTCAAGCGGGTTGACTTATTGCTCCCTTTGTGTTACGGAACCCTTAGTCATAGTGTTCCATGAGCAACGCAAACATTTTCAGAAGGTTCCGTTCCAGCAAGAAGGTTGAAAAATGCTGATCTAGCAAGTTTCGCAACCCACCTCTGTAGACAAAGGAACGGATATGAGCGAACTGCCGTCTCATCATTGCAAGACACCAGAACAGTGAACCTGGTTCTTGTGCAGTGCCAGTGTCACACCAGCAAATAAACTTTCATTGCAACAATTAAATGAATAAATCGGAACTGCACTGCCAACGTCATGTTTGCTAGAAATTTTTGTTTCTTAGTCCCAATTTCCAGTGGGCAAATGCCCATTTCACCCCCCCCCCTGCGGACGCCCATGGTATTGACAACATTTCGCTATAATGCG